>SESF01007533.1_pt1 | contig 12905 bp, 1 predicted proteins | sample 3171521 | NCBI WGS metagenome assembly SESF01 (sample SAMN10866945, study PRJNA518727) | freshwater metagenome | biome: subpolar coniferous forest; feature: holomictic lake; material: water; isolation source: holomictic Lake 227, 6 m and 8 m depth | place: Canada: near Kenora, Ontario | collected...
CGCAGCCAACACCAAGCCCTACGACGGCGGCACCACTGCCGCGGCGAATCCGACCATCACGGCGGGAAATATTCAGACCGGCGACACAGCGCCGATCTGGACCGAGACCTACACTAACCGCGACGTAGGCACGGGCAAGACGCTGACCCCGGCATCGCTGAAGGTGACCGACGGCAATAGCGGCAACAACTACAATTACACCTACACGCCAGTGGCCACAGGTGTGATCAGCGCGACCGCCTTGACGATCACCGCCAGCCCCAACACCAAGACCTATGACGGCGGAGCTGCCGCTGCGGCTTTGGCCACGATCACGGCAGGCGCCATCCAAACCGGCGATACCGCACCGGCTTGGACGGAGAGCTACGACAACCGAAATGCGGGCGCGGGCAAAATGCTGACGCCGGCTGCGTTAAAGATGACGGACGGCAATAGCGGCAACAACTACAGTTACACCTACACGCCGACTGCCACAGGGGTGATCAGCGCGACCAACCTGACGGTGACGGCCGTGACCAACACCAAGACCTATGACGGGACTACCAGCGCTGTGGCGTCTCCCACGATCACGGCGGGCAATATCCAGACGGGCGACACGGCGCCGATCTGGACTGAGACCTACGACAATGCGAGCCCGGGCACGAACAAGACCATGACCCCGGCGGGTGTGGTCAGTGACGGCAACAGCGGTCTGAACTACAGCTACACCTACACACCAGAGAACCTGGGGGTAATCGACCTGTTGCAGATTTCCCAACAGCCGACCAACGTGGCAGTTTGCTCCGAGACACCAGCCATCTTCACGGTGGTGGTGCCCCCGGCGGAGGGATTGACCTACCAATGGCAGGTGAGCGCGGATGGCGGTGTGACCTTCACCAATATCAGTGTCACCGCGACCAATGCGAGCTACACGAACCACTTCACCCCGCCCACCGACAACGGCCACCGATACCAGGTCATCGTTGCGGAGGGCACGGGGTCGGTTACCTCCGCGCCGCCAGCACTGCTGACAGTGGGCGCGCCGGTCACAGCGAGTTCGGGCGGCAACCAGACCATCTGCGCGGGCAGCGCCACGGCGGGCCTGGGCGGGGTGGTGGGCGGCGGCGCCACGGGCGGTGTCTGGACGTCTGCGGGCGCGGGCACTTTCACGCCAAACGCGACGACGTTGAACTCGGTGTATCATCCGTCCGCCGCCGAGGTTTCGGCGGGCACGACGACGCTGACGTTGACCACCACGGGCCAGAATCCGGCTTGCAATCCCGATTCGACGCAGGTGCGAGTGACCATCCATGCGCCGCCGGTGATTACCGGCGAGCCGGCCAACCTGACCGTTTGTGCGGGCACGCCCGCAGTGTACTCCGTGATCGCGACGGCCGTGGGCGCGACGTATCAGTGGCAGGTGAGCGTCGATTACGGCATCACCTTCACGAACCTCACCACCGACGCGACCTATGCGAGCTACACGAACCCGGCGCCTTCATTCGCTGATGACAACAACCTCTACCAGGTCGTGGTCACGGTCGCACCCTGTCCGCCGCTGACATCCTCGCCGGCGTGGCTGACCATACTGACAGCGCCGACGGCTGACGCCGGCGTCAATCACACGGTGTGCGCAACCAGTGCAGCGACGGCGCTGAGCGGCTCGTTTGGAGGCTCGGCGACCAGCGCCACCTGGAGCGGTGCCGGCACGTTCTCGCCGACCAACAACGTTCTGGACGTAACTTACACTCCCAGCGCCGCCGAAATCCTGGCGGGCAGCGCGACCGTCAGTTTGACGGCCGTGAGCGATCTCGGCGATTGCCCGCCGGCAGTCTCCACAACGACCATTACGATCAACCCGGCGGCGACGGTGAGTGCGGGGCCGAACCAGTCGGTCTGCGCGAGCAGTCCGATCACGCAGTTGGCTGGCTCATTCGGTGGCGCGGCGACCAGCGCTGTCTGGAGTGGCGCCGGCAGGTTTACGCCGAATCCGTTCGGTCTGAGCCCGACCTATACACCTACCGCGACCGAAATATCGGCGGGCAGCGCGACGGTGACCCTGACGACCGACAACCCGCCCGGGCCTTGCGGGGCGGTGACCTCCACGATGACGATTACGATCCACCCAGTGGCGACGGCCAGCGCGGGCGCCAACCAGACGATCTGTGCGGCTAGCATCACAGCGGGCTTGGGCGGCACGGTGGGCGGCGCTGCTACGGGCGGCATCTGGTCGTCGGCGACGGGCGGCACCTTCACGCCGAACGCGACGGCACTCAATGCGACCTACACGCCGTCGGCAGCCGATATTTCGGCCAATGGGGTGACGCTGACGCTCAGTTCGACGGGCCAGCTTTCGCCTTGCGCCGAAGCCGTCGCGCATGTGACGGTCACCATCCACCCGGAGGCGACGGTCAGCACGGGCGGCAACCAGACTATCTGCGCGGACCAGATCACGGCCGGGCTGGGCGGCACGGTGGGCGGCGGGGCCACGGGCGGCATCTGGTCGTCGGCGACTGGAGGCACCTTCACGCCGGACGCGACGACACTCAATGCCACCTACACGCCATCGGCAGCCGATAAGACGGCGGGCGCGGCAACCCTGACCCTGAGCACGACGGGCCAGCTTACGCCTTGCACGCCAGCCACGGCGCAGTTGGTGGTAACCGTCCATGCACTGCCGGCCATCACGGGTGAACCGGCCAACAAGACGGTTTGTGCCGGATCGCCGGCCGTCTTCTCCGTGGAAGCCACGGGCACGACTTTGACCTATCAGTGGCAGGTGAGCCTCGATTATGGCGTCACCTTCACGAACGTGAGCGACACCGCAACCAATGCGAGTTACACGAACCTGGCTCCCACGCTGGCCGACAGCGGGAAGTTCTACCAGGTCATCGTCAGTGGCGCCTGCAGTCCGGCGGTTACTTCCGCCCCGCCAGCCGAACTGACGGTTGATCAGGCGCCTACGGCCCAGATCGTGGTCGTCGGGAACCAGACGGTTGTTTGTGCGAGCAGTCCGGACGTCCCGTTGCTGGGATCGTTCGGTGGCGGAGCGATCTCCGCCGTGTGGAGCGGCGCCGGCACTTTTGCACCGGATGCCACGACCATGACCGCGGTTTACACGCCCAGCGCGGATGAAATCGCCGCGCACACCACGACGGTGACCTTGACATCTCATGATCCTACGTCGGATTGCTCAACGGCGATCGCGACCAGCACGATTACCATCAACCCTGCGGCGCAGGTGAATGCGGGGCCGAACCAGACGGTTTGCGCGACCAGCCCGAACACGCGGTTGGCGGGCTCATTCAATGGCGCGGCGACCAGCGCGAAGTGGTCTGGGGCCGGCCGGTTTGTGCAGAACCCGTATATCATGAACGCGCTTTACATTCCTACTGCGTCTGAAATTGCGGCGGGCACCGCGACGGTGACGTTGACGACCGACGATCCGATCGGCCCTTGCGGGGCGGTGAGCGCGTCGATGACGATTACGATCCACCAGGCGGCCACCGCCACCGCGGGCGCCAACCAGACGATCTGCTCGGACACCCCGACAGCGGGCCTGGGCGGCACGGTGAGCGGCGGTGCCACGACTGGCACATGGACATCCTCGGGCACGGGCTCGTTCCTGCCGGACGCGACGGCGCTGAACGCGAGTTATGCTCCGACGGCCGCCGATACTTCGGCGGGCACCGTGACGCTGACGCTGACCACGACGGGCCAGGAACCTTGCATCGCAGGGACGGCGCACGTCCTTGTCACCATCCATCCGGCGGCGACTGCCAACGCAGGTGCTAACCAGACGGTCTGCTCGAGCAGCCCGACTGTGACGCTGGCCGGCTCATTCGGCGGCGGGGCGACCGGTGCGACCTGGAACGGCGCAGGCGCGTTCGCTCCGGATCACACTACCTTGAGCGCGACATACACGCCCACGGCGGCCGAGATTTCGGCAGGCAGCGCTACGGTGACTTTGACCACCAGCGGCCAGACTCCGCCTTGCGGGCCGGTGAGTTCGTTGATGACAATCACCATCCACCCGGCGGCGATAGCCAGCACGGGTGCCAACCAGACGATCTGTGCGGGCCAGAGCACAGCCGCTTTGGGCGGCACAGTCAGCGGCGGCGCCACGGGCGGCGACTGGACGTCCACGGGCACAGGCACGTTCGCGCCGGATGCGACGACGCTGGGTGCAACCTATACACCGTCGGCGGCGGATGATTCGGCGGGCACCGTGACGCTGACGCTGACCTCGACGGGCCAGCAAGGGCCTTGCAGTGCGGCCACGGCGCATGCTGTTGTGACCATTCATGCGTTGCCGGCGATTACCAGTCAGCCCGTCAGCCTGACGGTGTGTGAAGGTTCCACCGCGGTCTTCTCCGTGGGAGCCACAGGCACGAGCTTGACCTATCAATGGCAGGTGAGTCGCGACGGCGGCCTGACCTTCAGCAACATTGTCCATAACGCGACCAATGCCAGCTACACGAACCTGGTAGCCGCGCTGGGCGACAACGCCCGTCAATACCAGGTTATCGTCAGTGGCGCCTGCACTCCCTCGCAGACCTCGGCGCCGTCGGCGGTGCTGACGGTGAACGCGCTGGAGGCAGCCAGCGCGGGCGGCAACCAGACGATCTACGTGGGCCACAGCACGGCGCCGTTGGGCGGCAGCGTGGGCGCCACCGCCACGGGCGGCCTCTGGACGTCTTCGGGCACGGGCATCTTCGTGCCGGATGCAACGACGCTGAACGCGACTTATACTCCGACGACAGCCGACAATACGGCGGGCACCGTCACACTGACGTTGACCGCACTGCCTTGCGCTGGCGCAACCGCGCAAGTGGTAGTGACGATCCGCTCGGCGGCCTCCGCGAGTGCGGGCGGCGACCAGACCATCTGCGCGACGCATAGCACGGCGGGGCTGGGCGGCTCGGTGGGCAACGGCGCCACGGGCGGCATTTGGACCTCTTCGGGCACGGGCTCCTTCGCGCCGGACAATACCACGCTGAACGCGAGCTATGCCTCGTCGGCAGCGGATGATTCGAGCGGCACGGTTACGCTGACCCTAACGACCACTGGCCAACCTCCGGAAGTCTCCCCGGGTACGGCGCAGGTGATCGTGACCATTCAAGCGCTGCCTACCGCCAACGCGGGACCGGACCAGACCCTCTTCGCATCGCTATCGACTAATATCGTGTTGGCTGGCAGCGTGGGCGGCACGGCCACGGGCGGCACGTGGAGCGGCGGTTCGGGCATCTTCAGCCCGGATGCCACCACGTTGAACGCGACCTACACCCCGTCGGCAACGGAGCAGGCGGCGGGCTCCTGGGCGCTGACCCTGACGAGCACCGGCTCGCCGTGTGGCAGCGCAACCAGCACCATGAAATTCACCATCATGCCACTGTTCACCCTGGCGTTGGTGGCCACTAACTCCAGCCTGAATATCAACATCTGCCTCGATCCCAGCAGCGACCTGGGTGGCACGATTATTGACCTCGGGCTGCAGTGTACCAACCAGACGCAGAATCTGAATGGTTCGATGTCCTTCCAGCTTGATTCGATCAGCAACCCGACGCAGATCGCGATGCAGGACTTCCGCTACGTTGCCATGGCGCCTTATACGCTGAGTCTGACGTGGACCCTGGGTTCATTGGTAGTTCCGGTGACCGCCACGATCGGCACGCTCGAACAGCCCGCCACGCTCTACGACGGCAACCCGGGCAGAGCGACGCTAACGCCGATCAACCCCGCCGACGGGTCGTTCACGTTGCCCAACGTGGTGTTTGCTGTCTCCGCCCTGGCCTACTACGGCGGGACGGCCAGTGGCAGCATTGACTTGAGCGGCTACGGAGCAGCTCTCACGAATGACGTGCCGGGCACGATCGGGATCACCAACGAGGTAGCCACGGTGCATATGGACTACACGATCATCGAGAACTTCCTCGTGAGCGGCGAGCTGACCGTCACGGGCTTCGCAGCCTTCCACATTATCCTTGATGCGACCGGGCCGACGACTGTGCCGCGCTACATGGTATGGAACAACGGCGCTGGCACCAGCCAGTGGAATAGCAGCGACCTCAACTGGAATAATGGCTCGACGGCCTGGGACAATATCCGGGGCGCCACGGATACCGCCATCTTCCCGACGAACAAGGCTGGGGCGGTCACGCTGGTCCAGCCGATGACGGCCGGTGCGCTCGACCTCCAGGGCCCGGGCTACACCATCGCGGGCAGCTCGCTGTCACTGGCGAGTCAGAGTGCCATCACGAACGACGCTGACGCGGTCATCTCCGGCGAGATTGTGTCGGGCAGCCTGAACAAGTGGGGCGGCGGCAAGCTGACGCTTTCCGGCGCGAACACCTACGCGGGCGCGACAACCGTTGGCGCCGGCACGTTGGAATACAGTGCTTTGGCAGCCATGGGCTCCACGAGCACAATCACGGTGCGGAACGGGGCTGAGGTGAGCTTTGCCTCGGGCTTTGCTGGTCAGACCGTCAGCACGCCAATCCAGCTTAGTGGCATGGGTGTTAACGGCGGTGCGTTGCACACCTTCGTGCCCGGTGGCCAGATCACCTTCACCGGCCCGATGACGTTGCAGGGTAATACCCAGATCCGCGGGCAAGCCGCGGCATCCTCCACGGTGAACTTTGACTCAGCCATCAGTGGAGGTGGCGACGTCACGTTCTTTGGCGCGGGCGATGGCAGCGATCAGGTCACGTTTGTGGTGGCCGCCGCGAATAGCTACACGCTGGGCACTAATCATACTTACAGTGCCAGTTACACGAATGGTCTATCCATTCGGGCGTGGGCCAACGTATCTGATGCCGCGCTACAGGGCGGAAGATTCGGCGTAACCAGTCCCAGTCCCGCGCCGACCGCTTCCACGGCCGCCGGGTCGATCGGCTACGCGACGCAATCTATCAACATGGCGCTCGTGGACCAAGAGGCCTTCAGCGATACCAATGGCTGCGGTGTGGCCGCCCCGGGGCCGTTCCCGACGGGCTACAAAGACAGCTACACGGTGGAATACCGCGGCAAAGTTTACATTGCCACTGCCGGCAGTTACTCGTTCGGGACCATAAGCGACGACTACAGCGCGCTATGGATTGACCCGCCCTCGGACAATCCGACCACCGGCCAGGCCACGGCGTATAACCCTAATGTCGGTGTATTTGTTAGTGGCAGCAAGACTGTCTCTGCCGGTTACCACGATATTATCGTTCGTTACAACGATGGCACTGGTGGCAACGGCGTGCAGGTGATGTGGAAGGCGCCCAGCGACGCGGACTTTAGTCCGATCCCCGGAGCGAACTTCTTTACGGCGATCACGATTACGAACGTCTCCACCTACGGCGGCAACACCTACATCACCAACTCGGGTGCCATCGCGGAGGTCAAACTCAGCGGCGGCAACAACCGGTTGCCTGCCAGCACCGTGGTGTATATGTCGGCTCCGGGCAACAGCTCGGTGCTGGATCTCAACGGTAATAGCCAGACCCTGGTCGGCGTGGCCGACTTCGGGGCGACCGCGGGCATCCGCAGCATCCTCAATTCGAGCGGCACGGCAAGCATCCTGACGCTCGGCGGATCGGGCTCCTATGCCTACAGCGGCACGGTGGACGGCAATCTGGCCGTGACCAAGAACGGCATCGGCAAGCAGACAATCTCGGGCGCCAACACCTACGCCGGCAATACCCTCATCAACGCGGGCACGCTGGCGCTGGGCCATTCGTTGGCCAGCTCATCCAGTGTGACCTTGGCAGCCGGCGCGACCCTTGACGTGTCTGCTGTCTCTGGCACCTACACGCTGGGCAACGCCGCGTCGCTGACGGTGGATGGGATCGCCAGCGCGGCCACGATCATCGGGCCGGTTGGCGGCACGGTTGATCTGGGTTCACGTCCGATCGTTCTGGCCTGCGACTTGACGCATCCTGCCATCAGTATCTCGCAGGGTACGTTGTCACTGGGCGGCAACCAATTCATCGTCAACACCGCCATCCCGTTAGAGGTGGGCGATTACCCGGTGATCCAGCAGGCCAGCGGCGATGTGGTCAGCACCGGCGTTTGCACGGTCACCGGATCCAGCATTGGCCTCGGGTTTGCCGGCAGCATCGTAGTCAGCGGCGGCCAGGTGAATCTGCGCATCATATCCATCGCCATCCCGACGACTACGACTCTGGACGCGATTGCCACACCGCAGGTTTACGGCGGCACGGTCCTGAGCGCGCACGTGGTCGCCAGCGATCTGAGCTCCCCGAGCGGGAACGTAACGTTCAAGGACAGCGGAGTCGTTGTGGGCCTGGCACCGGTGAGTGCCGGGGCGGCCAGTGTGACCGTTAACCTCGCGGTCAACGGTGGGGCGCCTCACGCCATCCAGGCGCTGTTCAGCGATCCGGCAGTGGTTTATGCGGGCAGTTCGTCGTCGGTTTCCAATCTGGTCATTACCGCCCGGCCGATCACGGTGGCTGGCAGCAAGAACTACGATGGGTTCCCGGTGATCGATGCGAGCAACCTCTCGATGCCGAATAACGTTGACGGTGCGAATCTGACGCTGTCAGGCACCGCCGTGATTGCCGGCAGGAATGCCGGACCGGAAGCTATTCTGTCCGCTACCTACGCGGCACCGGCGCGGGTGCAGGTTGCTACCTTCGGCGTCTCCGGCAACGGCGCGGCCACCTTCGCGGTGACCCTGGGCCGTCCTCCCACGAGCGGGAACACCCTGGTCGCGGTGATCGCAACGCGCGGCACCACGAACAACACCGTCACCTCGATTAGTCAGGCCAATGTGACCACTTGGAAACGTGCGTCACAAGCGGCGAACCCGGGGAATAATGCCAGCGGGGTAACCACTGAAATCTGGTATGCGCCAGTCGGCGCCAGTGCGGGTAACGCGGTGACCATCAGTCAGGCCGCATCGCTCCGCTCCTGTGCGATCGTGGTCGAGTATAGCGGGATGTTGACGAGCGCCGCTGTGGATCAGACGGCCAATGCAACGGGCATCGGCACCAACGCGGTAACCGGCACTACGGCCAGCACGACGCTGGGGAACGAACTGTGGATCGGAGCGATCGGGCTCACCAACAGCGCCCAAACGCTGGGGAGTGTCTTGAACTCCTTCAGCACGGTCACCAATGCGCAGTCCAGCTACTTCCAGTCGACCTTTAACTCGAGGGTGTATGCACTCGAAAAGATCGTCTCCGGAACTGGAACCGCGAATTCGGGCGGCACGATCAGCGGGCCTGCGATCTGGGCGGGCGCGATGGCGACCTTCTACGGTGTGCCCGGCCTCTCGCTGGGCGGGGCCGCAGCGGCCAACTACACAGTGGCCGGTGTGAGCGGCACGGTGACGGTCGTTGCGACGAACCTGACGGTGACGGCAGCCACCAACACCAAGGCCTACGACGGCACGACCACGGCGGCGGCGATACCGGCCCTCACGGCGGGCAGCATCCAGCACGGCGACAGTGCGCCAGCCTGGACCGAGAGCTACGACAACGCGAACGCGGGTACAAGCAAGACGCTGACCCCGGCGGGCCTGGTTAATGACGGCAATGGTGGAGCCAATTACAGCTACACCTACGCTCCGGACCACACCGGCGTCATTACCGGGTCGAGCAGCTCAGTGGGCCTCGGCTCCAGCAGCAATCCCTCGGTGGAGTTGGCCAACGTAACGTTTACTGCCACGGTGACCGGAGTGCCGCCCTTGGCTCTCCCGACGGGGGATGTGGTCTTCCTGGCCAACGGCACGCCGTTCGCCACCAACGCGCTGAGCGGCGGCATCGTCACGGCCAGCACCACCGCCCTGCCGATAGGGCACAACGCCATCATAGCTCAGTATCTGGGCAATGGTGCTTTCCCGGCCAGCTCATCCACTGCGCTGGATCAAGTGGTGACGAGCAGCGTCATCTACAGCCAGACCAACGTGGTTGTGTCCTTAGTCAACAACCGCAACGGCACCTTCACGATCAATGCGCGCGGCACGCCGGGAGCGCAGTACTACGTGGTGGCCAGTGGGATTGTCAGAACGAACATGGCAGCTTGGGTGCCGCTGGCGGGCACGACCAATACGGCCACCAGCCCGAACGGCACATGGTCCTGCTTCGTGCCCAGTAACTCGGTGCCGGTCTTCTACCGGGCGGCCGCAGTTAACCCGGCTCCGGCTCCGTAACCGGATAGCGCCCGGACTTCGGACCTTTGAGAAGAACGGCGCGATAGAATAGAAAGCAATTACAGCCGGGCCCCCAGTGGGGCCCGGTTTTTTGTTGGAGCTTGTCAACGCCCCTGCCTTACCGCTACAAAGTGCCTGTGCTTAAGCTTAGACCTCCGGCTGTGATCTGGCAGTAGTATGATGGAGGAGTCCTATGCGCCGACCCGTGACCCAAGCCTCGCCCGTTCGGATGAAGGCCGCTGCGCCGTTGGCGACGTGGCTACTGGCGGTGATGCTGGTGCTGGTCACTTTGGCCGTGTACTGGCCCGCCACGCGCTGCGGCTTCGTCAACCTGGATGACGGGGTCAACGTTGCCGCGAATGTTCACGTCCAACAGGGACTGACCTGGGAAAGCGTAAAATGGGCATTGTTCCACCCGCTGAACGGTGGGTGGCTTCCCCTAACGGTGTGGTCCCACATGCTGGTCTATCAGGTGTGCGGTTCAGCCCCCGGGGGACATCATTTGGTCAACGTGCTGCTGCACGCCCTCAACGTGGCGCTGGTTTTTGCCCTGCTGCAACAGATGACCGGCGCGAGGTGGCGGAGCCTGTTGGTGGCGGCGTGCTTCGCCGTTCACCCGCTGCGCGTCGAAGCCGTCGTCTGGGTGACGGAACGCCGGGAGGTGCTCTGCGTGTTCTTCGGCCTCCTCTCGCTCATGGCCTACGTGGGCTACGCGCAACGGAGAATGCAGAATGCAGAATGCAGAATGCAGAATCCGGTGACACGCAACACGTTTCACGTTTCACGTTTCAGGCTCCACGCCGGCACCTTCTACCTCCTCTCGCTCTTCTTCCTCGCCCTCGGCTTGATGAGCAAGCCGACGCTGGTGACGTGGCCGTTCGTGATGTTGTTGCTGGATTATTGGCCGCTACGAAGAGTGCAGAATGCCGAATGCAGAATGCCGAATGCAGCCGCCAGCACCCCGCCTCACGCATCACGTTTCACGTTTCACGTTCAACGCCCTTTGCTCTTCGAGAAGATTCCGTTCTTTGTGCTCGCGGCCTTGGAGAGCGTCGTGACCATCGTGGTTCAGAAGCATGGCGGCGGTTTGGCGGTCGGCGAAAGCCTGCCCCTGAGCGCGCGCCTCGCGAACGCGCTGATTTCCTATAGCCTCTATTTGGGGAAGCTGCTCTGGCCAACGGATCTGGCGGTCTATTATCCACATCCCGGGCATTGGCCGCTGGGCGAGGTGTTGCTGGCGGGCGGGTTGATCCTCGGCATCTCGGTGCTGGTTTGGGCGCAGCGGCGGCGCTTTCCGTTTTTGCTGATGGGGTGGTTGTGGTATTGTGGGACGCTGGTGCCGCTCAGTCAGGTGATCCAGACCGGCACCCACGCGATGGCGGATCGGTGGACTTATCTGCCGTCCCTTGGGGTGCTGATTCTGGTGGTCTGGGGCGGGTGCGACCTGACGCGAGGCTGGCGGTATCAGGTGGTGGCATGGTCGGCAGCGGGAGGGGCGGCGATCTTCCTGTGCCTGGCCTTGACGCGGCAACAAATTGGTTATTGGAAGGACGGGGAGACCCTGTTTCGGCATACGCTTGCAGTCACGCAGAACAATGCCGTCGCGCACGACGGTCTCGGTGTCGCCCTCAACAACCAAGGCCGGATCGACGAGGCGATTCGCCAATTCCAGGAAGCCGTCCGCATGAATCCGGCGTATGCCAACGCCCACTACAACCTCGGGGTCGCTTTTTTCCAGCGCGGCCGCATCGACGAGGCGATCCGCCAATTTCAGGCAGCCCTCCGCCTGCAACCGGATCACCCCCAGGCCCACAATAACCTGGGGGCCGCTCTTGGCCGGCAGGGCCAAACCGATGAGGCGATCCGCCAGTTCCAGGAAGCCCTGAGACTCCAGCCGGACAATGCCGAGGCCCGTAAGAACCTGAACCTCCTGCTGGCCAACAAGGCCGCGGCTTCGCCGCCGCCCGGCGGCGCTCTGAAGCCCTGAGTTCATTTACCGAGCTGCTCTATGCGCCGACCAACTACCCAGAGAATGCAGAATGCAGAATGCAGAATGCAGAAGGTAGAAGTGCCGCTCCCGCCGCAGGCCGCAGCCCTTACCGCTCAATCGGAAATCGGAAATCGGAAATCGCAAATCCCCTGGTGGCTGATGGGCGTATTGCTGGTGCTGGGGACGGTTGCCCTGTACTGGCCGGCGACGCGATGTGACTTCGTCAACCTGGATGACAGTCTCCACGTCACCTCGAATGTTCTGGTGCAAAAGGGACTGACCTGGGAGGGGATAAGGTGGGTTCTCTTGCACCCGGTCGCCAACAATTGGCACCCCTTAACCGTGTTGTCTCACATGGCGGTCTGTCAAATGTGCGGTTTGAATCCCTGGGGACATCATTTGGCTAACGTGTTGTTGCATGCGCTCAACGCGGGGCTGGTGTTCGCCCTGCTGCAACGGATGACTGGCGCGGCGTGGCGGAGCCTGTTGGTGGCGGCGTTGTTCGCCTTTCACCCGTTGCGCGTCGAATCGGTGGCTTGGGTGACTGAACGCAAAGATGTGCTCAGCGGGTTCTTCGGTTTGCTCGCGCTGATTGCTTACGTCTGCTACGCGCAAGGCAGTTGGGAAAAAGCAGAAAGCAGAAAGCAGAAAGCAGAAAACGGAAGGCAGAATCCAGCGACACGCAACACGTTTCACGTTTCACGTTTCACGTTTCACGCCCGCACCTTCTACCTCCTCTCCCTGTTCTTCCTGGCCCTCGGCTTGATGAGCAAGCCG
>SESF01007782.1_pt1 | contig 12895 bp, 7 predicted proteins | sample 3171521 | NCBI WGS metagenome assembly SESF01 (sample SAMN10866945, study PRJNA518727) | freshwater metagenome | biome: subpolar coniferous forest; feature: holomictic lake; material: water; isolation source: holomictic Lake 227, 6 m and 8 m depth | place: Canada: near Kenora, Ontario | collected...
AGCGCCAGACTGCGGAGCCGGAGTTTGCCATACTTCAGATGCACCTCGGCCTGGTGACGGTCGGCCACGATCCGTTGCGAGAAGGTTCCCCAACCCTCCGCCGTTGTGAACGGCGCCTTGAAGTTGCCGGGCGTCAAACGCGGCGCAAATCCCAGGTGGCCCTTCGGCCCGTAATATTCATAGCCGCAGGCGGCGAGGAAGACACCGTAACTGGCCATTGAGCGGGCGTAATGGTCGCCGCATTCAACCTCGTTCCATGGGTTGCGTTTGGAGGCGTGATAGCGATCATGCATCGCGCGTTCCACGGCCAACCCTTCCATTACCATGTCTTCCCAAATCATGTGGCCGGCCACCTGGTGCTCGAATCCATTCATGCACTCGTTAAAATACATGGCTGCCCACGCGCCCCCACCTTTGCCCTTGGCCAGGTCGTAATCCCAGCCGGCGCGCGGGAACGAACACATCAACAGCCCCGCCTCCCCCGCCATCGCATACCAGCGCCCCGGTTTGTTGAGCTCGCGGTAGGGGCCGACATCGGGCGAGAAGTTATAGCGCCACAATGACTTGAGCGCGGTCCGCGTTTCTTTCTCGGGCAGGACGCGGGGCAGCCCTACCTGAAATGCCCAGCCTTGGCCCATGACCTGGTCAATCTCGCAGCCAGTACCCGAGTTGACGGAGTCGGGATGCCGCGGATCCACATTGTTGCGGAAATACTCGCCGTCGAACAGGTCAGCGACGAACTTTATCTGGCCCCGGCGCAGGATCTCACGGCACTTCTGCGCGAACGCGCCATCGTGCATCTCGTCCGCCATGGCAGCCGCGGCCTGCAGCGCCGCCAGGTAAAGCCCGCTCAGCCAGGCCACCGCGCCATACCAGTCCGTGTCGAGCGTGTTGTGCTGCGCGCCTTCGATGATCCCATCGCCGTTGCCATCCTGCGCGATCAGCCAGTCAGTCGCCCGCTTCACCCCCGGCCAGACCCGTTTCAGGAAAGCATCATCGGAGGTCATCTCGTGTTCGCGCAAGGTGCGCAGGATCACCCCCGACTGGGCATCGATGGCGGGGATGTCCGCATTCTCACCGCGGAAGATGATCGCGCCATCCGGCTTCATCGCCACCCCGTAGTCAGTTCGTTCGCGTAGAATCCGCTCCAGGTCCGGGAACAGCCGCCCCATCGCCTGGGCATATTGCCAGACGTGTCCGCAGGTGCCCTCGCAGCATCCCACGCCTTCCCACGCCCAGAACCGGCCATCCTTGAACCGGTAACAAGTCGAGGTCGCCAGGATCGAAGTGTTGAGCAACGTCCGGTCGAGGAACCAGAACGGCAGCGTGGAGTCATACCAGGTGTCGCGCCACAGCCGAGTCTGCGAGGCAAGCCGGTCAAAGTTCTCCGCCACATACCGGGCGACAGCCTGCGCCGAGTCGAATCGGCTCGCGTAGTAGCGCCCTTGCGCGGGAATCTTTGGAATGCAGCGCAGATTCGGGAAGAACCAGGTCACGACGAAGGTGACGGTGGCCGATTGCCCCGCTGCGAGGTTCAGTTTGCGCCCCAGTTCGCCCACCAGCTTTTCGGAGAGCCGAGTGGATTTCTCCCCGGAGGTCATGTCCGGCGGGGTCCCGAGCAAGGCCAGCCCCATCGTTCCGTAGTCCGGCAAGTCCTCCAACCGGGAATCGGTGCCTGGCCGATCCGTGAACGTGATTCTGCCCACCCCGATGTTGCCCCAGCCGCCGCTCTGTGCATCCACAATCTCGATCACTGCCTGCTTCCCCTTGAGGTCGCCCACCGCCAGACTCTTCGAGGTCATACGGTTGTCGTTATTGCCGGTGGCGGAGCGCACCACCTTGCCGTCCACCACCAGGTTCAGGCAGGTCTTGTCCTTGTGAGCGCCGCCGCCGATCCAGAACTTCACGAACTCACGCTCAATCGCGAAGCTCCGGCTGGTAAGTTTGCCGGTGGCATCATCGCGCTCAGTGACGTCTTTGCCTGGCGCGGTCGCATGCGAATTGACCACGTATTCGGTATCGCCGCCCACATCCCCCTGGTATGGTGGCACGGCTGATTTCTTGATCGGGCCAGCGCCGAACGCCGTCCCCTCGGCTTTCCAGCCGTCGTAAGTTCCTTTCTGCCAATCCTCGAACACGATGTCCGGCTGCGGCGGAGCCGACGGCTCGCTGGGCTTCGCGGCGGAACATTCCAGGAACGTGAACCCGCTTCCGGTCACGAAACGGTTATGCCGCGTGCCCGGCGCTTCCGCATGCTGCCGGCACACCGCATTCTGCAAGGAGCCGACCAGCGTCGCTTCAACCGCTGCGCCCGAGGTGTTCCGAACGGTGAACCGCATCACGGTCGCCGGCAGGCTGGAATCGTCTGTGTTCAGCGGAATAAACGGGGAGAAGGCCTCCAGCGTCACGGCCACCGGAACGCCGGGGTCCTGGTACGTGATGGTGCCCACGGGATACTGGCCGAGGAAGCCGATGTCCGAAAACCCGGTCTTATCCAGGGGGACAGACTTGCCACCAATCTTCAAGGCAAAGGACTGTTCCACGGGCGAGACAGGTTCCACCGGTTTGGCGTAATGCCCATCGCCGGTCTTCATGTCCTGGTTGAAGATGTCCCACAGCCACAGCTTGCCGTCGCCTCCCAGATAAAGCTGCCCCGTGCAAATGCCACCCACCGGCATCCCGATGTATCTTAGCTCCGCGCCGTGATAAACGGTCGGCGCACCGCGCTCGAAGAGCGACTTCACCCAGGCCGGGTCCAGTTTCTTGTCCGCCGGCACGAGCTTATCGAAATCCGCCGCTTCAAACGGTCCCGCCATCACCGGCAGCCGCGCCGCCAGCAGCGCCAGCGAGCTCGTGCCCGCCGCACGCAGAAAGTCGCGCCGGTTCCACCCGTTGCCGCAACCGCACTGGCTCGAACTGCATCCGCTTTGATCGCCTGGTATTGTGCTCATAGTGTCTTTTATATTCCGGTCATTCTACTTCACCTTCCCGCGCCGTGCCAGTGGCGGCAGCGCCGGAAATGCCGCGTGCGGCTCGGCCTGGTACCAGTACGCCACGGACGCGATGTCATCCGACAGCAGCGTGTATTTGCCGTCATCACCCCAGCCCAACGCCTGGATGGTGACCTTCAGATCATGGTCGAAGCAAATCGGGTCCAGCACGTGCCAGCGATAGAGGCTCCAATAACTCGGCGGCTCATGGTCCCCATTGGCCGGCAGCGTCGTGCCGCTATAGGCCGTCGTGAACGGCTCCGGGAAACCATAGCTGCCGCAGAAATAGTCCTCCGTCCCGGTCCCGCAAATCGTCGGGAATTGGGTGTCGCCATCCATGAAGAACTTGATTTCACCTTCCCCGAACCAGCCCTTGCGCCGCTGGGTCCAGGCCAGAAACGTGCCCGCATACCGGCCCTTGCCCTGCACCCCGTCCAGGATCACGTAAGGGTTTTGTTGCGCCGTATCCGCCCGCCGCCATTGCGCATGAAAATAACCCACTGACTTCGGAACCTCGGTCAGCGCGTAAGTGATCTGGAAAGCGAGCAGCTCCAGGTCCTTCCCGGCTTCGTTGGAGAAGGTGACCCGGACGTGGTGTTTGAAGGGCATCGGCCAGTAGCAATTCAGCGCATTGGCCGGATTCACGATCACCGTCTGCGAATTCACCCGCGCAAACATCTCATGGCCCACCGCGAAGAAGTCCGGTGCCGGGACTTCCACTGAAGGTGTGGTCTCCCCGTCCCAATAGAATCGTAGAATGTTGGCCCGGCTCAGCCCCTCCACCATCCAGATGTGCTGGATCACCCCCGGTCCATCCACATCCATGAGGGTCACCGTTTCCCCCGCATTCACCCGCAGGAAAGGCTTCACCTTCCAGCCTTGTCCCAGGTTGTCGGCCGCCCGCGCGCTGGCGGCGGGCTTGGGCTCGGCCGGATTCGGTATGGCCATACCCCCCTGACCTTTGGCCCCCGTGAGATTCTCCGCCGAAATTGACCGCGTCCGCGCCTCACTAAGGCAAGGCAGATTGGCCAACCCGCCGAGCGGCGGGAACTGGACCACCTCACCCTTGTGGTTTGCCCCGGTGCAGCAACCCGCCAGCAACACCGGCAACAGACAACTTCCGACCCAAATTAAGCTCCATGTTTTCATGCGTGCCATTGTCATCCCCGATACGTTTCACGCAAGCATAATTGCCCTATTCTTAGCCGTGTCCAGGCAGGAGAAAACCACAGATGGACACAGACAGACACAGCGCGGCGGAGCCGCAACCCAATGGAAGACCGACAGAATCATGGCGAGACAGAATCATGGGGAACCAAAACCGAATCAGGGCTGGTTGACCACAATAGGCATGGCCGTATGAATCTTCTATTTATGATTCTGTCCTACCATGATTCTGTCGGTCCTTCGGGGTGGCGTACAGATTCCTCGCAGCCTGCGAACAACTTCGACTATTGCCGTGCAACCGCTGGCGACGGGAGTTGAAGCGACTGAGGGGCATGGGGGGAAGCCTCAAGAAAAGTGTTTGGACTTGTGGGCGCTGACGGTGACGGAAGCGGGCTCGAAGGTGTAGCGGGCGGGCGGGTTGCCATTTTCGTGGAGGGCCTCCTGGGCGGCCAGCACGCCGCGGCCAAACCGGTTGACATAACCGAGCACCTTGCGGGCTTCGGCCACGATGGGATTGCGGTAATCGGTCTGGCGGGGGAAGTTGGCGGGCGAGACGTCCCCATAGAGGCCGCCGGGATTGTTGATTTCGAGCCGGTCGGCGAAGCGATGAAAGCGGACGGGGGCATTGGACTCGTAATTGCGATGGGAGATGGCGTTGAGCAGGAATTCCCGCACGGCGGAGCGCGGAAAATCCCAGACGGTTTCGTCCCGCAAGTTGGTGACACGCACGGGGCGGGCTTCGAGGATGCCATCGAGCAGGGAATCCAGGCTCTGCACCAGGCCCAGCAGGTTGCCACTGAATTCGCGGGCGACCTGCACGGTGGCGGCCAGGGTGTCGCCGCCCAGTTTAAGGTATTGCACATAAGCGCCGGGCAGGAAATGGCGCGGGCGCTTGCCAAACGCAAGCAACCCGGCGTGCGTTGGGCAGTCGCGACCGAGATCATAGAACCGCAGGGCGGCGAGTTGTTCCTCGATGCTGCGATTGTTCGCCCGGATCATTTCCTCCGCCACAGCGGCTTGGCGGTAAACATTCAGGAACAGGTCCACCTCCAGGTCTTCGAGCCGCGCTTCCCGACACGGGCGCGCGTCAAAGGTGTGCGCCATCGCTACGCGACGCTCCGAGAGCATCCGCTCCTCGGTCTCATTGGCCGTGGCCCGGCGCGGCCCTACGCGAATGTGAATCCGACCCTTGTAACGCACCGGCGGCAGGTCGGAAGGATGGACCTCCACGACGACCACATCGCCGGAGCCGTCCGACCGGGCGATTCGCCCCACCGTCATAGCCGGCTGTGGCAGGATCTCGCCGTCCTGGCGCAGGCCCGCCAGATTCCGCAGCAGGGCATCGTCGGCTTTGAAACCCGACGCTTCGCCTGTCTTGTCGGCCACGCCGATCAGCAAATAACCCGGCTGGCGGTGGTTGGGGAAATCGTTTGAGAATGCACAAATTGCCTCACGGAATTTGGTCGTGTCATTGGTCGAAATGGGGCGCTCGATCCGGTCGGATTCCAGGTCGGCCATCAAAGCTAGCAGTTCGTTCTCGCTGATCATGTTGGTGAAGTCTAAGCGCGGTGGTCCTCCACTGCCAGCCGCAAGGTTTGGATGAGCGGAACGACGTGCGCATCTTAGTTTTCCAAAAACCACCACATTGGGTAATTGGAGCGCGGACATTCTTGTCCAATAGCCACGCGGGTCAAATCCGAAGGTCGAAGGTCGAAGGCCGAAAGAAGGCCGAAACGCGAAGGCGGGGAGCGTTAGTTGAGGGCTCATGGTTGGAGGCTGGGGTTTAAGGGCCACCTCTCCTCTGACTCCTCTCCCCCAGAGGCGGAGAAGAGGACCGGTTTGAGGAGGCGGGGAGCGCTAGCTGCGGGTTCATGGTTGTGAGGCGCGGAGGCGCTGCCAAGCTTTCAAGTATTTGGCCATGCGCTCGGCATCTTTCGGAGTCAGCTCGGGGAGTTCCCGCAGGTTCATGTTGTCCTCCAGGTCGGCCAGTTTTACTTTGCGGGCCAGTGGGTTTGACGCCGACCGGGCGACAAACGTGTCATAAGATTCTCCTGCGCGTTTCGTAACGCAGTCGAGGGCGTCGAGTATATTGTCGGGAAAGCCTTCACGCCTGAGGCCGTCGATGGTCCAGTGTGTGTCTTCCACTACATCGTGCAGGACAGCCAACACTTTCTCGTCCTCGGTGTGGACGCGATACATTATGCGCAAGGGGTGGAGGACATACGGGGTGCCGTTCCTGCGCTTAGTCCAGCGATGAGCGTCGGCGGCGATGCGGATGGCCTTTTCGAGAAGGGAAGGCGCCTGCTCGGCAAAGAGTTGCCGGTGGTTTGCATGGAAGTAGGTGCCCAGCGTTGCGAAATATTCGTCGGGGTGTCCGCCATCAGGGTGGTTGGTGACAAAATACTGTGTGCCGCCGCGTTGGAAGCCGAGCAATTTTTCGGAAATCAGGGGCTGGAACTCCCCGCCGGCTGTGGCTTCCGCAGGCTCCCTGGGCTTCCAGAAGTAAAAGACCACGGCGCGCGGCCGGTGAATTGCGATTTTCTCTCTGAGCGTGGCGACTCGCGTCGGGAGGATTCGGCGCATGAACTCATCGCGGGTGTGCAGCCAGTCCGGCAGGTTCGGCCAGGTCGCGTAGGGCCATTTGCGGTGGCTAGGGGCCGGCATAGCTGAAAGCTCCGTTAGGCAGACACTCCCCGCGAGCCCGCCGAACAGGGTTTGCTGGTGAGCCAGCAAAGCGTCCTCAGTGTCAGGCTGTCCGCGGGCAATCCCCAGCATCCGGATTAGCTGACGCCAGGTGGGCTCTAAATGCGCGTGCTCGCCGTGCCAGTCCGTTTGCCCAACTGCAGGATAGAAAACGGGGGCATCCTCCAATTGTCGCTGACCGCGCTGGACCCAGCGGCTGAGACGGTGGTCGAATTGTTCAGGCGTCGGGTTTCCTGCCTCTTCGGTGCCCACGAACCAGATGGGAGCGTCCCAGCGACCGAAACCGAAGAATTGTTTGGTGTATTCCTGGAGGCACATAGGTGGATGCGACGATGGCGTCAGTATTTGGCGTTGAGGTGATTCTCGCGCCAGCGGAGGCTCTCGATGGCCGGGTAGAACTTTTCTTCGCTCGGCGGGATGACGGGCTGGTTGGCGAGGGCGGCCAGGTCCTTCTGGCCTTCGATGCGGGAGTCGAGAGCAGAGCCAACCCGCCAGACGCCGGCGCCGTGTTTGGAGTCCGGGCAGGGGGCGATGAGGAGTCGGTCCATAGCCCAGTGGTGGTCGGGCTCGATGTTGCCGAAGGCGGGGAGTTTCAGCGGCGGGGCGAACTTCGGAATTGCGGTTTTCATGTGTCGTGTCTAAGCTGGTCCGGCTAAAGAAGCCAGAGAAAAGGAAGCGGATCTTCCAGGTCCGTTCCGAAAGCAATTGAAAGCTCACAGTTGCTTCGGCAAATCGGGCTTTAGGGTGGCGGCGGAATGTGCGATTCTTGGCCAACGGTGAACCTGAGCGAATACAAAGAGCAAGTCGGCCACATTCCGTACGGGAAGCGGGTGCATTCGGCGCTGTACGTGTACTGGGGTGGCGGGGCGACTCTTGGGGAGAAGGTGGATTTGCTTTTAGGAGGGTTGGTGAAGCGGTGCGAAATCGGGCCGGAGTTCAATGTGGTCAAGTTTCGGACGGATGAGCTGAAGATTTCATTTCTGGCTTACCCTGAGTTCTTGAGGGAAGCGCACCCGGCGCTGCGACATTCCGTCTCGGTTGATTTGGTTGCAGGCAAGGTCCGGCATTCCGATTACAGCGACAACGTAAACCCGCCCATTTTGCACCGGAAAGAGAGTTTCCTTCCGGCTGGGCATCCCAGGCGGGCGGAGTTCGCAGCGATGACCAGGGCGGAGGAAGAGGCCGGACTTTACGAGGACACTACCACGATCGGGTTTAAGCTGAATTGGGAGAGGTTGTTGCAATCGAAGGGCCTGGTGGTCAGCGGCCACAAGCTCGAAAGACGGGAATCGGTGTCGCCGGCAAAAAGTCTTTCGGCGGCGGTCGTGGTTGAGAGGCACAAGACGGCGCTGACGCGGTATGAGCTTTCAAAGCCGGTGAAGAGCTTGCTCGAATATGGCCTTCTCAGGCCGGGGACCACGTTCTTTGATTATGGCTGCGGCCAGGGTGCGGATGTTCGGGGGCTGCAAGGGCTCGGTTACGACGCGGAGGGTTGGGACCCTGTGTTTCGGCGTGAGGCGACCAAGAAGCAAGCGGACCTGGTGAACCTCGGATATGTGCTGAATGTTATCGAGGACCCGGCTGAGCGCGTTGAGGCGTTGGTAGAGGCTTACAGGCACGCGAAGCGCATGCTGGCGGTGTCGGCGATGATCAGTGAAACGGTGGAAACCCGCCGACGCACACAGTTCGGTGACGGGGTGCTGACGAAACGGAACACATTTCAAAAGTATTTCGAGCAGCAGGAGCTTCAGCAGTATATCGAAGACGCGCTGGAGACGACGGCCGTGCCGGTCGCGCTGGGTGTGTTTTACGTGTTCCGCGAGCCGGCGGACCAACAGGATTTCTTGTTGGCGCGGAGCCGGCGCGCAATTGATTGGACACAAGTCAGTGCGCGCCTCGGGTTGGGTGGCCCGAGAACTTTGTGGAGGGCGCTCTACGAGGAGAACAAAGAGCTGCTGGACTTGTTCGGGAAGGCTGCTTTGGAGATGGGGCGGATGCCGTTATCCGAGGAATTCGGGAGGTTGAATGAGGTAGGCCAGCGGCTGGGCTCGGCCAAGCGGGGACTGAGGGCGTTCATTCAGGGTGGCGGCGCCGAGGGAATTGATTGGGCTGAAGTCAAAGAGCGTTTTGGCATTGGGGCTCCGGCCAGGCGGCGATGGGAGATTCTCTGCGATGAGCACAAGGAGCTGCTGGATGCTTTTTGGACCCTGACACTCCAGCTTGGGCGTCTGCCAGAGCCGGAGGAATTTCCGAGATTCGCGGAGATGCGGGAAGAAATTGGGTCTGCGAAGCGGGCGATGCGGTTATTCGTCCTTCGTGGGGGTGGGGACGAAATTAAGAAGGCAGCGGAAGGTCGTCGGCGGGACCTCTTAGTTTATGTGGCGCTGGCGAACCTGAGGAGGAGGGTGCCGTTCGGACATCTATCCCTGAGCCTGCGGTCGGATATACGTGCCTTTTTCGGAAACTATACACGTGCGCTGGAGAAGGGGCTGGAGTTGCTTTATGCCGCTGGTGACGCGGGAGAAATTGAGCTGGCGTGTGAGGACTTGGACGTTGGTTGGCAGGACGAGCAGGCGCTCTATTTGCATCGGAGTCTGCTGGAGCAGATGCCGCCCATTCTGCGTGCTTACGTTGGCTGTGCAACTTCGCTTTTTGGCGACGTGGCCCAGGCGGATGTGATCAAGATGCACAAAGCTTCGGGCAAGGTGACGTTCCTAGTGTACGACGATTTTGAGGGGAAGCCGCTGCCGGAGCTGCGCCAGCGCATCAGGGTGAACCTGCGGACGCGGTGGGTGCAGGTATTTTCACATTCGGCAGAGGGGCAATTGCTGTACTACAAGGAGCGTTTCATTTCGTTGAATCACCCGCGCCTCGGCGAGATGCGGGCATTCAGCGCGAAGCTGCGCAAATTGGGAATCTCGGACAGCTATGGCACCTGGCCCAATAGAGGGGACTTCCTGCTTCTCATCGTGCGGCACGGGCTGAACGAAAACTTGAACCATAGGCGTGTGCGACCAGCCAAAGTTCAGGCTTTAAGGGTGGTTCAGGTTATGACAGCCGCCGAGCCGATTACGATTATTGCCGGATACCCTGTGTGGTGTGGGGCTGGGGCGGCTTACTGCGTAGGCCCGGAAGTGCTGGAACACAGGGCGCTGCGGTTGGGGTGGCGCGGTGCGTGCAGGGCAGAGAACAATCGTTTGGTCCTCCGACGTCCTTCGGCATCCGGCCTATGGGCGACGAGAATTACCGTTTGCTCTTCTGCCCCCAGACCGGGCCTAGCGCGCACTGCCTTCCTTATCCCTTCGAGGCGCTGCTGCCCGTCGATTGCAAACATTGCTTCTCCACCGGTGAGGCGGATAAATCCAAAGGAGTGCGCTTCGCGCTCCCCGAGATGGACGTCCTCGGTAGGCAGGCTGCCTTCAACCTCGACCGGGAGCCACTCGGGCTCGCCTCCGTAAACCCCAACTACGATTGCGCCGAGGAACCTCTGGGCGTCTAGCCGGAGACGGTTGCTTATCTGGTTTACGCGCTGGCGGTGAACCTTGCGCACGATTGACTTCTTGAACCGCTCCGGTTCGTCGAGGTCTTTGGCTGGCCTGATGTACTGAGCCACCTGTCGTAGGGTCATGGTAGCCACGTAGTACCAGCGGTCGCCCATGCGCGCACGTATGGCAGGAAGGACTGGCGCGGCGCCTGGTCTTTTCGATGTGCTCATGAGTTCTAGGGTGCGAATCGGTTGACAGTGGCACGTTGGTGAAACTCTTGGTGGCGGGCAGCAGGCGATCAGGCGCCCCGGGCCAAATGACCGCCCCTATTACCGCCCAAAGCGTGCTGCCTGTGCCAGGCAAGGTGTTTTGGGTCGGGTCTGAGATGCGCCTGACTTGGAAGGCCGATCACCTTGCCGATCATTCTTCGGAGCAGGAACGCTTCGGGACCGGCTTCTAAGAAGTCCTCCTGAGTTACGATTACTCGGTAGTCGTCGGTCAGCGACCACAGGCCCCGGTCAAACAGCCAGTGCGCGTTCTTGCACAGGGCAATGCCATTGCGAGGATCGTTCGCGCCCCCACGCCCAAATTGGTGGATGTGAGCGGCATCGACGATGCTCTCACGAAAGGTGTTCACCCTGTACCCTGTGAGGGCGCATGTGAAATCGTACGCTGGAATTACCGTGTTCCTGAATCTGCCCTCACGCCCGCGCTCCTTCGCATCCTGCATTTCCCCGAGTTTTGAATCGGCTATCTGGCTGTCGGCCGATGGAATGGGTAATCCAACCATCGTGTAAAGCGCGATGCGCTCCGCCGGCTGCTCGAACCAGCGCGAAATGAGCTTCCTGCGTGCCTGGTCCCGAAAGTTGGCGTCGAGCAGGCAGGCAAAGAAGTCCTCGGCCAGGAGTGCTGTGGTCGCGAGTTGGCGCGCCGCCGCAGGACGGCCCTCCGAATCGAGCGGCTGCCAAAATCCGGCTGTTCTCAGATGGAAAAACGGCAGTCTGACGTCGGGCTTCGTCCCACGTCGCTCTGCCACTGCCCGCCAATACTCTCCAAAGCGAAAGGCTAAGCCCACCGTAAGGGCCACTTGCCGGTCGGCAAGACAGCCCTCTTGGGCCATGTCAATTATGGCAAGCAGGAGCAGAGGCTTATGTGGCGCAATGCCTCGCTTGCGTTTTTGAGCGAAGTCGGGGCGTAGCGCCCCGAGTTGTGCCAAGCACTGATTTAGTTGCTCGACGCTCGGCATTTTTGGTGTGATTGCTAGTGACCTGGGGGCTAGGGGTTACGCGCAGGCCGACTCTTTGGCCGCTTCGAGGTTAGCTAAATCGCGGAAGAGAGCGTCGGATTCGTCCACGGCCCACTGTTCCCTAACCAGACGCACTTCCGTGCTGGAGATGAGCTCAGAGTCGACCTGCTTCTGAACATCGAGCAATTCCTGCAAGAGCATCTCTCGGGCACCCATGGTGAGGGGCCCGAGGCCGGGTTGTCCGTTCCGGCGGACCTTGCTGCGAAAGTCGGGATTGTCGGAGACCTCTTTGAGCCGCTTGCGAAACCGTGACAACGGTTCCAGGTGGTGGTGGCCGGCGGTGATGAGGGACTCAAGCGAGTTGTCTTTCTCTATGACCGTGCAGGTCCAGCATCCGAAGCGGGCGGAACTGGTGCCGCAAGATGGGGCATCGTTTGTGCTGAGAACGAAAGGGCACTCGCCGGCGAGCGCATCCTTATAAAGGGTTGTCAGCTCGTTATAGGTGCCGCCCCACGGGGGCTTGCTATTTATCAGTGTAGCCCAGACTTCGGTGGTTGTGAGATCTTTAATGGGCGTGAAGATGTAACAGCCCTTGAAATCCGTGTGGGGAGATAGGCGCCCTTCAGCCGCAGCGTCGTGCTTTTCGAGGTTCCTGGCTCGCTGCGTTGACTCCGAGCGGCGGACACCGAGGAGGAGTATGGCTTCCCCGCTCTTGCTGACTTGCTCACGAATGAACTTCGACGTGGGGCGAATTTTCATTCGGTCCGTACACCAGCGGAACATCCGATTTGGAGCAGGGTAGCCTCGGCCGAGGAGGTTTACCCAGAATGACTCCTCAATTTCGGGCTTGGTTTTGATGACTTCGACCGGGACGCGCAGCGCGGGGATGTTCTCCGCCATGTGGTCGAGGAGACGATTTACGAACGACTGAAAGACCGGTGACTCAACAAGTGTGTCGTTGCTGAGGATGAAAACCTTGCGCGTGCGTTCGTCCGGGGGAATGGCGAGGAGGCACTCAAGAACGAGGTGAACCAAGAGGGTTGAGTCCTTTCCTCCGGAAAAGCCAACGATCCAGGGTTTGGAGTGAGCCTGCAAATATTCGTCGCGGATGTCGCGGCGTAGAGCCTTCAGATTTTTGGCAAATTCAGAAATCATTCTCAAGTATGGACCGCAAAAAATCGCCCTCAGGCCAGGATAGTGCGGTTTCGCCTGGCGTACACGCTCTCGCCTGAGCCCGAAGCCCAGTGCCACTATGCGCCCCAGAGCGCAAGGGCCGGGGCAGCAACAGATTCATTACCGTTCTG
>SESF01011867.1_pt1 | contig 12886 bp, 15 predicted proteins | sample 3171521 | NCBI WGS metagenome assembly SESF01 (sample SAMN10866945, study PRJNA518727) | freshwater metagenome | biome: subpolar coniferous forest; feature: holomictic lake; material: water; isolation source: holomictic Lake 227, 6 m and 8 m depth | place: Canada: near Kenora, Ontario | collected...
ATGCCATTCCGATACTCTCTTGTCAGGAAACTCCACCGCCACATATCCAGCTATGAAAACCTACGATTGGACCAGCCGTTTGAAGGAACTCTATCAAAAAGCGTTGCTGCAATACCGTGCCGGCAACCGCATGCCGGACACCTTTTTCACCCCTGAAGAAACAGAATTCCTGGCGGAGATCGGAGCCCACCCGATGGAGCTCTATGACTACGCCGAAGACGCCGAAGCGCTGGATTGGGAGACTGCGCTTTTGATCGTATCCGTCAGGCGTGACTACTATCTTCACTTCCTGCATCGCGCGCCTTCAGGGCCGCGGTTGACCATGGGTCAGTTTCCTGCCAAGGACGCGGAACTCGATGGAATCCCATGGCTGCCCCGGCTGATTCTTAAAGCAAAGTCGCGGCTCCGTGGCGAAATGCCGCTCGATATGATGTATTGTTGTGGGGGAGATCGGCGCTTTTTCAAACAGCACGACATTCATCCCGCCGACTTCCTCCGCTTTGTATGGGCTTCGAACGGGGACGACGCCAGGCTCCTGGAATACGTGAGGGGCAAACGCTAGCCTGTTGGCGCTCCGCTCTCCCGCGGTTTTGCCCTGTAGCCACGGCCCTGTGGGCCGTCCGGGCGGAGCGCGCAGGAGCCCGGCACCTTGAATCAAAGTGCCGGGCCCAATAACCGTCTATGAAGCGCACAACCCGTGCGTCATCTCTTGTCTTATTCTGTAGCGTCGTCTAATCGCCGAACGAAATGCCGATGGCCCGTGCGCTCTGGACCATTTCGTTGTCTGGCGTCACCAGCCGCAGCCGGTGGACGGCCTCAAGAATCGGCACGTCTCGGACGAAGTAGTTCTGGTAGCTGACCATGTGTCCGAATTTCTGGCGCGCGATCAGATCCACGGCTCTGACGCCGAAGCGAGCGCCAAGGATTCGGTCGAGGGTCGAAGGGGTGCCGCCGCGCTGGAGGTGCCCGAGCACGCAGGTGCGCGTTTCCTTGCCCGTGCGCGCCGCGATCTCGCTCGCGACGACTTCGGCGATGCCGCCCATTTTGAATTCGCCCGTTTCAGTGGGACGCATGAGTTTTTCCCCATCGGCGGCGCGAGCGCCTTCGGCGACCACCACCAATGAACTGTAATTTCCCTGGGCTTCGCGGCGACGCAAGCATTCGGCGACCTTCTCGTAGTGGAACGGAATTTCTGGAATAAGGATGATGTCGGCGTTTCCGGCGAATCCGCCGTGCAGGGCGATCCACCCGGCGTGCCGGCCCATCGCTTCAATGACCATCACCCGGCGATGGCTCTTGGCAGTGGTATGCAGACAGTCGAGGGCGTCGGCCACTCGCGCAACGGCTGAGTCGAATCCAAAGGTTCTCGCGGTGGCTTCCAGGTCGTTGTCGATAGACTTCGGAACGCCAACGACAGGGAACCCTGCCTCGAAGAGTTGCTGGGCGGTGGTCATCGAGCCGTCGCCGCCAATCACGACCAACCCTTCGATCCCGAGCGAATCGACGATTTTGCGGGCTTTCGCAAGCACTTCGGGTTTGATCTGGGTCTTGTCTCCAGCGCCGACTTTGGAAATGAAATGCCCTTTGTTGGTCGTGCCCAACATGGTGCCGCCGAGAATGGCGATCCCTTCCGTGTTCTGGGAATTGAGCATGAGGTAGTCGCCCCCGTCGGGAAGAAGACCTTCAAACCCTTCTCTGAATCCGACGATTTCCCAGTCGAGGGTTTCCGCTGCGCGGACAACTCCGCGAATTACTGCGTTCAGTCCGGGGCAATCTCCGCCGGTCGTAAGAACTCCGATGCGCTTTTTGTTCATGTTGGATTGTTTAAAGTATGGTTTTAAGTTGATGGAGGGAATTCTTTCAGAGCTTTTGTTTGAAATGGATTTCCGACTGGTTGCGGAGCGTGTTGGCGGCCTGCTCCGGCGTAAGATCCCGCTGAGCTTCGGCGAGCATTTCATAGCCGACCATGAATTTCTTCACGGTGGCGGAACGCAAGAGCGGCGGGTAAAAGTGGGCGTGCAACTGCCAGTGCTGCTGGTCGCCCTCGGCGACCGGCGCGCCGTGCCAACCCATGGAGTAGGGGAATGACGCCTCGAAGAGATTGTCGTAGCGGGTCAGGAACCGCTTAAGGATTTCGGCCAAACTCGTGCGCTCGGCATCGGTTAAGTCAGGCAGCTGCAGGACGTGCCGACGTGGCAGCAGCAAGGTTTCATAGGGCCACGTTGCCCAGTACGGGACGAGAACCACCCAGTGCTCGTTCTCCAAGACGATGCGCTCGGCTTTTTCGAGTTCCAGTTTGAGGTAATCGACCAGGAGCGGCGAGCCGTTTGCCTGATAATGCGCTAGCTGTTGGCGATCTTCCTTGGCGGGTTCGTTCGGGATAAAATCGCCCGCCCAGATCTGGCCGTGCGGATGCGGGTTTGAGCACCCCATCACGTCGCCTTTGTTCTCGAAGACCTGCACCCAGCGGTAGCGTTTGCCCAACTCCTCGGTCTGGCTTGCCCAGACATCCACCACGCCGCGAATCGCTTCCAGCGGCATCTCGGGCAGCGTCCAGTCGTGCCGGGGCGAAAAGCAAATCACCCGGCAGGTCCCCGCAGCCGGTTCGCTGCGCATCAGACCCGCCTCTCCAGATTCCGGGCCGCGCTCTGGAAGAATTGCCGCGAAGTCGTTGTCGAAAACGAAGGTCTGCGTGTAGTCGGGATTCTGCTCTCCGTTCATCCGCTTGTTCCCGGCGCAGAGCAGGCACTTGGGATCGTGGGCCGGACGGATTTCACGCGCGGCGACTTCCTGTTTGCCGAGCCAAGGGCGCTTGGTGCGGTGCGGAGAAACGAGAATCCAGTCGCCGTTTAAGGCGTTGTAGCGGCGGTGAGGGTGGTCGGAGGCTTGGGTGGTCATCAAAGTTGAGGCTGAGAATTCTCCGGGCTCCCATTCTGGGCCGGAGCGGGTGCGGGTGTTGGTTCCTGACGGCGGACAAACCGCTCGATTTTCAAGGCGCGCCCGGTCGTTTCATCGATGTCGATGATGGCGCCGCTGAGTGAAACGGGTCCTTTGGCGACCGGGAACATGGTGGGAAGATTGGTGATGAAACGCGTGATGATCGGGTTGATTTCCCGACCGAGGATCGATTCCGTGGGGCCGCACATCCCCGCATCGCACAGGAATGCGGTCCCCCCCGGAAAGATCTGTTCGTCGGAGGTTTGGACGTGCGTATGGGTGCCGACGACCGCCGAGGCCCGGCCATCGAGGAAGCGGCCAATGGCGATCTTCTCGCTGGTGGTCTCCGCATGCACATCGACAAAGATCACGGAAGTCTCCTCGCGCATCTTGGTGATGGCGGCATCCAGCGCCCGGAACGGATTTTCCAAAATCGGCTGGGTAAACGTGCGCCCTTGAACATTGATCACCCCCACTTTGCCCTTTGCGGTTTCGAGCACGATGGTGCCCTGGCCGGGAGTCTGGTCCGGGTAATTGATCGGGCGCAGCAGCCGCGGTTCGGTGTCGATGTAGCCAAAAACGTCCTTCTGGTCCCAGATATGATCGCCACTGGTGACGACCGAAACCCCTGCGCGCAGCAGATCAATCGTTATTTTAGGCGTGATCCCACGCCCTCCTGCTGCGTTCTCACCGTTGACGATGACGAAATCGAGCCCATACTCAGCTTTGAGAATGGGCACGAGTTCGATCACTGCACGGCGTCCGGGTTCGCCTACGACATCACCCAGAAACAGGATTCTTAACATGTTGAAGCTTCCTTTACTGGAAAACCCATCCATTTCACAAATGATTTTCCCTAATAAATGAAGAGTTTTTTATTTTGTAGCCAAAATCGTAGATACTCCTTCGCAGCCGCTCCCCCAGCGATAACTCTAAATTGGCTTTGTAAAACCGCAATTTTTGTCGGACTTATGCTCGTTTGCGCGGGGCGGCCCGCCAACGCGCAACTGAGCGTGCTCGCCGCCAAACCCGACTGGTCTGATTTGGCGCCCTACCAGAACACGATCACGCACGATGATTTCTTGCGGCTGCTCAACACCGTTTATGCACCGGACGGCGCTTGGAAAGGGACGATCGATGTCCGTTCGGACGCCGCGATCATCCATTCCTCTGGCAAAAGCGATGTCTTGTTCCGGCTGGAGTTTGCCAAAAACGCCGCTTCCGCCAAGCCCGTGCCGCGTTACTGGACGCCGGCGGGTCGCCGGGCGGTTGTGCCTGGAAAACCGCTGCAAGGCTACACCATTGCCCTCGACCCCGGACACCTCGGCGGAGAGTGGGCTAAAATGGAGGAGCGCTGGTTTCAGATCGGCAATGCCAAGCCCGTGATGGAAGGCGAGATGACGCTGGCGGTGGCCCGATTGCTCTCGGCCCGGCTCAGCGCCCTGGGGGCCAACGTCTCCATGGTGCGAAACTCCACCGAACCCGTGACCAGTGCCCGCCCGCGAGGTTTGCAGGGCGTGGCACGCACCGAGCTGAAGCGCGAAGGGGTTACCAAAATCCGGAATAACTACGACGGCCCGAACGATCCCCTGAAGTTCAACTCGGTTCGCTGGCAGAGCGAACTCCTCTTTTACAGGGTCAGCGAGATCCGGTCACGGGCGGAACTCGTGAATCAACGGATCAAGCCCGACCTGGCCATCTGTCTGCATCTGAACGCGGAAGACTGGGGAAATCCGGCCCAGCCTTCGCTCACGGACAAGAACCATTTGCATCTGCTCGTCAACGGAAATTGCGGTCCCGGGGAACTCGGCTTCGAGGATATCCGGCACAACATGCTCCAAAAACTGCTGAGTCGTTCCGCCCGGGAAGAGTTTCCGTTGTCCGGGCGGGTGGCAGCGTCCCTGGCGAGCGCCACCGGGTTGCCGGCCTACGAGTATTTCAGCGGCAAAGCCCGCCGGGTGACCGATAACCCGTATGTGTGGGCCCGGAACCTCCTGGCCAACCGGCTTTATCTTTGCCCGGTGGTTTATTGTGAGCCCTACGTCATGAACTCAAAGGCCGTCTTCGACCGGGTCCAGATGGGCGACTACGAGGGAACCAAACTCGTCGATGGGGTCCCAAGAAAGAGCATCTACCGCGAATACGCCGACGCCGTGGCCGAAGGCGTGGCGAGCTATTTTATCAGCAAGGAGCAAAAGTAAGCGCGTCCCGTGTCTAGGCCTGATTTGCCGCGCCCCTTCACCGCTGCGCCAATGCCAGTCGCACCCCCAACGATGCAAAAACTCCGGCGGAGAGCCACGCGAAGTATTTGGCGATGGCGGGCTTTTTCAAAACCATCTCCCCGAGGCTGCCGGAGAGATAGCCGATCGCTCCAAAAACAATCACCGCTTGCGCCATGAACGCGAGCCCGAGAAAAAACATCTGGGACGCCACCCCCTCCGTATTCCCCGACACAAACTGCGGCAGGAACGCCAGGAAAAAGAGCGCCACCTTTGGGTTCACCACATTCATGAGAAAGCCCCTGCGGAAAAGCACCCACCCGCTTTGATTCCCCGTGACATTCCGCGGCAGCGCAGCCGAATGTTCCTTGACCGATTTGTAGGCCAGAAACAGCAAATACGCTGCCCCGGCGAATTTCAGAACCGTAAAAGCAACCCCGGATGCGTAAAGCGCCGCGGAAATCCCAAGCGCGGCCGCCGTGGTATGCACACTGATTCCGCTGCACATGCCCATCGCGGTAAGGATCGCCGCCTTCCTTCCGCGCGAGATCCCCTGCGTCACGATGAACGTGTTGTCCGGTCCCGGCGCCAGCGTCAACGCCACCGAGGCCCCGAGAAAATACAGCAAAGTCGAGAGCGTCATCACATCGGTCCCATAAGTCCTATCGGTCACACCCGTCCCATTCCTCGCTTCACTTCGTCAGAAAAAACCCACGCTGCTTCTGCGTGATCGGTTTCCCCAGCAGTTCCAGCACTTGCAGCATGTCTTCCCAGACCTTCCGCTTCTCTGCGATGCTCGGGTTGTGAACCAAATACGCGGGATGGTAGGTCGGCATCAGCGGGATCCCTTTGAACGAGTTCCAATGACCCCGCGCTTCTCGGATCCGCACTTCTTTGCCCACCAATCCTTCCATGGCGGTGGTCCCCAACGCGACAATGCATTTCGGCTTTATGATCTCGATCTGCTTGATCAAAAACGGCATACACGCCGCGATCTCGCCCTTGTGCGGTTTGCGGTTCCCGCTTTCGCCCGGCGGCACATCGGGCCGACACTTGAGCACATTGGCGAGATAGACCTGGTTGCGTTTGAAGCCCGCCGCTTCGATGATTTTGGTCAGGAGTTGCCCGGCTTTCCCGACGAACGGTTCGCCCTGAATATCTTCTTCCTCTCCCGGAGCCTCACCCACGAACATCAATTCAGCTTCCGGGTTGCCGGCCCCGAAGACTACTTTGGAGCGGCACGCCGCCAGCGCCTCGCAGTTCACGCAGGAAACCACCCGCTCGCGCAACTGCTCAAGGCGTTCCGCCTTCGAGCCCGCCGATGGCTTGGCAATTAAATGAGCGGGGAGCGGTGCCGCAGCGATCTTCGGAATCGGAACCGCAATGGGAATGTGGGCTTGTGCGGCGCTGCTGGCCGAACGTGAGGAAGCTTCGATCATTGAGTTCGTCCTCGCAGCCAAACCCGTTGCCGGGTTGCGGGGCCGCGCTCCTTCGGCGGCTCCGCTGGCCGGAGCGTTCGCGGAGCGAGAGCTTGATGCGACTCGTGCTGCGGCCAAAAGCTGGCGCACCGACTCCGTCGAGGCTCGCGCTTCCTGGACGGACGAATTCGCACGCATCTCGGAAAGCGTGTCGTGGACGAGGGCGAGAGCTTGGTCGAACTGGGTCATCGCAGGACGGCTTAATGAACCAGAATTACCTTGAAATATCCATCTGGCTCAAAATCCTGAACCCGTGGCTGCGAAGCACCGCCGAGGCGCAGTCGTTATCCTCGACGTGGAGTGCCAACGCGCAGTTGCCATTGGGGCGGGTGAGCAGTCCATAGCTGCCATGGATGTTCACTTCCGCCATCAAGAGCGCCGTCAGCAGCTTGGCCAGTTCGGTTGCTCCCTCGCGCATCTCCACAACGACCACGTCGCAGGCCGAATAGGGGATGTCGTGAATTCCCAGAAGATCCTGCACTTGCTCGGGATCGCTGACGACGATCCGGACAATGGCGGAATCCGCCGAGTCCTGCACGTTCATTGCCAGCACATGGACGTTGTGTTCGTGGAGCACTTTGACCACGTCTGAGAGAGCGCCGACTTTGTTTGGCAAAAAGATCGAGAATTGTTTGACCCGCGGTCCGGTCTTCTCGGCGGTCTTGGCTGATGCTTCCATAATGTCTCCTCCAAATTTGGGTGGGGACGTTCATCCCCCCACGCGTTTTATTTGTAACTGTAAAGCAGGCACACCGAGGCCGGGTTGCCTTCCAGTTCTTCGATCCGTACGTAATACGGTCCGCTCAGTTGAGGCGAAAATCCTGCCGCAGCCCGCACGCCGCTCTGGTGAGGCTCCGTGGCAACAGGTTCGCCGTTCTCATTGAAAACCGTGACCTCAACCCGTTTCGCTTCATCGCTGGCCGCCGCGATAAACCAGTATTGGTTCCCCGCGTAAAGGTTCACTTGGATAAATCGGGGCTGTTTGACGGCGATGCTGGTTGGCCAGCGCCCGTCCCGGATTTTAAATCCGTCGTTGGAAAAGGCTCCCGCCAGTTCGAGCGCGGCGGAGCGTGCCTGAACCTCGGCATTGCTTTCCGCCGCCACTCCACGCGGGCTCAACGCGCCGCACCCCGCCATGATGAGAAGCGAAAAGCAAAATAGCCGTTTCATTTCTGTTCGTTCTTTTTCGAAATTTCCTGAACAAGGGCGATTGAGAGCTCCCTGAGCTTTTTAACATCGTCCTGAGTTGGCACTGTGTCGCTTGAAAAAGAGACCAGCTTTTCAATATCCGCAAGCTGTCTGGCGATGCTCTTGATCAGGGGATCGGCCTGCATTTTCTCAGGCAGCTCGTTGATTTTTGCTCGCATCAGCGCCACGACTGCCGGTTGACGGAGTAGTTTGGCCGAACCCGGTGTGTAGTTGCCGGCGATCCAGCCGCTGACGACCGATACGCCGCGAATCCAACCGCCCAAGCTTACCAGGCTGACCAATTCCGAGTCGTTTTGCTCCAGAAGGGCCAATTTCACCTCATTCTGGGTGGCCTCCATCTCTTCCTTGAGCGAGTTCCACTCGTTTTTCTCCGCAAAATCGACAATACTGCTGCCCCGTGCGATGACGCTCTCGCTCACGGCCAGGCTTTTCGCGAGGGCGATAATGTCTTTGCCGATGTTTTTGACCTGCTGGCTGTCCTCGGCTTCCACCGCGATGTAGCCGTCGGCGATCAAGCTCCCCACGTTCAGCGCAATCTGGATGCGGCTGGGAAATGTGGTCGGGATCGGAGGCCGATATTGGGTCTGCCAGTTGGGCTTGGCTTCCTTATTGAGCGCGGCCATCAGTTCGCCGGGGCTGGGAATCGTCACGGCATCGACTTTCGCCGCCGAAGCGAGTTCCTGAGCGGTCAATGGCGCCAAGCCGACTGCGGAAACGGCAGCAGCCATTGAGAAAGTGACGACGATCAGGCGTAAAAGCATCTCGTATTAGAGTAGTTCAACTTAGCCGGGCTTGTCAGCACGCTTTTTTCGGGGCTTTCCTTGATGGACGCGATTGGGAATGGGGGAGTTTTCAGTTCAGCGCCAAAGGCGCGGCCCATATCAGCCTGGGTCGGAGCGAAGCGTAGGCCCTGGACTTGGCAAGCGATTGGACCAGGGCTGAAAGCCCGTGCCATCTTTGGGAGAAAATGGTTCGGACCTTCAGTCCTTTGCGCTTGGGTACGCTAATTCCTGGGGCGGTGCCCCAGGCTGGTATGAGGCCGCGCCTTTGGCGCTGAGTTTTGCACCCACTTCCAATTACGCCACTTTCTTGATTCCTGGCCATGAGCGAAAATCGCGTTATTTGAGGAGCTCTTCGATTTCCGCGACGCGGTTCTCCGCCTTGTTTCGCATGACTTCGGCGGCATTGCGAAGCCGGCGCTCCTCGACCAGGGCTTCTTCGAGTTCCCGAATGCGGGCCTGGAGATTCTCGCGAACGTTTGGGCGCGGAGAGGGAATTTCATGAGCGAGAAATACCGGAAATTCCGCGAGCGGCTTTTCTTCGCCGGTTTTGCAGTTGGTGATGATCGTCTCGGCCGTGATTTCACCGGAGGTGAAAAATTCGCGCACAGCGCCCACCGTGGTGGGCCCGTAATAGGAGTCTGGGCTTAACTCCAGAAGGTAATCCATCTGGAGTTCCGGGATCATCGGAGCTTTCACCCATGTCTTGGAGTCGGTGGAAACCTTGTCCAAGGGCGAAATACACGCATCGACAGACCACTGCCGCAATTGTTCGAAAGCGAGCGGCCCGAAGACGGTTCCGTCGTCGGATTTCATCAAAAACCACTTAAGTGAAGTATCCATGCTGCTGGATTGTTGGGTTAGGGTTGGGGGGATGCTGTGGGGCTCGGGCTAGGCAGGAGCAGCGTTTGGCCGATCTGCAGTTTCCGTTCGTCGGTAATCTTGTTGAGCTTCAGAAGCTCCGCCACTGTGGTGCTGTGCTGGTGTGCAATGGAAATCAAATTCTCGCCCCGTTTGACGATGTGCGTCGCGGAGGCGGGGGGAGCGGTTTGAGCAACTCCTGCCATCGGCACTTCGGCACTCGGCGTGGAACTGGTTTCCACGGTGGGAGCCCCGGCCTGCGGTGCGGCCTGGGCCGGTTCGGCGGCTGGAATCGCGGCAGCCACTGGCGCCTCCTTGCCCGGGTCGCGCGTCTTGTTCGCGGCGATAAAACGGGTTAGCTGGTCGTTGAGGGTCCCGAACTGCCGGGTCTGTTCCTCCAGAAGCTTGCCCTGTTGCTCCAGCGCTTTGCTTTCGAGTTCGGTTCGCTTGTTAAGATCTTCAAGCTGCTTGGTTTGCGCCTCGATCTGCTTGCCCTGGGCCTCGATCTGATCCTGAAGCGACTGCAAAAGACTCGGCTTTTGCCGATGTTTGCTTGGGGCGGCGCCCGGCTCGGAAGCTTCCTGGGCGTAGCCGCCGTGCGAAAACATCACAAGCGCGATCACGGTTGAAAAACGAAACCAACGATGCATGGACTTACGTTTCTCACGCCAGCCCTGCGAAGGCAAGCCTAGGCCCGGTCTGTTTGGCCCTTCCATGCGATTTCTTAAAGGAACTTCATATTAAGACCATGCCTGAGAGAACCCAAAAACCCGTGGCACCCGCTCCGTGGGGGCCAAAACAAGGAGACAACGGTGGCCCGAAATCGCCGGATGTCTCGAAACCCGACACCAAAGACCTGCTCAAGCGGATGCGGAGGGTCGATCCCGATCAATCCAAACGCTACCGCCAGCGCACCGGAGAATAATTATGACTCCCCCTGGATTTCCAAACTCCAATTCCGGCCAAGATCCCGGTAGCTTGGTTTACGAAGAGTTTTCGGCCCTGGTCAGGCGGTACGGCTTGACCGTGCCCCTGCCCGGGGCCGGACCGGTTTCGTCACCGGCCGCACCCGTCCAAACCCAGGCGACCACCATCCTCGCCTTTAAATTTAAAGGCGGCGTCATGATGGCGGGGGACCGGCGCGCGACTGCCGGTAATCTGGTCGTCTATGACCGGGCCGACAAGGTTCTTGAGATCGACCATTATTCGCTCATGGCCATCGCCGGCGTGCCTGCCACGGCTTGGGAGATGGCCCGGATGCTCGAACATTCCTTCCAATTCTACCGACGCAGCCAGCTTCAGGAGATGAGCCTGGACGGCAAAGTGCGGGCGCTTTCCAAGCTGCTGCGCGACAACTTCGGTTTCGTGATGCAGGGCGTCGGGATTGTGGTGCCGATCTTTGCCACCTACGACCTCGTCGCAAATCTCCCGCGGCTCTATTTTTACGACGCCATGGGCGCGCAGTTCGAGGCCGCCGATTACGCCGTCTCCGGGTCCGGTTCCCCTGCCGTGCGTTCGGTCCTTTATTACGCGAACACCTTCGGCTCGCGTCCGCTCCAGCGCTACAACGAGGAGGACGCTCTACTCCTGGCGCTCCGGGCTCTGGATACCGCTGCCGAAAGCGACACCGCCACCGGCGGCGTGGACCGTCACGGACGGGTCTTCCCGATCGTGAAAATCGTCAATCAAACCGGCATCGTGACTCTGCCGGAACGCATCCTGGCGAAAGCTTATCGCCGGGACCTTCAGTCGCTTCCCAAACACACTCCTAAATTCGCCGAACTCGAATGATTGAAGAACCTTTCCGTTGGGTGGAGGCGATTCAAAATCGCCGCGAATATATCGAGCACCAGTTGGCTGTCGGCAGCCCGATCGCGTGCTTGAGTTGTCCAGCCGGCGTTCTCCTGCTCACCGTGAGCCGGGAACGGCAAAAGATTTTTGAGATTTACGATCGGATCGCCATGGGGGGGATCGGCCATCCCGGCGACATCGAACGCTTGCGAATGGCAGCCATCGAAGTCACGAGCGCCGAGGGGTTTGGGCGTTCAGCCCAGGACGTCTCCTTGCGGCGCTTGGCCAGCTACTCGCTGAGTCCGCTCCTCAAAGCGGCCTTTGAACAAATCTACGGCCCGCCGTACCTCTCTCGCATGTTGTTCGTGGAGCTGGGCAGACGGGACGAACCGGACCTTTTCGTGCGGCTCGACTACGATGGCGCGTTTCACACCAACGGCGGCTCCTTTTCGAAAGCGGTGGAACCGTTCGCCGTGATCTCCGGGAAAACGCATTCCAGCGACATGATGGAAAAGTTTCTCCGGGGCAAAGACTTCAAAAAAGCGAGCTTGGATCAGGCCTTTGCCATCGCCCTCGATGCGTGGATGGTCGGCCATATCGCTTTGAGCGACGACGCTGAGATCCTCCCGTCGGAAGAAGCTCTTGCTGCGCACCGCGAGGAACAACTCGGGTTCGGCAGCGTGGAAGCTGCTCTTCTGGACCGCGAAGCCCGCACTAACATCACTTACCGGTCGTTGACTCCGTCGGAAGTCGGGGCGCTCGTGCCGGTGTGAGGCACGGTAGGGACGGCACTCCGTGCCGTCCGCCCAGCGATCTTGCCAAGATCAACGCCGAATGCCATGGCGCGCACCCGGACAGCACGGAGTGCCGTCCCTACCTCTTTGATGGCGCGCCGGTTCACCCATGATGGCAGAAATCGTCACCCGTTTAATTCCGCCAGAATTTCCGGGTCACGGACATCCGCCCAGGCCCCCGTGAGTTCGAACGCTTGGACGACTTTGCCGCTGTGAGCCAGCGCGCGGATTGCGTCGGTCAGTTCGAACTCGCCACGAGGGGAGCGTTCGAGCTTTGCGGTGAAATCGAAAATGCTGGGCCGGAATGTATAAACGCCGGCATTGTACCACGGACTCGTCGGTTCGCCCGGCTTGGGTTTCTCGCGCAGATCAGTCAGTTCAAAGCGATCGTTTACAAACACGGCGCCACCTTGGGAAACGTCTGCACTATACTTCACGGTCACGACGGCTTCTTCCGTGCCGGGCGCGGTAAGCCTCCGATAATTCACCGGGTCCACAAGGATGTCGCCGTAGCTGAGGACAAACGGATCGTTGCCGGCGAACTCTTTGCCGAGCTCGACCACCCGGCCGGTGCCGTCCTGGACGACCTGGGTCACGTAACTGATCCGGACGCCAAACTTGGAGCCGTCCCCAAAGAAATCGGTGACGACGTCCTGACGATAGCCGACTACGATGAGAAATTCCTCCACCCCAGCGTTCCGGAGACCTTCCACGATGTACTCGAGGATCGGTTTGCCGCGAACCGGAATCATCGGCTTGGGCAGGTCGTTGGTGAGTTCGCGCATGCGGGTGCCGCGGCCGGCGGCCAGCAGCATTGC
>SESF01017242.1_pt1 | contig 12864 bp, 7 predicted proteins | sample 3171521 | NCBI WGS metagenome assembly SESF01 (sample SAMN10866945, study PRJNA518727) | freshwater metagenome | biome: subpolar coniferous forest; feature: holomictic lake; material: water; isolation source: holomictic Lake 227, 6 m and 8 m depth | place: Canada: near Kenora, Ontario | collected...
AATTAGAGCGTAATATCCAGACAGGGCAACACTCAACAGACAGAAAAAAGATTTATCTTTGACAAAAATATAGAACAACAGAAGAAAAATGAAATTACCCAAGTATCCATTAGCTTCAAGTGACAAATTACTTACTTTTGAGTTTATCAGCGAAGGACAAAAAGGACTTATTCATAAACTTGTGCGATACCAACCGACAAACCTCAAAGACGTTTACAATCTTGCATTTGGCGATAAAGACCACTCAACTGGCGACATTGACGATACAGTAATTTCAAACAACGGAGATAGCGAAAAGGTTTTGACAACTGTGGTAGCAACAATTTACGCATTCACCGACAAATATCCTGACACTTGGATATATGCAACAGGAAGTACAAAAGCAAGGACAAGGCTTTACAGAATGGGTATTTCAAAATTTCTTTCGGAAGTAACTGCGGACTTTGAAGTTTTGGGCGAAAGAGACGATGACTGGGAAACATTCAGAAAAGATGTTGAATACGAAGGATTTTTGGTTAGAAGGGAAAAAAAATAAGTATTACTTATGGCATAGTTAAACAATTATACATTTGCAAGATGAAAATCACGGCAGAATTAAAAAAACGAAAAATTCCAATTGTGAAGACTGACAAGTCATTGAACAAATATGACGACATCGTTTTATTCCCCGACAAGTTGGAAAAAGCAAACGAAATGCTTAAAAAAGTTGGACTTCCAAAACAATGGACAAATATTAAGCACGACAAATAATCGAGTAGGCTGCTCCATCAGCATCGCTGAAGGTGCTACTCTTGAATATTCCAGCCATACTGACCCCGCATAAGCAATTATTGCAGGGTCTCATGTATAACTTCACCTAAAATGATGCTCTTATGTTAATCAAGAAAGAAACACCACTATCATTTCATGAAGACGAAGGCACGGAATGTTCGATGATCATTAAAATTGACGATTCAAACCGGGAAGAGATTTTAAACATTGTCAAACAAGAGAAACTGGTTATCGTCCATTGTAATTGCCCTACCGTCGATGAAGAAAAAATGACCTTATCAAACGAAACATACCTATGGGACGAGTTAATAGGCCATAAGAGCAAGGTGCTTTACGCTGATGGGATCGTATCACCACCGGAATGGCAAGCCGTCAGAGGGAATAGCGATGTAAGGTTTGACCTGTATTTTGAACCATTTCCCAAGGAGTGCAAACTATTCATGTTTTGGGAACAAATCCGCGAACCATATGCATTTTCTGCATTTAACATCAAAAGAAATGAGAACGATGAGTATTGGGTTAGGTTACATTGTTGCCCGTTTTGAGAATGCAACTTGAATATTCCGCTCTATACTGAACCACCCTATTCCTATTCCGGAGCAAAGTGACCACCGATTCCAGCAATACTGTCTACCACGTAATAGAATGGGAACGTCACCTTTATATATTAAAATTCAGCATAAAAATTGGGTGTAAATTTGAGTGTATAAAAAAATAAAGCGTCATAATTAATTAAATTACAACGCTTTATAAAATTGAACTGCGGAGAGACAGGGATTCGAACCCTGGGACCTCCTTACGGGGGTCAACGGTTTTCGAGACCGCCCCATTCGACCGCTCTGGCATCTCTCCGGAAAATGGGAGTGCAAAAATAGCAAGTATTTAGTTACGGATATCGTTTTTGGTTTTTAATTTTTCGAAAAGCAACACCTCCGTGTAGCTCCATGCTTCAAAACCATCTACCCATATTTATTCCGGAAAGTTCCGGATTATCTCTGCAGGATAATTTGCCTGGTACAAACCTGTTCCATCGTTTCAACCCGGAGAATATAAACACCTGTAGGACAATGAGATACATTTATTTTCACGATATGGTCAGATTTTAAAGAGGCACAGGACTCTCCAACAACAACCTCTCCCATCGGATTTATCAACTGAATCACAACGGATGAAGAGCAAGATTCGTTCATCCTGATAAAGAGTTGCTCTTTGACAGGATTCGGAAATACATCCATTCTGCCGGAAATGGGCAACTCTTCACCGATCCCGGGACATGGTCCGAATGTAACATGTTTTACAGAGGAAGCAGTTGGGCAGGGAGGCTGAGGGATCCCCAGCAACTGCAAACTGACGGATGCCATGCTTTTATCATAGATTCCCGGAAAATAAAGCGTATTCAGGCTGGTTTCGTCACTGAAACTTCCATCACCTGACGTAGTCCATTTAGATGTAAGGATATTTGACGCTCTCCCCTCCAATTGTATATTATCAACGTGCTTGCAGCAGGTACTGTCATTTCCGGCGAAAACATCAGGGGGAGCAAGGATTTCAACGGCAATGGTATCGGTGCATACCGATACACCATCATTTATTTTACCAATATACAGCGTAGTCATGACCGGCGTCGTCACGGGGTCTTTTTCAGTGGAGGTGAATCCGGGAGGTAAAGAACTCCATTCATAGGCATAGTTCCCGGTTCCTCCCGAAGGCTCGACAGTGAGCCGGCAACTGCCGCCCCTGCAGACTACCTGAGGATCGGCCGCTATTTGCATTGTGAGTATTCCGGCAAAGCTGAAGGAGGCAATCCTCGTTTTCCAGCCATTCCAGGAGGTGCTGTCAAAATATTCCTGGGTGTACCAGAAGGTTTGAGGGTTCACGGGATCCACACTCATCGCACTGTAATCGCCCCAGCGACCGCGACCGCCCCACTCTCCTGTCTGCGCCCCACCCCCGGGAATGATCTCTCGCTCAGCAATCGTCAACTGGCCCAAGGGATCATGCGACATTCTTCCGGCATATCTTACCGATGGAAAAAGAGTTGGCCCGGAGACCGAATATCCCAAAGCCATATTGCCCGACTCATCCATCGCCATGCTTCCCATCCACCGGAAATTACTATCAGGAGCATACGTTGATTGTTGGTATAAATACCAGTTATCCGTGGCTCTCCTGAGTTCATACCACCGGATTCCTGTCCTGTTACCAACATCGATGGTATGGTTGACCACCATGGATTGATGATCGCCAAATTTCCTGAACTGCAACCGGAACATCAGCCGGTCGTTTATTGGTGTCAGGGCGATGCCCGTTCCTTTTTGAGGAATTCCCCCGATATAATTAGAAAATGGGCTTACAGGAACATGAAGAGCATTGCCATAGGTTGAATTTGCCGGATTGGTCCAGTCTGCATGAAATTCCCTGACACCCAGATAGTTTTGATCAACGAACAGGAAGTATCCGGGCGTTCCGGGAAATGGAAAATTGCCATCACAATCGGCAGGCAGCTGGGAATATTCATCTTCCCCTGAATTCAGAAGAAACAAGATCATCCTGGCATCAGGATCTCCGGTGAGCATGGCTGAACGGTCGAAAACGGCCGCCCCGGTTCCTTCATAGACAATGCCGGCTTTAATACGGTTAAATGACATATAGTAGCCGTCACCCCAAATGCCGAATTTAGGATAATCAGGAAGGTCGGAGAAAGTATATTCCCATCGGAACCAGGATCCGGTAGGATCAGGCGTCTGCGAAACGGCAATCATCTGGTAAAATGGAGCATTCGGAAAATCGGGCAATGAAAACTGGCTGACAAACCACCTGTTGGCATTTTCATCATACAGAACGATCCCGTCTCCATTGTTAGAGTTATGAGGCATCCCGTTCCATATACTTCCTGAGCTGAATGGACCTAAAATCCTGTATCCCGATTTATTGTATATGGCACAGGAAAGATTTACCATCTGGAAATAATGATCCGGACCGGCATCACCACAGGGATCGGGGGGTACAAATGTACTCAGGTTTGAAAGCCCTTCGAAGTTCTGAAGGAGGGTATCACCCAATCTCATCCCTGAAGATGACTGGGTAATGGTATCGCTGATAGGCTTTTCAATACCGGAGGGATGGGAAGTTTTGAGAAAGTTTTTTACCGCTCCATCCTTCCAGCTCTGATCCGCTTTTTTTACCGGCTCCAGGCACATGGACCCCAATGGAGGTGAAACATCAAAATAGCTGGCATCCGAAACAACAGGCTTCCCTGTATCCTGTGAAACTGCCTGGACAGGAATAATGAACCACAGAAGAAGAAAAAACGAAAAATATTTCATCTCAATTTTTTCACAACCAAGCCGGTGCATTACAAATTTACACCTTTCCCCCCTATCTTATATTTTTACATTCAACAATGTTTTAGGTGAATTATTTTCTCCTTACTTTTGATAAAGGTAACCTGAGATAATGCACCGAAACAATATTTTGTTGCTGGCATTTTTACTGGGCTCCTTCCAGGTATTTTCCCAATGGACCCAAACCAACGGTCCGCAGGGAGGCCGGATTCATTCAATGGGGACTGACAGTAACCGCATATATGCCGGTTCAACGGCATGCATCTGGATTTCAGCAGATTCGGGTGCATCATGGACACAGCGTGCCGGCGGTCTTCCAAAATCCAAAGTAATGGCCATACGGACCTCCGGAAACGCTGTGTGGGCAGGGATGAACGGCTTTGGAATTTTCAGATCAGACGACAGCGGGGTTCAATGGACTCCGAAGAATGACGGTTTGATAAATCTCATGGTCAGGGCCATGACAAAAACTCCTACAGCCTTATTTGCCGGAACCGGTGGCGGACTGTTTTTCTCAACCGACTCAGGGGAACATTGGACCATGACAGAAGGAAGTATCGCTGGAAAAAGCATCAGTTCACTGGTCGCATCTGGATCTTTGATCATTGCAGGAACCTATGGTGAAGGAATATTCGTGTCGGGCGATCACGGAAGCACATGGCAAAAGTCGAATACGGGACTTACAGACCTGCTCATATTATCCCTTGCCGCATACAGCTCTTTTATCGTAGCCGGAACTGAGGGCGGAAAGGTATTTATTTCAACAGATAATGGAAATACCTGGAAGGCTTCATTCCCTGGATTGCCGGCTGAAACTCCTGTCAACGCGCTGATTTTCAAAGGAACTGACCTGTTTGCCGGTACCGGAGGGCAGGGTATTTTCCGGTCCATCGACACCGGGCTTACCTGGACCGCGGAGAATACATTACTTTCCAACCTCCTGATCAATTCGCTTGCTGTATCGGGGAACAGGCTCCTGGCAGGATCGGACGGGGGCGGAATCTTTGCATCAGATGACCTGGGAATGGCCTGGCAGCCAATGAATGATGGATTAATTGGCACCGCTGTAAATATTATGCTGATGAAGGGAACACAGATCATGGCCGGCTCCTCCGGCGCAGGGTTTTTTATGTCAAATGATAACGGGAACAACTGGTTTTCACGAAATAATGGAATTTCAAACCGGTATATCACGGCGATTGAAAGTGTGGGAGAAAGATTGTTTGCCGGCACATCAGGAGCCGGACTGTTTGTCACGGAAAACCAGGGGATCAACTGGCTGCCTGTCGTTAACGGGATATCCAATCAATACATTACCTCCTTGTGTTTATCGGGTTCCGACCTTTTTGCGGGCACATCCGGTTCAGGTGTCTTTATTTCTGCCGATTCAGGCATGATCTGGACAGCAGCCTCTGCAGGAATACCCGACTCCGTCATCACTTCGATAACGGTCAATAAACAGGGGATTTATGCGGGAACCCAGAGTTCAGGCGTATTTTATTCAGCCGATGAGGGGAAAACCTGGGCTGGTGTTAATTCGGGGCTCACCAACCTGATGATTAAAACGTTGGCAGGTAATGGACAAACACTTTTAACAGGCACCTCTTCCGGACTTTACCGCTGGTCGGTAACAGACAACAAATGGGCGGCATTATTGCATGAGGGAAAGGCGATCGGGACTCGGACAATCTCCTTCTTCGGAAGTGCAATTTTTGCCGGAACCGATCAAAACGGAGTGCTTCTTTCCATTGACAATGGGGATACCTGGGAGTCATTAAACACCGGCCTGCCCGACAGCACAATCAACAGCCTGACTGGAAACGGGATGAACCTGTTTGCCGGCACGGGTGCAAGTGGCATTTGGAAACGACCCATGAGCGGACTCTTCACCAATAAGACCATCCCTGATTCGGTTATTTTAAAGCAAACCCTTGATTTTAAAGATACCTTAAACATTCTGTCGAATGTGGACTGGTCGATATCGGGAACGATACCTGACTGGTTCAGCCTGGATAAAAAAAACGGCACAGGCAATGATACGATCGTTGTTCGCACTTTAAAGCCAAACCTGGGTTACCTGGCCAGATACGCCACGTTGTACCTTTTTTCTTCCGTTGCACCAACCATCACTTTTACCGTGATACAACTTGGAAAGACTGCCGGGCAGGAGGATGACCAGCCCCCGGTGGACATCCTGATTTCTGCAGGGCCTGATAAAAGCATTGTGGATGTTTCAGCAGGATCCGAAATAAAGAATCTCACAATCTATTCCATTCATGGAGATGTGATCAGGCAAATAAAAGGATATGCTAAAACCGCCCGGGTGAATCTTTCTTCCGTGAGCAAAGGCATCTATATCATTAAAATCAGCGGAGAGGGCTGGACTGTTTCCAGGAAATATGAATTTTAACACTCAAACAGATGAAAATCCTTTATGGCATACTGTTTTTTTTCTTGATGTATAACCTCACCGGCCAGACCCTGACAGCGGTCAACGACACCATCGATCTGGTTCCAGGTGTACCTAAAACTGTTTACCTGCTGGCCAATGACACGATCCCGGCCGGGGATTCCATAACTGTTAAGGGGGGAACTACATTTCCGCAAAGCATGGTCATTTCCACCTGGAAAAACAGGGGTTGGTTCACCTATGTTGCCCAGCACTGGGGATTCAACGGGAAGGTTGAAGGGACATACTCTGTTGTTGATGCGACGATCCTGAAAACATCGGCCGCCAGGATCGTCTTCAGGATCCATGATCACAGTTATGATTCGCTGGCAATCAATTCCATTGATGCCTGGTTTAATGCCGCCGGACCAAACTTCTGGTTACCATTTGCAGATCCAACTGGTAAAAAAGGTTTTATAGTGCCTAAGGGAAGTGGGAAAAAGACAATTTTTTCATATTCAATCTGGTTTGGAGGCGAGGACCAGGACAGTAATGTTTATGCTTCGGGTGAACGATACAGGCAGGGAAATCAAACAACTCCTGGTATTAAACCAGACTATTATGCCGGCCCGGTGATGGATTCAGCCAATTATTCAATTTACCAGGATACACTTTGGAATTACATCTGGAATTTAAAAAAATCGGATATTGAATATCACAAACTTCACTGGCAGGAGACTGGATATAAACCCATTCACGATATTCTCACCTGGCCGGGGAACGGCAATGTCAACCTCGGTGAGGCGGCCCGGCTGGCTCCATTTTCAGATTTAAACCAGGATGGAATCTATAACCCGATGGAGGGTGATTACCCGTTGATCAGGGGAGACCGGGCACTCTTCTTCATTTTCAATGAAAATCGTGGTCCGCATCTGGAAACAGGCGCACCGAGGACCATGAAGGCAGAATTTCATGCGATGGCCTATGGCTGGGATTTGCCGGGAGATTCGGCATTTAAAAACACAATCTTCGTCAACTACAAGGTCTTCAACCGGTCGCAAAGGGCCTATTATAACACTTACCTGGGGGTTTTTACAGACATTGATCTCGGCTTAATGACGGATGATTTTATCGGCTGTGATGTGTATCGCGGAAGCTATTACGGATACAATGGAAAGGCGATAGACGGGAATGGCCAATCGTATGCCTATGGGGAACATCCACCGGCGCAATCGGTTACCTTCCTGGCAGGACCCAGACTGGAGCCAACAGGAACAGACCGGCCCCGGTTTGATGACAACGGTCACCAGTTATGCAATGAAAGCATCAATGGCACCGGCTTTGGTGATGGAATACCGGACAATGAGCATATGGGCCTGAACAGTTTCGTTAAAATTTCAAACCAGAACTTTGCCGGAACACCTGCCTTTATGAATGATCCTGTCAATTACCTGGATTATTATAATTATTTACGTGCCAAATGGTTAGATTCTACGGCTATTATTTACGGGGGTCTTGGACATTTGGACTATGGTGGCTATGGACCTCAATGCAGGTATATGTTGCCGGGAGAATCTGATACCCTTAACTGGGGGACAGGCTGCCAGTCCCCCAACGGCCAGAAAAACTGGACCGAACTTACTGCAGGGACCCGACCAGAAGACAGGCGTGGAATTGGCTCTGTTGGACCGTTTACCTTTCATCCCGGGGATATGAAAGAACTTGACCTGGCCTTTGTCTTTGCCCGGGATTATACCAGCCCCGACACCCTGGCATCCATAGCCAAACTAAGGCAAATGATCGATGTTGTGAGGCAGGCCTATTTGACGGACAAACTGCCAAACGGGGAATCCTTTACCACGGTTCAGGAGCAGACGGCACGTCAATTATTGAAATGCAATGTATACCCCAATCCGACCGCTTCCCGGGCCAACATTGCTTTCGATGCGCCGATCGGGGAACAAACCATGCTCAGCATCGTTGATTGTCAGGGAAAGATCATTGTTAGGAAAGTTATACGCACCGGAACCGTTGATTTCAGCGTTGACCTCTCTGGCATTTCTCAGGGATTGTATTTCCTGATATTCCAGTCGTCCAACCTCATCACCACGAAGAAAATTTCATTACACCGGTAAGGAGAACGATGATCATTGCCTCAAAGATGCGTTTCCTGCTGGTAGGTTTTGTACCTGAGAAAAAAGAACAGGGAAATTCCGCTTAAAACACTGAATATGCCACCTGCAAGGAGCAGTGCGGTTGAAAGGCCATAGCGGTCGGTGATGAGTCCGTAAAGGGGAGCAAGCAGTGCAAACAGGGCACGGATAATGAAATTCCGGACGGACAGGACGGTTGCGCGGGTGTCGGAAGAGGTGATCCTGTTGATGTAATAGCGGAGGGTTGGCGTTGCGAGTCCGCGGGCCATGTAAAATCCGAGCAAAAGAGCAAAACCGGCAGCCATTCCGGCAAACGACAGCCCGACATATCCTGTGAGCAGAACGGCTGTGAACAGCATGACCGTGCGCCTCGGCCCCAGGCCCGATTCAATGCGCCAGGCATAGAAAGCGACCAATCCGACCGACAGGTTGAGCACGGCCCATGCAACGCCAAAGAGGGTAACCTTGAGGCCGGACTGGATAAAGAACGGCTGGGCAAACCAGGCCATGGTGAGGGTTGAAACGCCCGTCACCGCCGAGAACATGGTATTCCAGAAAAGCTTGCGGTCGCCGTGCATCACTTCCATGATGATGGATGCGATGTCACGCAATCCGGGTTTCATGATGTTGCCATGAATGGGTGGTTCGCGGAGTGAAATGGCTGCGGGGATGGCGAGGAAGGCAATTCCGGCCTGAAAAAAATAGGGTGTGCGCAAAGAAATCGCAGCCAGCAAGCCCCCGATGATTCCGGCGAGGGCCTCTGCGAAATTGCCAAAGGAGGAGATCCGTCCTTCGTAGCGTGTATATTTATCGGTAGCTCCTGCTGAGGCCAGCGAATCGTAAAGCATGGCCGAATCGGCACCCGACACAAGGCTCATTCCCACGCCAAGGATCACCTCGGCCAGCATAAACTGCCAGAAACCTGTGGATGTACTGTAGATCAGGAAGCCGGCAAAACCAAATAACGACCCGGTCACCATGCTTGTTTTGCGGCTGGTTGCATCGGCAAAATAGCCCGTTGGGATTTCAAGGAACATCAGCGTGACGGAGTAAATCGCCTGCAGGGTGAATATGTCCTGCATCGTCAGGCCATTCGATTTATAGAAGAGCACAATGATGGGCATCACCAGGTTCATCCACTTGGCCACCTTGATCAGGTAGAGGGCAGAAAGATTGCGTTGCAGTGAAAATGCCATATCATGAATAAAAAAGCCCGTGGAAAAATTCCACAGGCTTTTTGGTTGGTATTTTTAATGGGTTAACTGTTGCGGGTGACATTCTTCCGATAATCTGAGACAAAAATCGGAAAAATTGTCGTCCGCCCGATGAATTATTCGCGCACAAGTATTTTTTTGATCATGGTACCCTGATCATTGCGAAACACGATGGTATAGATTCCTGTCGGGATGGGACGCAGGTCAAGCTGTTTCCTGTATCTGCCATAAACCTTGATATCACCCTGGTCGTAAATTAACTGCCCGATATTGTTAAATACTTGCATGTTTAACGTCTGAATGACACCATTGGATGTGACATCGACCGTGAATTCACCGTTATTCGGCACAGGATAAACCGTGAACTGCGCTTCGTCGATTTCCTCCATGCCTGTGATAAGTACATAGACATTGTTTGAGGTATCGGAGGGGCAGCCGTTGAGATTCACCTGCGACCAGTACCAGCCGGTGATGGTGGCAACGTAGATGGTGTCGGTGGCTCCCGGGATGGCTGCACCGCTTCCGCCCTGTGTGGGCGAGTAATACCACTGGTTGCCCAGGGGTGCGGTATCTATGAGGGTGTCGCCGATGGCCGTCACAACCGGTGCTGCAGGAATCGGATTTACGGTTACAGGCAGGCTCGAAGCTGTTCCGTTTCCGCAAATGTTGTTCCCGTACACGGTGATGTTTCCGGAAGATGCGTTGAGACCAAAGTCGACTGTGATTCCGGTCGTTCCTGCTCCTGAAACAATGGTTGCCCCGGATGGCACGGTCCAGATATAAGTTCCGGCATCGGCAATCGGTGTTGTAGCATAGGCTATACCCTGGGTTCCGGCACAAAATTCAGTCTCCCCGGTAATGGCCCCTGCCTGGCCAGGTGGCGGGTTAACGGTTACATTAAGCAAACCAGAAATGGCAGCACTGCAGCCATGCTGGTTGGTATAGATCACGTTCACCGTATGGGTCCCTGCGCCAGTCCAGACTACCTGGATAAGGTTGCTGCCAAGGCCGGATGTGATAATACCTCCGGAGGAGACATTCCACAGGTAAGAAGACATGCCCGCCTCGGTGGTATAATCGTAGTTTCCTGAATTTACGCACAAGTTTGTCGTACCGGAGATTGTCGGGGCAGGCAATGGGTTCACGGTGATGGTGAACGACTTTGTCGGTCCCGTACAACTTACACCGCCATTGTTGAAAGCAGGTGTGACTGCGATTGTAGCAACAACGGGCGCTGTTCCGGTATTGATTGCCGTAAACGAAGCGATGTTACCGGATCCCGAGGCTGCCAGGCCAATGGATGGTGAGTTGTTGGTCCATTCATAGATTGTTGATCCTCCGGTGTTTACGGTGCAAAAACTAACGACCGTTGTCGCAGTAGCGTTGCACAAAACCTGGCTTGCAGGTTGGTCGACCTGGGCCGTGGGATTCACCGTGATGGTGAAACTCTTGTCAGCACCTGTGCAGCTTATGCCGGCGTTGGTAAAGGTGGGTGTCACTACGATGGTGGCCACAACCGGCGAAGCTGAGGTATTGACCGCCGTAAATGAGGCGATGTTGCCTGTGCCAGTGGCTGCAATGCCGATGGACGGCGTGTCGTTGGTCCAGGCGTAGGTAGTTGCTCCGCCTGTGTTACCGGTACCAAAAGTTACCGCAGTTGTTGATGAAGCGTTGCAAAGAACCTGGTTTGCAGGCTGATCGACCTGGGCCGTTGGATTCACAGTGATGGTGAAGTTCTTGGTAGGCCCTGTACAACTAACGCCGCCATTGTTGAATGTCGGAGTAACTGCGATGGTGGCAGCAACGGGCGAGGTTCCGTTATTGACCGCAATAAACGAAGCGATGTTTCCGGTTCCCGACGCAGGCAATCCGATTGACGGTGCGTTATTGGTCCAGGTATAGGTAGAGCCCCCCCCGGTATTTGTGGTTTCAAAGGTCACCGATGTTGTCGCAGCGGTGTTACATACCACCTGGCTTGCAGGCTGATTTACCTTCGCCGTCGGGTTCACGGTGATGGTGAACGACTTGACAGCACCTGTGCAGCTGATGCCGGCATTGGTAAAGGTGGGTGTCACCACGATGGTGGCCACAACCGGCGAAGCTGAGGTATTGACCGCCGTAAACGAAGCGATGTCGCCGGTTCCGCTGGCTGCAAGGCCGATGGAGGGCGTGTCATTGGTCCAGGCGTAGGTAGAGATCCCCCCGGTATTGGTGGTTTCAAAGATTACCGCTGTTGTCGCAGCCGTATTGCATACGACCTGGTTTGAAGGCTGGTTCACCAGAACCAGCGGATTGACGGTAATTTTAAAACTCTTCGCATCTCCGGAGCAGGTTACTCCTGCGTTTGAGAAGGTCGGAGTGACCGTGATGGTGGCCACCACAGGTCCAGGATTGGTGTTGGTTGCAATGAACGATGCAATATTACCGGTTCCCGAAGCAGCCAGTCCGACGGAAGGAATGTCGTTGGTCCAGGTATACGTGGTTGTTCCGCCACTATTCAGGGTCTCAAAGACCACGGCTGCAGTCGGCTGGCCATGGCACACCGCCTGGCTTTCAGGATGGATGACCTGTCCGCTGGGGTTCACGGTGATGGTGAAGGACTTTGTCGGACCTGTGCAGCTTACGCCGGCGTTGGTAAAGGTTGGTGTTACCACGATGGTAGCTACAACCGGTGAAGTTCCGGTATTGACCGCCGTAAACGAAGCGATGTTGCCGGTTCCGCTGGCTGCCAGGCCGATGCTGGCCAATGAATTGGTCCAGGCGTAGGTGGTTGTTCCGCCGGTGCCAGTGGTTCCAAAAGTTACCGCCGTTGTCGCCGCCGTGTTGCATAAAACCTGGTCGCTGATGGTGTTCACCTGCGCTGTCGGATTCACCGTGATGGTGAAGGTTTGATTAGCGCCCACACAACTTACTCCGCCATTGGTAAACGTAGGAATAACAACGATGGTAGCCACAACCGGCGAAGTTCCGGTATTGACTGCCGTAAACGAAGC
>SESF01020254.1_pt1 | contig 12855 bp, 10 predicted proteins | sample 3171521 | NCBI WGS metagenome assembly SESF01 (sample SAMN10866945, study PRJNA518727) | freshwater metagenome | biome: subpolar coniferous forest; feature: holomictic lake; material: water; isolation source: holomictic Lake 227, 6 m and 8 m depth | place: Canada: near Kenora, Ontario | collected...
GTTAAAAACAAGGGATATCGATAAATTAAACAATAAGAGGGTATCAACGTTAAAAACCTACACAAAACAACTTGAGGATTAAATTTCATCACCTTGGAGAAAAAGTAAAATGTTCACGTATTTCATCCTCATCCCTTAATGGCATAAACACACGCAATAAAGCATTGTCCAGCGCCGCAAAAACCAACCCTAAAAAGCGGCTAAACAATTGCAACAACGACTGTAGCGGCACTATTTTTTTTGCTATTGCCTTATCAAGGTCATCCTGCGGTAAACAGACTAATTATAACTAAAATCGTCGCTTACAACCGTTTAAAAAACAGTTTGGTAACCGTTAATTTTTTTATGAATGACCAACCACTGCAAATTTCATTTTATGTCTTGAATATAATAGATGGCTAATATAAACTCAAGCTACGCCCTGCCATTATAAAAACAAGCTTCATTAACAAGGGCGGTTCTTTTCTATCAGAGGAGGTTCTATGTCTAATCTTAAAAATAATTCCCGCCGTCGTTTCCTTACCCAATCCGGCTTGGGCTTGGTTGCTTTTGCTGCCATGCCGAGTCTTTTGCGGGCCATGGAAAATAGCGAAGGTATGCATGGCATGCCGAAATTAACCCCTAACAAGGCGTCACCCAATTTTAAACCGGATGTAGAATTTGATCTGCTTTGCCAATCAGGCTCGGTATCAATTTTACCCGGGCAACAAACACAGGTGCAACAATACAGCGCCGTGTTAAAAACAGGGCCGAAAGAGACCCTCATAAACATAGCAGGATCTTATCTGGGGCCGTTAATCAATTTACAAAAAGGCCAGAAAGTACGCATTAATTTGCACAACAAACTGACCGAACCTACCGTTACCCACTGGCATGGCCTGCATGTCCCGGCTAATATGGACGGACATCCGCAGTACACTATCGATCCGGGCGAAACTTTGGTTTATGAGTTTGAAGTACTCAATCGGGCAGGTATGAATATATACCATCCACACCCGCATGAAATAACTGCCAAACAGGTTTATCATGGTCTGGCCGGGGTAATGTTAATTCATGATGAAGAAGAGGCAAAATTGGAATTGCCCGCCGGTGAATACGAAATCCCGATTGTTATTCAGGATCGTCTCTTCGACGGACAAAATCAACTGATTTATGCCCGTAACATGCATGACCGTATGGTTGGTTTTTATGGCGATCACATATTAATCAACGGCCGTCCCAATTTTCAGATGGATGTTGCCAGTCGCGCTTACCGTCTACGTGTTTTAAACGGCTCAACAGCCCGCATTTACAAACTGGGCTGGGATGACGGCACCCCCATCACCGTTATCGGTGTCGATGGCGGCTTGCTGGAACAACCGCAAGTAAAACCCTACGTTATGCTGGCACCCGGTGAACGTTTAGATGTTTGGGCGGATTTTAGTGGTCGCAACGAAGGTTCACAGTTAGTCATGCGCAGCCTGGCTTTTTCCGGCGTGTTACCCAAAATGGCTCAGCGCATGGGTGGCATGATGCATGCCAACGCTTTGCCGGTGGGTAGTGATTATCCAATTTTTACAGCACGCGTCACCAAAAAAGTCAGCGACAGCCCTAAACTGCCCTCACAATTATCAAAAATCAACTGGCATCCCATCAGTGCAACCGCTAATCCTGACAAACCGGTTCCCATCGCTATTTCAGAAGGCCCAATGGCCATGTTGCTTAATGGTCGTCCTTACAAGTTTAACGACATTCAAGACATTGAGCGCATCAAGGTAAATACTATCCAACTCATGGAAATTTTTCATGCGCATGGTGGCGGTCATGGCAAGGAATCCGCACCGGCATCCGGAGAACATGGCGCAGAAAAACAAAGCGGCGGCATGGGTATGATGGGTGGAATGAAGCAGGGTGACCACGATCAGAAAGGCAGCGATCAAGGCATGATGGGCATGGGCCATAAGGGTGGCGGCATGGGTATGATGGGTGGCATGAAACATGGTGGCGACGAGCAGAAAGGCGGAGGTCAAGGAATGATGGGCATGGGTGGTGGTATGGGTGGCATGGGCATGATGATGACCATGGCACATCCAATTCATTTACACGGACAACAGTTCCAAATTGTCAGCCGCAGTATCAGTGCTGATAACGAGGCAGACTATGCCACAGTCCGTGATGGCTTCATCGAAAATGGCCTGAAAGACACCGTTCTGGTAATGCCTGGCGAGAAAGTTCGCATCATAAAACCATTCCAGGATTTTAAAGGTTTGTTTATGTACCATTGCCACAATCTTGAACATGAAGACATGGGCATGATGCGTGACTTTTTGGTTGAATAATTGAGCGCTTGTTAATCCGGTAAAAAAAACGGGCGCTCTAATGCGCCCGTTTTTTCTTTTCAATAGGCAAAGATCGCATATAGCCAATACATTATTTTGGCAAGGTTATGCATTTATCTATTGCAAGGCATCACATCAACGGCAGAATCTGATCAAGAACCTTGCCATTAGTGACCAGAACCTGCTTGGGAAAGAGGCCTTCATTGCCTTTAAAATCGGTCACGGTAGCGCCGGCTTCCCGAGCGATTAAAGCACCCGCTGCAACGTCGTACAGATTTAATTCCTGCTCCCAAAAAGCATCAATCTGACCATCCGCAACCAAACATAAATCCACTGCTGCCGAGCCAAAACGCCGCTGCCCTGTAGTGTTTTGGGCGATTCTTCCAAAGCGTGCCAGGTTATTGTCTGTCAAGTAAGAACGCAGACAGGCAAAACCGGTACCAACCATCGCGTCGGCCAGATCGCTTTCTGAAGAAACCGTAACGGGCAGACCGTTTTTAAAAGCGCCCTTGCCCTTTTCTGCACAATAATAATCATTTAAAGCCGGTGCATAAACCACACCCATAATAAGCTCTTGATCAATTTCCAGTGCAACACTGATGCCCCAAAAATATTGCCCCCTTGAAAATGAATGGGTGCCGTCGATAGGATCGACTATCCACCGATTGGTTTGGTTAGCACTTTGCCCGCTTTCTTCTCCCCAAAAACCAAATTCCGGGTATTTTTTAGTAAGCGTTGCTTTTAAAAATTCCTCCACCGCAACATCAGCAGCAGTGACAAAGTCTCGTGGGCTTTTTTTATTGACCTCCACATTTTTTAGGTCTTTAAAATAAGCCATTGCAATTGATCCTGCTTCACGGACCACGTCTTCAAGTTCAGCAAGCGAAATGGACATCTGGGGGTAACCTTATAAGTCAAAGAAAAAAGCAATTATACTGCAAGGCATAGTGAGTCGTTGAAAATTGAAATCGTCAAGTGCTTAGTAAATCCAATGGCCCTTAATAGATTCCAGAGGGGATATACTCAACGTGATAAACACTGTGAATTTTGTTATAGTCTTTCAGAAATTAAACGTCCACTACACGACAATTTAACTCACACGGATAACATCCCTCAAAGGGATGATATCCGTTCGCATCGAAATTATTTATCTGAAAGTCTATTAGGTAGTTTTTTCACCACTAAGCCTTTCCTGAGAGAAGCTCTAGGAGGCTGTCCGAAAATAGGAACCGTAGCGAGAGGAAGCCATTTTGAGTCAGATTTTTTGATCATTTGATATAAATAGTTTGTGCGTGTAACGTTGTGAGCGGAAAATCTGGCCAAAACGGCTTTTCCGCAATAGGTTTTCTATTCTCGGACAGCCTCCCAGCTGAAGAGGGTTTTTGATCGCAGCCACGATACAAGGCTTGAAGAGAGCGTCCTTTGCAAATGTAAGCGTTTGGAGCGGGGTTCAAACCCTGTCGCGCACTGCCATTAATGACGTCTATACGTGATGCCGTAGAAAAGACCCTAATTACCTACAATATCCAGAGTTTTCACCTGCCTTCCTGTGCTAGACTAGCCCGTAAAATTATCCATTCACTACAACGGCGCGAATAGCGCAGGAGGCAAAAATGCCAAAACAAACTTGGATCAAAAATGAGTCACACACACTGACAGAGATAATTCGTAACCAAGGGCGCTTTAGACGGCCAAAGACGGATATAGAGCTCATCGAGCACACCATCCAACGGGAATACAAAGCACCCATCAACGCCCGTTTGGCATCCAACGGCGCATTATGTGTCGACACCAACCGCACCGGACGCTCCCCGGCTGACCGGTTTATTGTCGAGGGGAAATATTCTTCGCAGATCAACTGGAATTCGGTCAACAAAGAAATGCCAAGAGAAGCCTTTCTTGCCCTGATGGAACGGGTGATGGATCATGTCGAACACCTTGCCGAGCCTCTATTTTTCTCTGATGATCTTTATATCGGAAAAGATAGCCACTATCGTCAGCCGATCCGTCTTGCGACGAAATACGCCTGGCATCAACTCTTTGGACGCAGTTTTTTCATTAAAGGGGAGACGCACGACGGGAGCAAAAAACCCTGGACATTATTGAGTGTCCCTTCATTCATCACCATTCCGGAACGGGATTTCACGCACAGTGATGGTGTTATTGCCATCGATCTGGATGAGCAAGTTATTTTGATCGCAAACCGCACCTACGGCGGTTGTGAATGGAAGGCATTTTTTACGGCAATGAACACGCTGCTCCCCTTCGAAGGGGTTCTCACTATGCACTGCGGTGCAAACATAACAAAAAAAGAAGGTAAGGTCACTCTTTTTCTGGGGCTTTCGGGCACAGGGAAAACGGCACTTTCTGCGGATCCCGATTGCTTGCTGATTGGCGATGACGGCCACGCTTGGGGACCTGATGGCGTCTTTAATCTTGCCGGAGGTTGCTATGCGAAACTTCACGATATCACCCGGGAACGGGAGCAATTGATTTGGGATGCCCTTCGCTTCGGGACGATAATGGAAAATGTTGTGCTGGATAGCAGCCGCGTTGCCAATTTTGAAACAGGTCCGGAGAACATTCGGGGACTCTACCCCATGGAGTTTATTGATGATGTCTATCCGGGTGAACGCGCCGGACACCCGGACGCAATCATTTTTCTCACTTGCGATATGTTTGGCGTGCTCCCCCCCGTCGCAAAACTGTCACCTGAACAAGCGGCGTACTATTTTGCTGCGGGATACACCACCAAGATCGGCAGTACGGAGGCGAACAGTCTGCATGATTTCGAACCCACATTCAGTGCGTATTTCGGCGAAGTGTTTTTCCCGCTCTTAAGCAAGTACTATCTTGAGCTATTCCAGGAGAAATTGCGTCAGCATAACGTCCCGGTATACCTTGTCAACACTGGCTGGACCGGCGGACCCATGGGTTCGCCTGCCGGAAGACGATTTTCCATCGCAACATCAAGAAATATTGTGCATGCCATACAGCACAACAAAATCCATGATGAGGAATTGGTACACCTCCCCGAGCACAACCTGCTGGTGCCCAAGCATGTTTCGGGGGTTGATGAGCGAAATCTCAATCCATCGAATATGTGGAAAGATCAGGCTGAATACCATTCAGCTTGCCGGGAACTCAATCAGCTTTTCCATGCCAATATGGCCGGGAAGTTCCCCGATATGGACGCCGCGATCCTCGCATCCGGACGTCCATTATCATAACGAAAACATGCCTGACGGGACGCGGTATTTACCCCGTCCCGCCCAGGTTCCCGCTTGCGCTCGAAAAGACTTATTCCTGCCTACTTAACTTGAATAAGTGTGCGTAATACGCACCCTATCAAAGCTTACCTCAACACCCCGACTGGGCTAGTCGCGTGGGTTACGCTTTTTGCAACTCAACATTTGTTGCATCAACAAGTTGGATTAACGATAAAGCTGTTAATCCGACGCGGCTGATTGTCAACTCATCTACTGAGAGGATTCGCACATAGAAGACATGGCGGCAACGCTTCGCAATTTTTCTAGCCCCCCCCCCCCCAAAAAAAAAATAAAAATTGTAACGACCCCAAGCGAATTTAAATATTTTTCTATCCCGTGTTTTTCTTGGGACGACCCTGTTGCCTTTTAAAAAGCGTTGCTAGAACTCCTCCAAGAAGGAATTACATTGCTCAATCGACTGTTTTTTAGTCTCACAAAAGCGCTTTTTGAATTATTTTCATACGGGCACTCAATCACATCCCTGTGTTCTGCAATCCCGCCAATCCCCAGCGACAGTAAAATTTTCGTAATATTGAGTGAGTGTTTGTCTTAAGTTTAAACCGAGCTTTTAATCACATCCCAAGCGGTCATCCCGCTCGCGCATCAACCAGTAAACGATGCCCAAGGCCAGGGTCATTGCCGCCAAAGCCTCAATTTGACTGGTCGATATTTTATGCATGTCCATAATGATAATTTTTCTCGCCAAAGCAAGTATGGCAATCAAGAGTACTGTCTTAACCTGGATGATGTTTTGCTTGCGCATTGCCACCAGATGAATCGTATGATTGAACTCCATGGCAATCAACAATGTCATGATTTCTCCAAATAGCGCTTGAAAAACCTGGTGTTCAAGCGGGTTTAAAAACCCAAAAAGCAAGTCGTGGATAATACCTACACTTAAGCGAAACATAGCCACGAGCATGATAAGACTTACCAGAATAGTGAGCATCAACGCGACAAGGTGCTCAAAACGCTCATACCAGGTAAGTGCGAGCATCTCTTTAAAAAAGTTAGCCCATTGGTTACGCACGATATTTATTACTTTCATCGCATTAGCCCTTGTCTACTTTCAAAAACGCCTAAAAACTCTAACAAAAAATGGTTATGTCGCAAATATTCAACAGTTATAAGCCAAACCTGTTTGGGCAAAGCTATTCAGCTAAAGCTACAAATTGTTTATAAGTATGCACAGATTTGGAGGCTTTCATTCGCTACAATTAAAAATGTGGTTGAGCAAATATAAAATATTTAGAACCGTAACATGGCTTAGGGAGGATTTGCGTTGGCATTTCTCTCTATGGGTTAAATCACATCATTTCATCCATTCCGCCGCCCGGATAGCTGGGTTTTTCCTCTTTAGGCAGTTCAGCAATCATCGCTTCCGTGGTTAATAGTAAACCAGCTATCGATGAGGCATTTTGCAAGGCGAAGCGGGTGACTTTAGCGGGGTCCAGAATACCCATTACAAACATATCGCCGAATTCTCCGTTGGCGGCGTTATAACCGAAATTGCCTTTACCATCAGCACATTGATTCACGATGACGGAGGGTTCCACCCCGGCATTTTGAACAATCTGGCGCAGGGGCTCTTCAATCACGCGGGTCAGGATTTTAATGCCGACGCTCTGATCGGCATTATCGCCGGTCATGTTTTTAATGAACTTCTGGCAACGCAGCAAGGCAATGCCTCCGCCAGGAACCACGCCTTCTTCGACAGCTGCCCTGGTAGCATGCAAGGCATCTTCAACGCGGGCTTTTTTCTCCTTCATTTCAACTTCGGTAGCGGCACCGATTTTAATCACGGCAACCCCGCCTGCCAGCTTCGCCAAACGCTCCTGGAGCTTTTCCTTGTCATAGCTGGATGTTGTCTCATCAATTTGCTGGCGAATCTGTTTGACCCGCGCCTTAATGTCGTGATCAAAGCCAGCGCCATTGATGATAGTGGTGTTGTCTTTGGTGATCTGGATTTTTTTGGCGCTGCCCAGATCATTAAGCTCAACTTTTTCAAGGCTTAGGCCAACTTCCTCGGAAATGACCTTGCCGCCAGTGAGAACCGCAATATCTTCCAGCATGGCTTTACGCCGGTCACCAAATCCGGGCGCTTTAACGGCAGCCAGTTTGATAATGCCACGCAAATTATTGACAACCATCGTTGCCAGGGCTTCGCCTTCAACATCTTCAGCAACGATCAACAGCGGCTTGCCGGCTTTGGCAACCGCTTCCAGCAACGGCAACAATTCCCGGATATTGGAAATTTTCTTGTCGTGTAACAGGATATAAGGATCGTCCAGCTCTACGCTCATGGTTTCCTTATTGCTGACGAAATAGGCTGACAGGTAGCCCCGATCAAATTGCATACCCTCAACGACTTCCAGTTCGTTTTGCATACTTGAACCGTCCTCGATGGTAATAACGCCTTCCTTACCTACCTTGTCCATCGCATCGGCAATAATTTGGCCGATATCGGCATCCGCATTAGCCGAAATGGTGCCGACCTGAGCAATAGACTTGCTGTCTGAGCAGGGCACTGAAATAGCTTTCAGTTCCTCGACAACTGCAATGACCGCCTTGTCGATACCGCGTTTAATATCCATCGGATTGGCACCGGCAGCCACCGATTTCATGCCTTCGCGAAAAATAGCCTCGGCCAGCACGGTGGCTGTGGTGGTGCCGTCTCCGGCTACATCCGAGGTTTTAGAGGCGACCTCTTTTACCATCTGCGCGCCCATATTTTCAAACTTGTCCTTAAGCGTAATTTCCTTGGCAACGGACACCCCGTCCTTGGTTACGGTGGGTGAACCATAACTCTTTTGCAGTATTACATTGCGACCTTTGGGCCCCAATGTCTGTTTAACGGCCTTAGCCAGAATTGAGATGCCATTTGCCATTTTGTGGCGGGCATCATCTGAAAAAATAACTTCTTTAGCTGACATAATTAATTTCCTCTGAATTGATTAGACCGATAAATTTATTTATTAGGCTTCGAGAACAGCCATGATGTCGTTTTCACGCATGACCAGAACTTTTTCAGCGCCGATTTTGATTTCATTACCGGCGTATTTACCGTACAACACCACGTCGCCGACCTTAACTTCTAAAGGACAAAGGTTTCCATTATCAAGAATTTTGCCTTTGCCAATGGCGATAACTTCACCTTTTACCGGTTTTTCGGCCGCTGAATCAGGAATTACAATGCCGCCGGGAGTGATTTTATCTTCCTCACAGCGTTTGATAACAACACGATCATACAATGGGGTAATATTAATTTTTATCTTTCTCCAACTGACTGTAATTAAATAATAAATAAGTAGATCAGGTACAGCGCTATTCAAGCGAATATACTGCAACGTGCTGTGTGTGACATTTCAAGCAATGATTGTCGTAAAGCATCGCTCCCCGGATCGTATCAGCCATGGCTCCATTCTCGGCAAATGCATTGGTTACGCCTAAGTTAAAAACGAACAGACTCTTAAACCGTCAATTTCGAATCATTTAATCCCCGGCATGACCTAAAAAATTGTGGTGCATTGAAAAATAATGTTGTTAACCCTATTTTTATTAAAGCCATAGTGGCACTGTTGATTTACCGAGCCGTTTCAGTTTACCTGTTTTAGTACCAGATTCCACCTAAATGCCAGCGGGGTCTTCTAATTGATTTTTGATAGTGGACGGGTATAGCGAATCGGTCAACGTCTGCATAGTTCAGGGTCTGTTCCGGGGGCTCTTTTAAACTTAACAGCCGTCTTATTCTTTCTTTGGTGTCAGGATGCGTCCTGAGGATTGAAGGAGTCGATGCGCTATGACTGCGATGAAAGAGAATATCGAAAAATGACAACTTATAGACCTCTAATTTACCTAATGCCATTGCCAGGCCTTCGGGATCACCCGTTAATAAAACAGCCTGGCGATCAGCTTCAAACTCCCTCATTCTAGATAATGAAAGCTGCAAGAAACTCATGATGTCCGGTGCCACAATAAGAACGCCCAATGCAAACCAGGAAATGGTAACCAGCCCCAGAAAAAACAGAGGCAAGTTTAAAACAATCAACAATAAACCTGTCAAAGACAAGGCGCTGGTGATCTGGCTGATAATATCGGCATAACTCATCAGACTCAAATCATTATGCTGGATATGACTGATTTCATGGGCAAGTACCCCTATAAGCTCTCGCATAGTCAGTGTATTTAGCAGGGCATCACTCATGCCGATTGCCGGGGTTGCGGGGGTGCCCACAGAGAACGCATTTAGCAGGTGACTGGGCAGGTAGTAAAGTTTGGGTAGTGTGGATAAGTTGGCGCGAGTCGCCAGCTCCTGTGTTATTTGATAAAGTCCAGGCGCATCAAGTACCGATAATAATCTACCCCCATACATGGAAAAGATGAAGGACGTCGACAGGTTCGGACTAATAACCAGGATAAGAACGCCTAAAAAAACCGCCCACAAAATGCCATCGACCCCCGCCAAAATATAACCCAGAAATGACAAAATGACGCCCATGCAAAGAAAAAGCACTAACGTATGAATAAAGTTTTTTAGTTGGTGGTTAAACGCTTCGTATTTATTGATCATGGTCAGTTTTTGTCATTCAAATGGCCCATAAAAACAACATATAAAAACTCGAGGTTTTCAATATTACCGGATTAGTTATTTGTCTTCGCAGCCTGTTTACGCTCTGTGCTGACAAATCGTTGGTGACACTTTTAAAGACTCTATTGCTTAGGAATGGTAATGGTCAGCACGCCATTGTGGTAATCGGTTGTCATTTTTGCGGCATTTGCAGGCCCGGGCAATGTTAATGCCCGATGAAATTCACCCATAAAACGCTCACGAAAACTGTATTGTCCGTTTTTTTCATCCGTTTGATCCTCGGCATGTTCCGTTTTAATCGAGATATGCAAAATCCGGTCTTCCAGTTTTACCACCAAGGACGATTCGTCAGCCCCCGGCGCATTCACGGTCACCAGGTATTGATCCGGCTTTTCTTGTAAATCAACGTCAGGCACCTTGCTAAAGCTGCCTAATGGTGTGTTCATATGAAAACGTGAGAACGAATCACCGAAAAGCTGTTCCATTTCATTTTGCATGCGTTGCATTTCTTCATAAGGATCCCATGGATGACCCTTAAAAACGTCGTCATCCGGAGCCGATTTGGGGAAAGTTAAATTGGGCAGCTTTGGTGTTTTGATTTGAGGACTGCCAGCTTGATTTTCCTGTCCGCCCAGCTGTTTAAGTCGGTCGTTCAACTGAAAGATCATGTAAGCCTGTATGCCCAAGACAATAACCAAAACAGCAGCAATAGCGGCAATAATTCGATTATTAATCATCTTGTATCTCCGGGGTTTGATTGTTGATTTGTTCAAAAATATTGTGGCTGAACTTACTCTTTTTCAAGGGCATTAATCGTCCATGATCAATGCCGTCTGAAATCAAGTAAACAACAAATCCAGAGTAATTATTCAGTCCCCCTCTTTGAAAAAGAGGGGTTAGGGGGAGATTTTATTAGATAAATCCCCCTCAACCCCCACTTTTAAAGGGGCTGAATATTTACAATCCAGACTATTCAATCTCAATGACTTTGCGCTTGCTTTTTTCAGTTTTGGGAACGGTCACTTTTAATATGCCATCTTTGAAAGAGGCTTTGGCATTGGCATCATCGACATTATCGGGCAAGGACACCGTGCGTTGAAATTCACCCCGCGTTATCTCGCGTTATCTCGCGGCGAAAATATTTGCCTTTTTCTTCTTCCTTCTTTTCTTCTTTGGTGGAAGTTCGGATGGTGATTGTTTGATTATTGATGGTTACATCAAGATCTTCTTTTTTAACGCCAGGCAAAGCAGCCTGTATCTCTATTTCGTTGTCATGATCGATGATATCAATTTTTGGAAAGCCTCTTTCAATCCCGGCAGGGGCATTCCAGTCTAGCAGACGCGGCCATCTGCGTGAGAGAAAGTCATCAAAAAAGTTATCAAACTCATCAAATGACAGCAAACCGCCCAGCGATGTTTTGGGTAATAATTCAGAACTTTTTGTGGTATCTACTTCTTTATTTGACATAACAAACTCCAGCAAATTAATTAAAAGTATCTGCCTAACCCGGATTGATGCAAATGCCATCAAGGTCAGGCATTCTTAAGTTATGCATCCTTACGGTAAATATTCCTGTTCTGCCTCGAACCAGTCTTCAAGTTCATGGCCCGGTTCAAAACCTCTACTTTCCGCCTTGTAATAGGCAAGTTCAGAAATCCTGGCGTCGCGGTCCGGAAGGCATATCGTATCGCCGGACGCCTCTAAAACAGCATTTACTTCATCTTTAACTTTTAACGACATGATTCACCTCTACAATGGTTATATTGATTGATTGATTGATAATCAACTTTTAACGACCCAAAGCAAAAAAACACAACATAAGCCCCGCAACTCCGAAGAGAAGAGAAGAGAAGAGATAACTTCTTCCAATCTTCAGAAATAAGGCAAACCCGCAACGTTTAGTTTTTTAAGCATAATCAATCCGCCAAAGGCGATAGTTTGACTGGCCAGCCGGATCATCTCAAAAGATAGGCTGAAAGCCCTTCAGAAAAGTTATCCCAAATATATAAAACCGGCTAGGCATGGGCGCTGATCAAAATTGTATGCTTGCAAAAATAAAAAAACAATACTTATAAATACCTATACCGGCTAACTTTAAAAATTGGCGGCTTTGGAATGCCGATACCTGTTTATAGTGTTTTAAATGTTGCAGTATTGCAATCTGCATACATGGATTTATAATTTCTTGATCTCGTGGATAAGCCGCGTAGGTTGGGTTGCGCTTTTTGCAAGTCAATATTTATTACATCAATGTGTTGGATTAACGATAAAGCTGTTAACCCAACCTACGCTGCTGCCATCTTTCTCCGTTCGTCTTTCGACTAGCTCAGGACGAACGGATTTATTTTTACAAGGTTCTTCAGCGTGAAATTGCTTGTCAGGGCTCGCCAGCCTCATCCAGTAGACTGGTTACGGTTTCATAGAGTGTCGGCAGGGATTCATTAATAGTATGCCAGACCGTCAAGTCGTTAACAGAGGCGTAACCATGAATTAGCACGTTACGAAACGCGATAATTTGTGGCACATCGGGAATGCGATCGCCCCATTCCGGCTCGATTTTGCATAACTGATTAAGCGACTCACCGATGATTTAGAACTGGCGCTCGACGGCGGAACGCAACAACCGATCACTGGCATAGTCCTCGAAGGTTTTACCCGCCACGAATTCCAGTATTGCCG
>SESF01021131.1_pt1 | contig 12846 bp, 8 predicted proteins | sample 3171521 | NCBI WGS metagenome assembly SESF01 (sample SAMN10866945, study PRJNA518727) | freshwater metagenome | biome: subpolar coniferous forest; feature: holomictic lake; material: water; isolation source: holomictic Lake 227, 6 m and 8 m depth | place: Canada: near Kenora, Ontario | collected...
AGCCAGTCTTTAGTATTTTCGTCAAGGAGCAAAGCATATACTCCCTTGTATGCCGCGCTGTTCCTGGTGCGAAGAGTATGTAACCTGGACGGGGAGAAATTTGCATCATAAATTGTTTTAGGTTCATCTCCGTTATTCAGGATCCAATCGGGGATTTGCAATAAGTCCAAAGCATAGCGGGTCTCATTGGCCGAGCCGTATAACTCTCCAAACACGCCACACCAGAACCATCGCATTAGCTTGTTTTTATTTCCTACATTATCGATTTGATTCCCCAGCCTTGCGAGGATTGCAGCCATTGGAATCAATTGTGTGCTGTATGGCAGATCCCTGAAATTGTAAATATGGTTTTCGACCAGAATCTTTGAGGCCTTGATAAATCCTTTAGCAACAACATCCCTGTATTGCTTATATTCAGATAGAGACAGATTCAGCATTTCCTTACGTTTGGCGCTAACAGCCGGAGGCTCTCCTTTTATACCCGAAGCATTGAATTGCATCCGTTTATTGTAGGTAGAAAACAGGGTCACTGCCTGAATGACATCAGTATTGCTGACATCTCCCAATACTTTATAATGCCTGAATTCATGCCTGATGCCATCCCAGTTTCCTTTCAGGTCAAACTCATCCGCAGAATAAGTAGCAGTGAGAAGCTCGAATACTGTAAGGGAAACCCCGCCTGTATTGACTTTTTCGAAAACCTGGCAAACCGCTTCCTTGGGGTTTTCTTTTTTCATATTGATAAGCGGGAGTTGATAATTGTTGAAACCCTTGATAATCCTTCGTTCAAACTCATTCCAGAATTTGATCTTGTCGCGGTCAAAATCCCAGTATTCCGAGAACCTCGTCCGCCATTCATCATATTCATCAACCATGCAAACCGGGTACATGAGGTGTTTGAACTCATACTCTTCCCTTGAAAGATCCAGGACCACTGTTCGTCCGATGTTTTCGGTAACGATCTTGTTCTCTTTAATTGAAAAAATAGCCTCTTCAAGGTCGGCATCTGGATCCATTGCTTTGACCATGTCGATATAATACCAGCGTTTGATGTCGTACCCTCTGGAATCTCTGGTACTGACCACCCTGTTTGTGATGATTGCCTGGTATAAGGAAGTAATTCGTTGTTGTCCGTCAAGGATCAGGAATTCAGGTTTTGTTCCATTTGCCGGAGGCGCTCCCTCAACCGGTTTTGTTTTAAATCGGATATTTTCGTTCCCGGTTTCGAGCAGCATCACAGCTCCGATGGGAAAAGACTTGGCAACGCTGGCGATGATCCCTTTAATGCGATTGTCGTCCCAGACCCATCCACGTTGGAAGTCGGGAAGCTGAATCTTTCCATTATGCACATTTTTAAGAAGTTCATACAAGCCAATTTTAGTCGAGTCAAAAGATTCCATAGGTTTTCTGAGTTTTCAATGCAATGTAACAATAAAATCTTAAATTTGGTCACATGATCTCATCAGGAACCATTCCCAAAAAATGCCCCAATTGCTTTAAGAACGATGAAGTTATTCGAGTTGTTTACGGAGAACCAACGCCTGAAACTCAGGCCGAATCAGACGCAGGAAAAGTTTTTATAGGGGGATGCTGCTATAACTTTGAAAACCGGGATTGGTATTGCAAACGATGCAATATTAATTTTTATTCTTTTGATGATCGCCGGATCAGATAACAAGATTGATTGCATACGTTGTTGTATTGCTCATTGTTCACTATATTTGCAAAAATGAATTACTGTGGAAACGGTTGTTACAGTCCTCTTATCAATTGTTTTCGGCATCCCGCTGCTTATCACTTTCATTGAGTTGGTCCGACTGTTTTTTGTAGGGATTTATGAGATGTGGCATAATCTACTTTCCGGCCCTTCTGATACTGATAATTCCACTTTCTTAGAAAGATACAGGGAACGTAATCATATCAATTAGTCCCCTGCATCTTTTTCCCTTTGTCGGATATCCGCCAGTTGTTTAAATGTCTCTGCCCATTGCTGTTCGTTGGGGAACCGTGGCAGGTGTTATTGACAACAAAAGTAAGAAAAAAATACCGGCTAAAGGTTAAGTCTCATCAGGGCCCTAAGGCACACGACTATGTCTTCACGGTACTCGCGGATCAAAGTCCGTTTTCGGTTATTGTAACTTCAGCCGGTATCATTTACAAAGATACAATTACAAGTCGGGAAAGTCAAATCCTTTGGTCGCAGTTAAATCACTTATTCTTTCTTGACTGCGGATGACGACCGCTTTTCTCCAACATTATCTTTTCAAAGAATAATGCGATTTTCTTTCTTACCTTAGTAAACATTTTTAATATAAAGCAACAAGTATCGGAGCTGCTGCCGGGATCTTCATTTCTTACACGCTCAGGCACTAAAACAAACCTCAGTTTTTCAAATAAATATCGGTTTCAAGGGACACCCGTCCGTCAACAATTGCAAGAGAATAAGAATATAAGTCGCCCTTTTTTTTATTACCATAAACCCTCTCCAACCTTTGATCATTTGCAGTGATTGTGCGGTATAGAATTGCACAGGTTTCCTCTGACCCATTCTTTTTGTTTTTCCAATCTTCCATGATCCGTTCAATATCGGTCAACATTTTCTCATACTCCCTCTGAAGTCCGACATTAATGATCTCAGTGACAATCTTTCTCTCCTCTTAACTGAATTCAAAATTGATCATAATCAAATGAAATCCTATGAATTGAATCTACATTGGTCAAAATAAAGAAAACCCTCCCGGGTACGCTTTTCTGATGCGAACCATGGCATCAGATAGCTCCCCACTTTTTTACGTATTTTGATTTGTATATCATTGTTTATCATCGTTTATCAAGAACCTGAATTTTTCCAGATCAAGCTGACCCGAATCTGGGTTTGTTTGGATTTCTAGACTCAATCCGATCTTTCTGAACAAATAATCTCGCTTGCCTGGGCAGTATGAAATTCACATCTCGTAAAATTCTTTCAATTGACGAAGCAAGCCATGGATGGGTATTATTACCTGCTTGGCTGCAATTCTTCCAGAGAAGCAAATCCGAATTTTTTCCTGATCTCCTCCAATCTCTTTTTTCTCAAAGCAGGCATTTTCCAATATTTGATTCTGTGCTTTTCTCTAATAGTTCGCATCATTTCGACGCAGTCAAATGCTTTATTAGTCATTATCTTCCTCCTTTACAATATATTTTGGATGAATTTTTAACCAGCCTCTAATAACCTCTAATAATTCTCTAATAAAAATTCAAGTTTTATTAGAGGTTATTTTATTGATATCCAGGCAGGATCTGAAAATGTGCCTATGTTTTTTATCTTATTTTCTCTTCTTAACTCCTGAAGAATATTAGACACTTTGTTCCCTTTTTGCTTGTCACTGATAATGTCGGGTAGTTTATCCCAGAGTAAAGACCTGATTTCTTCTTTAGAAGTTCCCGTCTTTTTTTTATCAATGAATTCGAACACTAATTTCTTATAATATTCTTTATCAAATCCTCTGTTTTTCAAATAGGTATCGAGCTGACCCGATTGAACTGCAATTATTTCCGAAATATGAAAATTTGGTTTTCTACCGTTAATCAAACCAGCTTTTTTTAAATTGTTAAGCTCTTTTTCGGGAAGGCTCAACTTTTTCTGAAACCGGTCAAGGAGGATAATGGTAGATAAAGGCAAATCTGTTTTGCGCAATAATAATTTGGAATAGTTCTCATCAATACTATGTCCGTATATGATAAGCTCAACCTGCGACACCTTTTGCAGATCATACTGGGGCATCGGAAAAAATCGCTTCCGTTGCTCGATAAACATACGATGAATCCCGTATCCCAAAGTATCAATCATATTCAGATTGACCATTGCTTGTGCAAGCCAGGGATTCCTGTATTTTTGGGGAGTTTTCTCTCCCAGAAAATAATCCTCCGGGTTCCCTTCAAAAAAACTACCTGCACTTGTAAAAATCAATCTATCCGTCTTTTCAGTAAGCAGGATTCTGGAACATTCGAGGTAGTTTTGATGTACAATGCAATTATGAAGCGCTTCCAGAATCACTTTGTTTTCATATTTATCCACAGTGACTGATAATAATTCGTCGTCGGGAAAAAATTTGTATTTATAGTTTCTGATTTTTTGCCCGACTTTTGTTGTAGATAAAAGCAAAGGAATGTTATAATGTTCATAGGCCTTCTCTTCAGCATCAAGCTTCCAGGTGATTTGAGCCACCGCAGGCAGAAGGTAATGTGACGACTCTTCCTTGCCAAGAAGAATCAATGCAGTATTTGTTATCTTACCATTTATAGTAATCTTAGCCTTATCGAGAAAAGTCATATCATCCCATTGACTTAACTCATCTGACATTTTGGGATTCCGTTCAGCAAATTTTTGTTTTGCAATAGAAACGGCAACAGCATCCAAATCAGACCAAGAGGCCTTTTCGATGATCTCTGCAGACCAATCCCTTTTTGAATTGTAAATCTGCCGAACTAAATCGGGAAAAATTCTCAGGTCGGTTTTATTGCTGTTAATCCGGATAAAGGCTTTCTTTTTGAAACAGGTAGGTTCACTGGAAGCTGCCGGAATTTGTAGTATGACAAAATGCCGGTTCTGATGTTCGAATTCATAAATGGTAAAGTTCAATACCGGGTGAAGCAACAACCTAAGCCACAACTCAAGATCCTGATTCCCTTCTTTGGCATTTGTGAATGTAAAGTTTGTACCGGTAAGTGCATGATCATCGTTTTTGACACCCCAAATCAAATAGCCAAATGGCTTGTTTTTAATGCAGGCTCCATTGCTCAGGGCAGAAATATATTCGCCAATCTGTTCATTTGTAATAGAGCCTTTATTCAATTTGAACTCAAGCCATTCGGTTTCAAATGGCATCAAAACGAATTCATTCAATTGTTTTATTAAAGGTTCGTGTTCCATGTGAGGCTATCTCATTAATTCATCTGAAGTCCGGTTTTAATAATTATCAAACAAACATATTCTCCTCCAAGTGAATCCTCAATTGAAATTGACATCCAATCAGGAAGATTCTTTCTTTTTCTTTGACTGCGGATGAGGACCGGCTTTCTCTGACCTTATCCTTTCAAGCAAGGCGTTTGCAGGCTCATCGTTTGGATCCTGAGGAACCAGCTCTCCCCGGAAGGCTTTTGCTAAAATGCTCTGCGGAAGCTTCTCCAGCATGGCCCTGGCCTGGTTGTACCGGGATTCAATCTTATCGGCAACTTCAAAGAGTTGTTCAACCCGGCGGACGATTTCATGCTGTTCTTGCAATCCTGCAATTGCAAATTCTGCATTCAACAAGGCTTCCTGGGTTAATTTTCTCCTTCCTGTGGTTCCTGATGTAAGAGATGTAAAATCATAATATGAGAAACAAAGATTTAAATATTCTACAGTAATTCCTCCTAATGGTCTTAGTACATGTGCATGATTATTTACCCAAGTTTTATCTCTAATTATATAACTAAACGGTATTTCACGACCGACAAAAGTTTCATCTTCAACAATGACAATTAGATTTTCATCAAATAAATAATTGTCTATCCAACCGACCTGACCATTTGCGCCATAATATGGAATATTCCCTTTTCTCTTTTCTCTCTCCGATTTATTTATAGGTCTTCTTTTATAATCCAAACATTCTGAAACATCTCCAATCCTAGTGAAAGTCCATGAATCTGGGATGTTTTTATTCATATCGAACATATTCTTCTCAAATTGTGTCTGAGAAAAATCAATATTCATTTTATTTTTTAGTTTATTGCTCTTTGTATTTGCTCCTCGTTGCTCATGTATCCTGTAAATCAACTGTTTTGCAGATTCTAATTCGACATTTACCTTTCGCCAATCTTCAGTCAGCCTCCCATTGATTGCAGCAGCAATTACACTTTGTTTGAACCTCTTGAGTATTTGTGGGATGTTTTCGAGTCGTTGTTTGTTGCTTTCGATTTTTTCGAAAAGGGAGTCGAGTTTGGCGACGATTGAATTTTGCTCCGATATAGGAGGAATTGGTACTATTGTTTTAGTAAGAAAATCATTTACATTGAGATTACGAAGATTTGTTGTTTGAGTTTGAAGATCGTTAAATGAACCTAATGAATATGAATACGTTAGAAAGTAATTAATATAGAATGGGTTCAAAAATGGACTAACCCTCATTTGCCTGGAGAAATTTGAACAAATAATAGGTAATTCTTCTTTTAAGAGACTTTCACAAATAATTACCGTTCGTCCGACAGGCTGATCTGGACCACCGCCAGAAACTTCAACAACAATATCACCTTTTTGCAATTTTCTCTTTGCAACACTGTCTTTTTTAATTAAACGAATCGAAGCATTTTTGGCTTTTACAGTATTCCAATTTTTATAATCGGTTCCTCGAATAACTTTAGCTTTTTCAAAATTCGATGGTAATCCTATTGATAAATCCTTACCCCAATCACCACCAATAATATAGACTAGTGAATCGCCAAGTGAACATGTACTCCACCCCTTCGGCAAATTATTCTCCATCGCTTTCCAGAAGGTTAAGGATTTCACGAAGGTCGTCTACTACCGCTTCGAGTTCGGTGATGGCTTCGGTGGCTAATATGCTGGGTTCGGGCAGACTGCCGGCGTCTTCTATGCTGTCGTCCTTGAGCCAGGTAATGTCGAGTTTGTAGTTCCGCTTTTTGATCTCGTCAATTCCGAAACTGCGGAAACGTCCGCTCTCACCCTGGTCGGTTCGTTTGCTGTTCCCATTGGGGTCTTTGCCATAGCAGGCTTCAAATTCTTCGAAATGCTTTGCAGTAAGAGGCCTGTCTTTCTTGGTGATGCCTTCAATATTGCTGCGGTTGTCGTAAATCCATACTTTCTCTGTGGCCAGGCCTTTCTGAAAGAAAATAACATTGGCCTTGACTCCCTGGGCATAGGGGGTGAACGTGCCGCGGGGCAAACGCAGGATAGTATGGAGGTTGCAATCCGCCATCAGAATTTCAAACACTTCCCCTGCCTTGTCTTCGAACAGCACATTATCGGGAAGCACTATGGCGGCACGTCCTCCGGGCTTGAGGGTGCTCATGATATGCTGCACGAAATTCAACTGCTTGTTGCTGGTCTCTACAGTGAAGTCGTCCCGCTCGGGAGCCTGGTTGGCGCCTTTGGTCCCGAAGGGCGGATTGGCCAGTACCACATCGAAACGATCACCCGATGGTGCGTTATAAATGGTGTCTCCCAAAGCGATCCGGGGAATCACTCCGTGCAGATACATGTTCATCAGGGCCAGCCTGCGCGGTCGTGCAACCAGTTCCTGTCCGTAATAAGTATTTTCCTGAATCTGTTTGACTTCTTCACGGGGCAAAGCGCCTTTGCATTCCTTTAGCAGCCATTCATATGCCGAAACAAGGAATCCACCGGTCCCACAAGCCGGGTCTGAAATGGTAAATGCAGGCTTGCCCCTGGGATCGGGCTTCATCAGCCTGACCATGCTCTGGATCAGCGGACGGGGAGTAAAATACTGTCCGGCCCCTTTCTTTCCCTCACTGGCTGCCTTTTCGAGCAATCCTTCAAAAGCCGCTCCTTTCACGTCCACATCCATCGAAGTCCACTCATCTTCCTCAATCAGGTTCAGCAGCTTCTTCAGGCTTACCGGGTTATTGAATCGATTCTGGGCCTGGGTAAAGATCTCGCCTAACAATCCCTTCTCTTTGGCCAGTTCGCGCAAAGTCAGGGTGTAATGATCCATCAGATCACCACCGCTGAGATGTTTGAGTGCTTGCCAATTATACGTGCTGTTAAGGTGAACCGCTTTCTCATCCGCCATCTTCAAAAACAATAAAAACGAAAGCTGTTCAATATAATCGTTATAGTCTATCCCTTCATGCCTTAAGGTGTGGCAAAATCCCCAGAGTTTATTTACTACATCGCTCATTTACGCTGCTATAGAAAGATTGATTTGCTTGATGATTTCGCTGTATTCCACACCAAACACCTTCTTGAATTTGCTGAGGCCGCCCCGATCGGTGAAAACGGGAAGCGCCTTCAAATCGTCCTCGTCGAGGGTCATGTTCTGTTTGAGATGTTCTTTTATGTACTCCATCCATTTTTGCTGGTCTGCGGATAAGGTTTTCCCTTGGGTAACCTTCGAGATCGCCCGGCTCACGCGTTCTTCAACACTCAGCAGGGGTTCAGTTTCTTTCGCTGCGTGTTTTACCATGCTGATGATGTCCACAGCGTCTTTGTGGTAAACGATCTTATGAGCCACTCTCAAGGTCGTTTCATCGTAACTCTGATCTTTGAGTTTGAGTCGTAACTCATTCAGGGTTTTTGTGTTCCAGTCTTTAGGTTTGTTCAGAACAATCGATATGGCTTCTATTTCATTTTCTTTACGGCGGATGAATTCCGAGAAGGCAGCCAGGTAACTCTCGGGTTTCAAGGCATACTTATCTTCGGCATTGAAAACCATTTCAGAATTCACGAAGTCGGTAACCCCGTAACCAACGAAAAAACTCTTCTTTGCCCGCTCATAATTCACCAACAGGTCCTGAAATTGCTTGTCACGGAGCAATTCCATGAGACTGCCGAAGCTTTCAAATATTTCGCTGAAGGATTTTGCCATTACCTGTATTTGTCGAAAAATTTAGAAAGCAATCCCGCAAATTTACCCATATCACCCTCGGGAATGTAGTTTGAAAACATATCCCTTGCCTTGCCGCTCATGTCTTTTTCTATTCTTTGAAGGCGTTTGCTTAAGCGTCTTGAATTGGCCCAGCGGTCCTCATTGTTGTAAATTTTCTCGATGAGTTCTCTGATGGTAACAGGGTCAAGTCCGGGTGGATCGATTTTAAAATTATAGCTGGCATCTTTAAAGTACCTGATCAGGCTGCCGTTAAAACAATCGAAGATCACAAATTTTGATTTCCCTATCTCATCACATTTTCGCGTTCCCCTTCCCAGCATCTGCTCCCAGAGAATTCTCGATTTGACCGGGCGGAGGAAAACGATGAACTCAAGTGCAGGAATATCAACTCCCGTGCTAAGCATGTCCACGGTGACTACAATTTTGGGGTTGGGGCGGTTGCGGAATTCTTTGATCTTTTTCAAAGGCCTGTCAACCGTAGGACTACCCGTTATCTTTGCAGCAAAGTCATCGCCCCGGTTGAACACCTCCTTGCAAATATTCACCAGTCGGTCGGCATGGGAGATCATGGGGATATCGTTCGACGCGAAGATCAATGTTTTAGGGAACCTTCCATTTTCAGCTTCGAACTCCTCGGTATACTTTTTCAGTTCTTCGATGATCTTACGGTTGGTATCGGGAGCTGTTATTTTTTCTTCTATTTCGGTGGATGTGAATTCCCGTTCATCTTCCAGCTGGTCTATTTTCTCCCTGCCGGTTTCGGTATCAACCACACCTACCATTTCGCCTTCCTTGAGGAAGACTCCGTGCATCAGGACTTCCGAATTGATAGCCACTGCATCCCAGTCGACGAGGAAACCATCGTTCACGGCTTCGTCAATATCGTAACTGAAGACGGGTTTCCCGAAGTATGCGATGGTATGATATGCAGGAGTGGCAGTCAGACCGACTTTGACAGCATCAAAATGGTTCAGTACATTTCTCCAGATATTCGTTTCTTTGGAGGTATACCCTCTGTGGCATTCATCGGCAATGATAAGATCAAAGGCATGGTTTGGTATTGAAAGCTGTTCGGTTTCCTCTTCAATTTCTTCGTCCTCGCCAAATGCGGCAGCTCTTCCATACAGGTTGAATGCCATCCGCTGTATAGTGCATATATAGAGAAATGTTTTGCTGCCATCGGGGTTTGTAAGGTAAGAATTCGGTAAGACTGTGGGATCATAAGGCTCGTCTTCAAAATCATCCCTTCTGAACTTTTGTGAATACATCTCGTATTCATCCTTGAATTTGATGTTCCTGGGAGTGTCAAATGAAGCAAAGGCGGTGACAGCCTGGGCTGCCAAAGATTTACGGTCAACCAGAAACAATATTCTTTTGGCATAACCCGAAACCAGGGCCCGGTAAACCAGATTTACTGTGGTAAAGGTCTTACCGGTCCCGGTGGCCATGGCCAGAAGCATGAGGCGTTTACCCTCAGCAAATCCATCTTCTATTGATTGGATTGCATTTTTCTGATATTCCCTGAGCCTGGGGTTATCGATGGGATTGGACCTCAGCCACTGCATGGATTTCTCTTTTTTATTTTCAAATAATGAAAGCAATGCCTCGGGAGAGTGAAAATTATAAATCTGCCTGCTAAGGTTCTGAGTATTTCTTATATCAAGAAAGTAGATCAACTCCCCGTTTGTGGAATACAGGAAGGGAACATGGTAAGGTCCCCACTCCCCGATAGTATTATCAGCGCCTTTGGAATATCGTTTGGCCTGTTCAAGTACATTCTGAGCTCCGATTTCGAGTTTCTTTGCCTCAACAACGCCTAAAACCTTGCCTCCGACAACGAGGCCATAATCAGCCGGACCATTGCCGGTCTCGAATTCTTCTACCGCGTGATTAGTGAGAATTGTAAGATCACTAACCTGGGAGTAATGGATGATTTCCCAGCCAGTTGCTTTAAGCCAGAGGTCAATTCGGGTTTTTCTTGTGATCCTTTCAGATTCGTCGGGCATGGAGTGGTTAGGGCCTTGTTCTGTTGTTCAATGGTATGTCAAAAATACGAATGTTTTTCTAACAACCAATCACCAGTCACCAATCACCATCACTTAATCCACACACCCCGCGCCTTTGCCAACATTCATCTGCGACAGCACATAGTATGCGCCCTTCACGACGACCTGGTATTTTTCGGGAAGCCTGCCCAGGGCAGTTACTTCGGTATATCCGCCGTTGGTCACGCCTTTCTTTACTTCGATAGGTGTAAAGGCCACCTCGGCTTCATGTTTCTGCATAGCGGGGTCTTTGATAAAGATATAATCCCTTCCGTTGTCGCGTATCACCGCGGTTTCGGGGATCACAACAGCATCGGCGCTGCCTGTCTCGATCAGTCCGTTCACATACATCCCCGGCACCAGGTCTTGCTTGTTGTTGCCAAGCAATTCAGCATGAGCGCTAACCGTGCGGGACTCGTTCTCAAACTCCTTGCCTATGCTGAAGATCTTCGCCTCCATCACCAGTTCGGGCATGTTTGTAAACGTGATGTTTACATTTTGTCCGGGCTTAATCTTCGAAAGGTCCTTCTCATAGATCATCAGGTCGACGTGCAGATGGCTGTTGTCGATCACGCAAAGCAGTTCCTTCTGAGGTTCGGCGAAAGAACCTGTATTGACGAGGATCTTGCCAACGTACCCATCAATCGGAGAACAAAGCGTGAATGCCTTCCGAAGTGAAGAAGGCGAAAGTTCATTTACCTGAACGTTAAGCATCTGCAGCTGGTCTTCAAGCGAAGCCAGCCTGGCCATTTCACCGGTATACCTGGCTTCGGCCTCCTGGAAGGATTTTTGTGAAGCAATATTGTCTTTCGAAAGCTCCTTCTGCCTTTCATATTCCTTACGTGAAAAAACTATGTTGCTTTTCGCAACAAGGTAATCCTCCTGGAGTTTCAGGAAATCGGGATGGGCCAGTTCCATCAGGGCCTGTCCCTGCCTGACGAATTCCCCTTCCCTCACGAGTATGGACTTTACCACGGCCCCCATATAGGTCGAGACCTGGGCTTTGTTCTGGGGTGGAACGTGAAGGTAGCCGTTCACCCTGACCACATCCCTCAGGTTTTTCTTTTCAAAGTCCCCGAACTGGATGCCGGTCTTGGCAACCTGGAGCTTGGTAAGCTCAACAACTGAGGTCACGGGCCCGGCTTCCCCTGTTTTATGCTGCTCCGGGGCGGGGTTTTCGGCTGCCTGCCTGCAGGAACCGAGCATCAATACTGCTAAAAGGCTTGATATCAATAATGTTTTCATGCGATTATTCGTTTTTTCCCTGCATCAGCTGAATGGCCGAAAGGGTGTTAAAATATTTCCTCTGTATATCGATGTAGTTATGCTGTATCTCCAGGGCGCTTTCAATGAGTTTCAGGTATTCGGGATAAGCGATCTCCCCGGCATTCATGCTTTTCCCGGCATTTGCTATCATCAGCCTGCTGTGGGGCATGGCCGTGTTTGCATAATAGAGCAGCATTTCTTTCCCTACCCTGAAGGTGTTCAGGAAAGAAGCATACCCGGCTTCTAGCTCATTCTTCTGCTGAAGGTATTTCTGCTCGCTGATGCGTTTTTCCAGGTTGGCTGCTCTGATCTTGTATCCCTGGGCCCCAAAGAAAACCGGGATCGCCAATCCGCCCGAAATTCCTGAAAACCGGTCGGAACGGCTGAAATTTTCCTCAGTACCATCAATGATCTGGGTGCCAATCAAACTTTTATTGAAATACCCAATGCTGATATCTGGAAACAGCTTTGCTTTCTCGATTTGCACCTGCCTGACAGCTATATCGGTTTGCTGCCTTAGCCATTGCAGCACGGGGTTATCGGTAAGCAGACTGGTATCGGGATCGAGAGAATACAGGCTCTGAAGCTGAATGCCCTGGAGGGGAACAAAATTATCCCTGTGGTTCATTACGGCTTTGAGTTTCTGCAATGCGCTCTGCCACTGGCTTTCGTTTTGTTTCAGCTGGTAGAATGCCTGCATCCTCGCTGCCTGGGCCGCCATCTTCTCAAGCGAACCGGTCTCCCCTGCCCTGAACCTCTTCTCGCCTGCGATTTCCAGCAGGGCGTAGAGGCTGTCTTTCGCTTTCAGAAGGCTGCGGTCGGCATCCAGACAAAGCAGTTCGAAATACAGGTTCTTCACCTCGAACACCAGTTCATTGCGGGCCTGGCTGAGTTTGAAAGCCGTAGCCACACACTGGCTTTTTGCA
>SESF01003490.1_pt1 | contig 12842 bp, 9 predicted proteins | sample 3171521 | NCBI WGS metagenome assembly SESF01 (sample SAMN10866945, study PRJNA518727) | freshwater metagenome | biome: subpolar coniferous forest; feature: holomictic lake; material: water; isolation source: holomictic Lake 227, 6 m and 8 m depth | place: Canada: near Kenora, Ontario | collected...
GTGAAGATCCTCCACAAGACGCTCGGCCTGGACGACTATCGCGTCCGCGTCGGCCTGCGTAATCCTGACTCGGCCAAGTACACTGGTACCACTGAGAACTGGGATAAGGCCGAAGCCGCCTGCCGTGCCGCCGCGGCCACCCTCGGCGTCGCCTTCTCTGAAGAGCCTGGCGAAGCCGCGTTCTATGGCCCGAAGATCGACTTCGTTGTCCGCGATGTCATCGGCCGCGAGTGGCAGCTGGGTACCGTGCAGGTCGACTTCAACCTCCCCGAGCGTTTCGAACTCACCTATAACGGAGCCGACAACAAGCCGCACCGCCCGGTGATGATCCACCGTGCACCGTTCGGTTCCATGGAACGCTTCGTCGGCATCCTGATCGAGCACTTCGCCGGCGACTTCCCGACCTGGCTCTCGCCCGAACAGGTCCGTATCATCCCTCTCAATGACGACCTCAATGCCGACTGCGAAGCGATGGCCGAGGTTCTGAAGGTTGCCAAGATCCGCTGCAGCGTCGACGGTTCATCCGATAAACTTGGCGCTAAGATCCGCCGTGCCGAGATGTCCAAGGTCCCGCATATGCTCGTGGTGGGCGCCAAGGAAAAGGAAGCCGGCTTGGTCAATGTTCGCTCTCGTGCCGACAAGTCTTTCGAAGGCAACCGAACCCTGGCTGATTTCGTCGCGCTTGTGTCGGCTGAGGTGACCGAACGTCGCCTCAAGGCGCACGTCCCGGCCGCGCCTGTTCCGCCCGCCCCCCCCGCCGCTCCGCAGGCCTGATCGTCGGCGCTTTAAACGGACTTCCCGGGGAACTACTGTTGCCCGGCAGGCCCTTTCGGCCCAATACCAAGAATATGAACCAGCCCCGTTCCTCGTCGCGTCGTGATTTCCTGAAATTCGCCGGCCTCGGCAGCCTTGCCTTCGGCGCCGGCTCCGCCCGGGCGCTCGGCGTCGATGGTCGCGAGGCTTCGGCTAATTCGGCCAAGCGTCAGGCCAAGAATGTAATCTTCATGGTGTCCGACGGGATGTGTTTCTCGGTGCTCACCGCCGCGCAGACTTACCTGACCCGTACCGAGAAACGTTCCTCGCACTGGATGAAGATGTACGGTGAACGTCCCGTCGTCCGATCGCTTTGCGAAACGGATTCCGCCAGCGGCATCGTGACCGACTCCGCCGCCGCCGCCAGCTGCTGGGGCATCGGTGAACGTATCAACAACGGCGTCTTGAATATCACGACCGACGGCCGCAAGCCCGTCACGCTCGTCCAGAAGATGAATGCGGCCCGCAAGCGCTGCGGACTTGTCACCACCGCCACCGCGACGCACGCCACGCCGGCGGGCTTCGCCGCCACCGTCGCCAAGCGCTCCGACCAGAAGACCATCGCCGCCCAGTATCTCGAGCGCGGCGTCGACGTCGTTCTGGGCGGAGGCACGATGTATTTCAGCGACGACCTTGTGGCCGCCTACCGTAAGGCCGGCTACGGCGTAGCGCTGAATCGTACTCAGTTGCTCGCTGACACGGGCCAGGCGCCCTTGCTGGGGCTTTTCAGCAAAAGCCATATCCCCTTTGAAATTGACCGCCTGCAGTCGACCGAACTCCAGGCCTCGACCCCGACACTGTCCGAGATGACGAAGGTGGCGCTCCATCGTCTCAGTTCGGCTTCAGAAGGTTTCTTCCTGCTCGTCGAAGGAGGTCGCATCGACCACGCCGCTCACGGCAATGACGGGGCTGCCGCCGTCCGCGACCAGATTGCGTTTGATGAGGCCATCGCCACCGTGCTGGCCTTCATTGATAAGAATCCCGACACTTTGCTCGTCATCACGACCGACCACGGCACGGGCGGCTTTAACGTCAACGGACTTGGCAATGAGGACTTCGATACTTCGGCGCCTTCTTATGCGGAGTCTTCGCCTGCCTTCGACCGGATGGCCGGATTCAAGATGTCGCTCGAGGTGCTCAAGGCCGAGACGAAGGGTTTCTCGCCCAAGGATTTCGTGGCCAAGGCCGAGCAGGTCACCGGCCTAAAGTTCAAGCCGGATGATCGTGCGAAGGTCGTTTCGACCAAGACTCTTTCCGAGGTGCTGATGCGCTACACTTCCATCGGCTGGACCAGCAATAATCACACGGGAGAGATGGTTGAATTCTGTACTTCCGGGCCCGGCTCTCAGCTCTTCACGCCCCACCTGCGTAATGACCAGGTGCACGCCAAGCTGTTGCAGGCGACGGGCGTGGCCTGAACGCGCGAAATAAGGGCAATAAAAAAGGCGTCCTCGCGGACGCCTTTTGTTTTCCGGAGCTGGAAGCCGATTACGGCTTGTTGTACTTCACGCCGCAGCCGTAGGGCTTGCTGTTGGCGACTTCCGGGGTCTTGCCTTCCTTCACGGCCTTGACGGCGGCGAGGACGTAGTTGGTAGACTTGTCGATTTCAGAGGCCTTGGTGGAGACGCTGCCGCTGTCGATCGCGCCCTTGTAGGCGAGGATACCCTTTTCATCGATCACGTAGCAGTGAGGGGTGACCTTGGCTTCGAAGGCGCGGCCGATGCTCTGGTTCGTGTCCTGCACCAGCGTGCCGGGGTAGTAGGAGCTGCTTTCCTTGATTTCCGCACCACCGGTGTTGATGATCAGCCAAGCGCCGCCCTGGGCGATGACCTGTTTCTGGAATTCCTGCATCTTGCCGGCGTCATAGAACTTTTTGACGACGGGGCAGCCGGGGTTGTACCATTCGAGCACGACGACCTTGCCCTTAAAGTCGGCGAGGCTGACGGTCTTGCCGTCGAGGGTCTTGCCGCTGAAATCAGGAGCCGGCTTGCCGACTTCGGCGGTCGCGAAGGCCGCGACGGCGACGAAGCACGCGAGGAGTGAGGATAGGATACGCATGTGGGTGATGGGGATAGGTAGGTGTATGTATGGGGCGGCTTGCAGATTTCAACCCCTTCGGTGCGGTTATCTTTCCCGTTTCACGGTAAACGGCTTATTTTCATGCCAAATTGACTCATGGGTTGCCAAATTGGCGGAAAAGCCCGAATTAAACACCCTGTCCTATGGCTGATGCTCGTTCCATTGCACTGGTCTGCGCCACTGAAGCTTCGCTTTGGAAGGAGCTGCGCACGCGCGCCACGGCCGTGTCGAAGTCCGAACCGGCCCTGGCTCCCATGCTACAACGCTTCGTTCTGGAGCGTGAGAACTTCGGTGCCGGCATGGTGCAGCGCCTGGCGGAGCGTCTCGCGCCTTCGGGCCAGGATCTCAGCCTCATCCTGCGCGTGCTCGGTGAGGCCGTGGCCGCCGACCCTGAGGTCCTCTCGCAGATGCGGGCGGACATTCGCGCCACGCTCGAGCGCGATCCGGCGACCGAACACGCCTTGATTCCTTTCCTTTGGTTCAAAGGTTTCCATGCGATCTCGACCCATCGTCTGGCACATGTACTCTGGACGGCGGGCCGTAAGGAGCTCGCCATTCATCTGCAATCGCTTGCTTCGGAACACCTCGCGGTGGATATCCACCCGGCTGCGCGCTTCGGCGTCGGTATCCTGCTTGATCATGCCACCGGTTTCGTGGCGGGTGAGACCAGTGTCGTCGCCGACAACGTCTCGTTCCTGCATGAGGTCACGTTGGGTGGTACGGGTAAGGCGCGCGGGGATCGCCACCCGAAGATCCGCTCGGGCGTGCTCGTCGGCGCCGGCGCGAAGATTCTCGGGAATATCACCATCGGTGAGGGCGCCAAAATCGGGGCCGGCTCAGTGGTCTTGAAGGATGTCGCCCCGCATACGAGCGTGGCCGGTGTGCCAGCGGTAGTGATCGGCCAGACTTCCGTCGACGCACCGGCGCTCGATATGGATCATTCGCTCTGACCTATGCCTAACTCGCACCCAGCGCAGGAACGTCCCGGAGACGCCCGCGTTCTGGACTGTCTTTACCGCGTCGGTGCGTTCGTCAATGCGACGGAAGATCCGCGGGAAGCCCTCGATTTCATTCTTGCCGAGATCGTGCGCACGCTGGGGGCTTCGAGTGCCTCGATCGCACTCGTTGAGCCGGCCACGGGGGCTTTACGCATCGAGGTGAGCAACGGCTTGGAGGTGGAATCCACGCAACGGGTGATTGGGCAGGGGCAGGGGATCACCGGTTGGGTGGCGCTTTATGCCAAGCCGCAGCGCGTCCCCGATGTCTCGCGTGATCCTCGTTATGTCGAGCTGCGCAAAGGCATTCGCTCCGAGCTCGCGGTGCCGATGGAGCTCATGGGGAATGTGATCGGGGTGGTGAACTGCGACTCCGACCGGCTCGATGCTTTCACGGAGCAAGACGTGGCCTTCCTCTCCTTGCTTACCAACGAGGCGTCGAAGGCTGTCGGCCGTATCTGGCTCCTCCGTCAGCTGCGTTCCAAGGCCGCCCAGTTGGAAGCTCTCGTGCGTGCCGCCCAAGGGCTCGCCCGGGAACGCGATGAGCCAGGCATCTCGCAGGATCTCGCCCGTCATACCCGCGGGCTACTCGGGGCCCGCGCCTGTGCTTATTACAAGTTGGTCGATGATGTGCTGCTACTGAAGAGTCTGGATGGCGATTGCGCCGACAGCATCTTGGCGGCAAGCGTCGGTCTCAATCAGACTTCGCTCGGTACGGTCGTCAGTCGCGGTCGGCCGGTCGTGGTTCCGCTTGCCGGCAAGACCGAGGAGCATCTTTTCGAGAAACTCGGCGAACCCATCGCTTCCTCGTCCTTGCTGGCTGTGCCGGTCCGCTATGAGGATGAGACCTTTGGTGTCGTGCTTTGCGTTTCGATGGGCGCCTACCGCTTCTCGGATGATGATAAGCATCTTGTGACGGCGCTTTCGTCGTTCGGCGCCTCCTCCATCCAGAATGCCCGACTTTACGCCAAGGTTTTCTCGGTGGAAGAGGGTTTGCGACGCAGCGAGCGCCTGACGGCCCTTGGCCTGCTTTCTGCCGAGGTCGCGCACGAGATCCGTAATCCGCTCACGGTCATGAAACTTCTTTCGGACACCCTGTCGCAGGGGCTTTCGGCTGAGGACCCTCGGATGGAGGATATCGGCGTGATGCGGGAGAAGATCGCGCACATGGAAGGCGTGGTCTCGCGTGTGCTCGGGATGAGTAAGGCTCAGTCCGGCGCATTTCGATCGGTAGATCTCAAGCAGGCCACGGATAACTCGGTGCTGCTCCTGCGACTCAAACTGCTCCAGTTAGGCGTCAAGGTCGCGGTGGAGTCGCCGGAAGGTCTGCCGATGGTGCAGGGGCATCCTGGCCAAATTCAGCAGGTCTTCCTGAATCTGATGATGAACGCCGTGCAGGCGATGGTCGGCGGTGGTTCGCTTTTACTGCGGTTGGGCGTTGAGCCCGGGCCGCAGGGAGAAGTCGTTGTGGTGCGCATCTCGGACACCGGAGCGGGTATCCCCGTCGAGATTCTGCCGAAGATTTTCGATTCATTCTTCACGAGTCGCGAGGATGGTACCGGCCTTGGTCTCGCCATCGTGAAGCGCATCCTGCGCGATCACCGCGGGGATATTGTCGTGGAATCTTCCGGCCCCGGCGGCACGACGTTCAAGTTCTGGATTCCTGTCGCGAAGTAAGCCACTTCTGGACTATTTTCCAGAGGACGGGTATGAACGAGACGGCGATGACTGTGCCCGTCACGACGCCGAGATTCTTGGCCAATTTCGTCCCGCCGATCGCATGGCCGATGCCGACGAGCGAGGTGATCCACAGCAAGGCCCCGAGGACATTCCAATAGAGGAAGCGGCCGGCGGGCATCTTGCCCATTCCGGCGACAAAAGGCACGAAAGTGCGGATGATCGGGATGAAGCGTGCCATGACCAACGACGCCGCCCCCTTTTTGGCGTAGTAGTCGCGGGCGGCTTCGAGGTAGCGACGTTTATAAAGCCAACCATCCGACCATTTTTCGACACGTTCACCGAATTTGAGACCAAGCCAGCGCCCGAATTGGTTACCGATGATGGCAGCGACGATGAGGCACAGGCAGAGCGACCAAGGATTAAGCAGGGCGGGGCGGTCGCCGTTGGCGGTGGTGAGCACGCCGGCCACGACGATCATCGAGTCGCCGGGTAGAAAGAAACCGAAGAGTAGTCCGGTCTCGGCGAAGACGATCAAGGTCATGACGGCCAGACCGCCGAGTTTGATCATCGCTTCCACGTCAGACATCGACCGCAGCGCTTCTATGAGTTGTCCGAGCCAAGTATCCATGCGCCAGTAGAGTCTCCTGCGAGGGTAATGGCAATGACCTTGAACGCCGGCCGATTTGTCTGCAGGGTGGGTCTGTCGCATGTCGCCAGAATCCGAATCCGCCGCCGTCAACCTTCGCCGTTCCGCTTTACAGCACGGATTGGCGGGCGAAGCCGCCCTAGATGGCGAATTCCTGCCCCGGGCGAAGGCCTTTCTTTCCGAGTCTCGCCAGATCCAGTTGGCCGCGCATCGCGCGGGCATGCCCGGCGGAGAGGTCGCCAAGCTCCGTTCGGATGCGATGGATATCATCATCGAGGCGCTCTTCGTGCGAGCTGGTCCCGCCGCCGCGGCGCTGAGCCTGGTGGCGACGGGTGGGTACGGCCGGGCGGAGCTTTGCCCGCTGAGTGATATTGACTTGCTCGTTCTGGTGCCGCGTCACTCCGCGGCGAACAAGGCGCTGGTCGAGTCGATCCTCTATCCAATGTGGGACCTGGGGCTCAAGGTCGGCCAATCTGTCCGAACGGTCACGGAGGCCTCGAACTATGCCAAAGACGATTTGCACCTGCACGTCGCCCTGCTGGAGACGCGTCATCTTTGCGGCTCGGTCGAGCTTTTCAACCAACTGGAGTTGAAAACCGCCGCACTCCTCGCGGGTCAAGCCTGGCGTCCGTTCGCCCGGGCTATCGTCGAGTCGCAGCGTAAGCGCCGCGATAAGGCCGGCGGCAGTGCCTACCTTCAAGAGCCCGATCTGAAGAACGGCGTCGGCGCTTTGCGCGACGTGCAGGGCTGCATCTGGATCGCTCGCACCGCCCGTAACGGCGTCGGCAACGCCGGCCTGGCTTCTTCGGGTTTCCTACCCTCGGTCGATCTACTCAAGTTCGAGGAAGCCAAGGCCGTCTTGCTCCGTCTGCGTTGTGAACTGCATTTCCAGGTGACCCGCCCGACGGAGCAACTTTCGCTGGAGCGCCAGGACTTGATGTCCGAGGCGCTCGGTTACCGTGGCACGCTCACCGAGCGCATTGGTGCGATGATGCGTGAATATTTCGACGCCGCCGACCATGTGCGCCGTTGCGCCGAAATCGTCGAGGGGGCGGTGATGGGCGAGCCCGAGCCCGAAGGGTGGGGCGCACCTTTCGTCATGGATGGTTTTCGCGTGGTTCCGGGCGGGACGGTCACCGCTCAGCACCGCCTTGTTTTTGAAGAAGACGCCGGCCGCCTCATCCGGCTCTTCCGCATCTGTCAGATCCATGAAGCGCGGCCCGACCGATCCCTTTCCTTGATGGTGCGTGAGCGTGCGCATTTATTGACCCCGACACTGGCCGCCTCCGAAGAGGCGAGCAGCGCTTTGCGTGCGATGCTGACCGAGGGCGGCCGTGTTTATGGGACTTTGAATTCCCTGCGCGAGCACGGCTTGCTTTACCGACTCGTGCCGGAATTCGCCGGCTTGCACTGCCTGGTGCAGTTCGAGTTCTATCACCGGTGGACGGCCGATGTGCACACCCTTCGCTGCCTAATGGAGCTGGACACGATTTACGCCGGCGAGACTCCGGTGGACCAATCCTACCGCGAAGTTGTGCTGGGCTCCGAAGCTCCGTCGCTCCTTTACGCGATTCTCTTCCTGCACGATATCGCCAAGTCGGGCGGCATCGAAGGTCATGCTGAACGCGGGGTGCCCATCGCGGATGCGGTGCTCAGCCGGCTGGGATTTGACGCCCGCGAGCGGGCGATCGCCGCGGGAGTGATTCGGCATCACTTGGTGATGGGCCTATATTGGCAACGTCATGATATCGACGACCCTGCCAACATTGAGCGCTTTGCTCGGCTGGTCGGCGATGAACAGGTCCTGCGCAGTCTGTTCGTGCATACGCGTTGCGACGCGCGGGCGACCTCGCCCGATCTCTGGACTAATTTCAAGGACGGCCAGCACTGGGGGCTCTACCGGCGCACCTCGGCGAAACTCGCAGGTGAGGCGGATCGGGATGCGGGCGCGGTGGTGGCGGCGCTCCGCGAGCAGACGACAACGATTATCGCCGGACGCGTGCCGGCCGATGAGTTGGACGCACACTTTCGCACCATGCCGCCCGGCTATTATCAACATGCGGCGGCAGAGGATGCAGCTCATCACCTATTGATGATTCACCAGCTCATCGCTTCGGTCTCGGAGGCTGATGCGGAAGTCTCATTGCGCCCCATCGTGGAATGGCACGATGACGCGGGCTCAGGACAGTCGTTGGTCACGGTCGTCACCTGGGATCGGGCCGGTCTTTTCAGCCGCATGGCCGGCGCTTTCGCCGTCGCAGGGATTAATATCGCCTCGTGCCGTGCTTTCTCGCGCGAGGACGACGTCGCCATCGACTTCTTCAAGGTGGTGTTGCCGCTCGGTAAGGAGGAGGCCTCCAAGGCACGTTTCACGGGCGCGCTTGGTAAGTCGCTGCTCGAGGGCACGGACCTGCTGGATGATGTCACCGCCGAGGAGGCGCATGCGCTGCTCACCGCGCCTCGGCGTAAGGCGCACGTGCCGCTCGCCGCCCGAGTGGAGGTCTATTATGACGAGGACCTTCATCGCACCGTGGCGGAGATCCAGTGCAATGACCGGCTGGGACTGCTCTTCCATCTTGGTCGCACCATCCGCGAGGCCGGCTACGCCATCACCTTCGCCAATATCGCCACCGAACAGGGCTTTGCCTTAGATACTTTCTACCTAGTGCCTGAACGTGGGTTGACGACCGCGCCGCATACGCCCGAAGTCCTGGCGGCGTCCTTGGGCGGGGTGGTGTCCTGAACGCCTCCCCCCTTGCTTCGCCCCGGAAATCGACCAAAGTAAGGGGGTGCCCGCCATGACCAAGCTGCTCTCCCTTCTAACGCCCATTCTTTTCTCCTGCGCCCCCCTCGCGGCCGCCGAGAATGCCCCCGTGCCTTCCAAGTCCATGTCCACTCCACCTAAACTCGAGAAAGCCACCTTCGGGGCCGGTTGTTTCTGGGGCGTTGAATATCAATACGCCAAGATCCCCGGCGTCCTCTCCGCGGTCTGCGGTTATGCCGGCGGCAAGATCGACAATCCTACTTATGAGGACGTCTGCTCTCATACCTCGGGACATGCCGAGGTCATCGAGGTGACGTTTGATCCGGCCAAGGTCACATATAAGACGCTCACGGAATATTTCTTCCGCATGCATAATCCGACCCAGGTCAACCGCCAGGGGCCGGATGTCGGCGACCAATACCGTTCGGTAATCTTCACCCATTCACCCGAACAGCAGAAAGTCGCCGAGGCGGTGAAGGCCGCGTTGACCGCCGCCAAGGTCTACGGCCAACCCATCGCCACGCAGATTGAATCCGCCCCGCGTTTCTGGGCCGCCGAAGAATATCATCAGCATCATTACCAGCTCCGGGGTACGAAGCCGTATTGCCACCTGGTGCCGTTTGCCGAGGAGAAGTAAGCCTCGTGGCTGAACGGCGCACCGGCTCGGATGACGCGCTTCCTGGCCTGGGCCAGGGGGTCCCCGATGCCATTCCGGCTCGCCGTCGTCCGCTGGCCTCGCGTATGCGTCCGCGCAACCTCACGGAGGTCGTGGGCCATGCCGGCTTGCTGGGGCCGGAGGCGTTGCTGCCCCGCCTGATCAAGGCGGATAATTTCGGTTCGCTCCTTTTCTATGGTCCACCGGGGTGCGGCAAGACGACGCTCGCCGAAGTCATCGCCGCGGAGACGGATTCCCATGTCGTCCGAGTCAACGCCGTGCTATCTGGGGCTGCCGAACTCCGCGAGGTCCTCGCCGAGGCCCGTCGTCACCCCTCCCGCAAGACCGTCCTGGTGGTTGATGAGATTCACCGCTTTAACAAGGCCCAGCAGGACCTGTTGCTGCCCGACGTCGAGGCGGGCGTGGTGCGCTTGATCGGGTGCACCACGCATAATCCTGGACTCTATGTGGTGCCGGCGTTGTTGAGTCGCAGTCACCTCTTTCGTCTTGATCCGCTTTCGGTCGCTGAAATCGCCACTTTCCTTGGTAGCGCCCTCGCCGATGCGGAACGGGGCCTCGGGGCACTCGGAATCAAGGCATCTGACAAGGTCTTGCTGCAGGTCGCGGAGATGGCTTCAGGTGATCTGCGTCGCGCCTTAAATTGTCTCGAGACCCTGGTGCTCTCCGCTCCGGCGCTGGGCACCGTCACCGATGACGCGGTGGCTTCTTTTGCGCGGGAGCGTCGCATCCGTTACGATGACGGCGGCGACGACCATTACGACACCGCCTCAGCTTTTATTAAATCCGTCCGCGGAGGTGATCCCGATGCCGCGCTATATTGGCTGTTTCTGATGCTTGAGGGAGGGGAGGAACCCCGCTTCATCGCCCGGCGCCTCGTCATCTGCGCTTCCGAGGATATCGGTCTCGCCGATTCCCGGGCCCTGGGTGTGGCCACGGCGGCCTTTCAGGCCTGCGAGATGGTCGGCATGCCTGAGTGCGAATATGCCTTGGCCCACGCAACCCTGTTCTTGGCGCTTTCGCCGAAAAGCAATAGCACGACCTTGGCGATTTCCGCGGCCAAGGACGCCGTGCGCACTCAGCCGCGTCAAGAGGTGCCGCTTCATCTCAAGGACGCCCATAACTCCACCATCAAGCGGTTGGGGAATGGCGGCAGCTATCGTTATAGCCATGACTATCCTGAGGCGGTCAGCGGTCAGGATTATCTTTCGAGGCCGCTTTCACTTTATCAACCCGGCGAGGCCGGCGCCGAGGCCCAGTTCGCCGAGCGCTTGGCGCGCTGGCGCGAAATGAAGGCTGTCATGAAGAAGAAGGATGGCCGTCCGTGAGCAAGGTCGCACCACGTCTGCCGTGGTTCGGGCCTGGTAAATTTCCGCTTTATCTCGCACCGATGGCCCGCCACACGGACGTGGCTTTTCGCCAGCTTTGCAAAGAGCAAGGCGCTGACGTGATGGTAACCGAGTTCGTGCAATCGGAGGCCCTCATCCGTGATAACGCCAAGGCCTGGGAAATGGTCGATTTCACCGAAGTCCAGCGACCCATGGGGGTTCAGATCTTCGGAGCGACGCCGGCCTCGATGGCCAAGGCGGCTCGCTTGGTATGCGATCGCATGCGGCCGGATTTCCTCGACCTTAATTTCGGCTGCCCAGCTCATAAGGTCATCGAGCAGAACGCCGGCTCCGGCCTGCTGCGCTGCACGCCTTTGCTCTATGACCTCGTCAAGGCGGTGAAGGATGCGATTCCCGATGTCCCCCTGACAGCCAAGATGCGCCTGGGCTGGGATCATTCGACAATCGTGGCCGTCGAAGTTGCCGGTCGGCTCGAGCAGCTCGGGGTGGAGGCCATCGCCGTGCACGGCCGGACCAAAGAGCAGGGATACTCCGGGGAGGCCCATTGGGGTTGGATCGCCCAGGTCGCGGCCGCCGTAAATATTCCAGTAATTGGCAATGGGGACGTGAAGGACGGCCCTTCGGCGTTGCGTCGACAGAGCGAATCGGGCGTCTCCGGGTTGATGATTGGTCGCGCGGCCCTGGGCAATCCGTGGATTTTCGCTCAGATCAAGGCCGCTTTAGAGGGGCGGGCAGGGGAGGCCTTGATGATTAGCACGCAACAGCGGTGGGATTGTATGCTGCGACTCGCTGAGCTAACCATCGAAGTGCATGCTTCACGTCTCGGTTCACGTGATGTGCGATGGATGCTCGATCGCCTTCATCCGCTCACGCATGGACTGCCCGGTGGACGCAAATTACGGGATCGTCTGAGGTACTGTTTAACGCTTGACGACTTACGGCGTCTTCGGGACGCGCATCTCGCCGAGGCGACGGTATGAATTAAACTCCCTATTCAATAGGGTGCGGTGAGCGTGTGTCGGTCGTGCAACAGAAACCTCACTTTCTTATCTACAGGCCTCCTGTTAATAACCTGTGCAGGGCTTGCTCTTGTCCCTCTCTGGCATGGGTTCAGAAATGGCACTCGATTCAACCCTTCGGATCACTTGCGGCGCCCTTCGCCGGAGGCTAAACGCGGGAAATCATATTTAAACAACCCAAGCATCAAACCTTCAACGACTTACACGACATCTTCACTGGCTCATCTCCCCGGCCTTTTAATCGTTAAAGTCTGATGTCATTCCGCTTCACACCCCTTTTACAAAAAATACCTCACTTTCGGGCTTCCAAAGAGCCTGTGAACAACCTTTCTCAACCTTCCCCCTTTCCCATGTCCCCTTCCGTCAGCCACCTTTCCCTTTGGGAGACCGCCAAAAGCGAACTTCGTAACACTCTGCCTCGCGCCGATTTTGAAACCTGGATCTCTTCGCTCCAGCCACTGAGCATCGTCGAGGGCAAGGTGTTGCTTCTGGAAGCGCCTTCGGTGCTCACCGAAGCCTGGGTCAACAGCAACTACGGTGATGTGCTTCGTCGCCAGCTCACGCTCGTCGCCGGTCGCAACATGGATTACCGCCTGACGGCTTCGGTCGACACTTCGCGCGAAGCCACCCCGGCCCCGGCTCCGATCGCCCGTGCCGCGCGCCAGACGGCAGCGGCTTCGCCGGCTCCGGCGATCAAGGCCAATAACACTTTCGACAACTTCATCGTCGGTCCGGAAAACGAGATGGCCCACGGTGCCTCTCTCGCCGTCGCCAAGGAGCCAGGTCATTATTACAATCCGCTCTTCATCCATGGTCCGACCGGC
>SESF01012139.1_pt1 | contig 12837 bp, 9 predicted proteins | sample 3171521 | NCBI WGS metagenome assembly SESF01 (sample SAMN10866945, study PRJNA518727) | freshwater metagenome | biome: subpolar coniferous forest; feature: holomictic lake; material: water; isolation source: holomictic Lake 227, 6 m and 8 m depth | place: Canada: near Kenora, Ontario | collected...
AAATGGATTCATTAAAAAAATATATTATCTCACTGCATAACTGATATTTATAGGGTATCATACAGTGTTACTGTCAAATAATTAAGTTCAATTCAAAAATTATATTCAAATTAAATACGTTAACATTTAATACTATGAAATCAATTATTCTATCACTCTATGTTGTGTTAATGTCAATATGCTTAAATGCTCAAACTCTAAACCAGCGATTTTTTCTTGATTTTGGTCCAAACGATGTAACCAACGGAAATATTACCGTCAGTCCGGATGCAAATGGAAATTATTGGACAAATGTGACTGGTTATACATTGAATAGCACTTCAACTTTAGTTAATACCGTAAATGCTAGCACAAACTATGTTTTAACCACTACGGTTGCCTGTTCAAAAAATGGAATTCTTAATGGCGGTTTATTAACCTCTGACCCGGCTCTTTTAGGAGAAATGGCAATAAATACAGCTACACAGGACTATTTCTTCAATAGTGCAGCAGCTTCATTCAAATTATCAGGATTGAATCCATCGAAAGGATATAAATTTTATGCTTTTGGGAGTAGAAACACGACCGAAATCAGAACAACTCAATACGTTTTTACCGGAGTTAACTCGTTTACCGGCACCAATCAAACTTCGGGAACAGGTCTGGGCGGTGTAACAATTAATCAAAATACACAAACTTTTCTGACTTCAACCATCATTAGTCCTACTGCAGCCGGTGTAATTACGATCGATGTTTCAAAAATTGCAGGTACTTATTGGCATTTGAATATGATGAAAATTGAAGAGTATAATAGCTCTGTTCCTCTTGAAAGTATTACCGTATCAGGTAAAAGCGTTTCTGCAGCTGAAGGAACTTATCAAATGACTGCGACAGTTTCGCCAATAGATGCAATAAAAGATGTCAGTTGGAGTGTAGATAATACTGATATTGCCACAATTGATGCAACTGGCTTATTGAACGTAAAAAAGGACGGGACTATAACTGTCACCGCAACCACTAAAGATCCTAGCTCAACTATCAGTGGCAGTACGCAAATGAATGTAATGAGTGCAAAAATTTCTGCCATTCAGAGTTTGTTTCTCGATTTTGGCACTCCTGCTGCTTTAACTGTAGGTGCTGATGTAAATGGTAATTATTGGAATAATATTACTGATCCTACAGTAACAGCTGCAGCTGTACCTTTGGTAAATAGCATAAACTCGCTAACCGGATATAGTCAACAAATGACTACCGAATTAAAGGCTTATTCTGTTAGTCCAGGCGGCTTAGTATCACCAAGTGCATTGCTATTAGCCGAATTTGCAATAGCAACAGCTACGCAAGATTACTTCTGGAGTACAATAACAGGTAGCATGAAATTTACCGGTTTAAACCCAAATTCTGCCTATAAGTTTAAAATTTTTGGAAGTAAAGATATCGCAGAAACAAGAATAACACAATACGATTTAGTAGGTTTAAATACTTCGTCCGGTACCCTTCAAATAGCTGGAATTAACTTAGGAGGAAATGGTTATAATGGAAATAATAGTACTGTTTATTCATCGGGATTTGTGTTGCCAAGCGCAGCTAATGAAATTTTATTAAGCATCATCAAGTTGCAAGGCAGCAATAGTAATATTAATGCACTTAAAATTGAAGAATACATCCATGTTCCAGTTACGAGTATTAGTATTTCAGGTCAAAAGGTGACGGGTAGTATTAGCTCTTATCAAATGACTGCAACTGTTGCTCCATCAACTACACAATTTCAAGATGTTACATGGAGTGTGGATAACACAGCTATTGCCATTATCGATAATACTGGATTACTCAAAGCTAAAACTACGGGAACTGTTACTGTAACTGCAACTGCTAAAGATCCATCCTCTTCAGTAAGCGGTAATTTACAAATGAATATTACTATTGAAGAAGTATCAAGTATAACTGTTAGCAGTGCAGTTGTCAACAACAATAGTAATACCTTTCAAATGTCTGTAGTAGTGCTACCATTAACAGCTACTTTCAAAGGAGTAAAATGGAGCATTGATAATCCAACATTAGCATCAATAGATTCTACAGGTTTTATAATCGTTAAGGCGAACGGAACGCTAACAGTAACAGCGACTACCACACAGCCAAACTCTACTATTTGTGGTACTTGCCAAATTGTTACTAATGTTGATGATGCATTGCTTAATAAAACTAAAATAGCGGTTATGGGCTCTTCTGTTCCGTCAGGTACCGGAGCTACAACGGCAGCTCTGGGCTATATTGGTTTATATACGACCTTATTACAACAAAGATATACGAATTCAACAGGTTTAAACTGGAATGTCGCTAATATTTCCGTTGGTGGAGATAATACACTGAAAGTCCTGGCCCGTTGGGATTCTGACTTAATTCCTCAATATAGTAAATATGTTATGTATGCTTTATCTCTGGGCAATGAAGGAATTCTTGGTGGTGGTCAGCCAATATTCGACCAGTTTAAGACAAACATGCTATTGTTGGTAAATAATGCCAGAAAAAAAGGCATGTTTCCTGTTGTAACAAATTGCTATACCCGCGCTGACTTTACAGCAATCGAATATGAGTTTATCAAACAGATGAATCTGCTTATACATGAATGGGATGTGCCGAGTGTCAATCTTCTTGGTGCTATTGACGATGGTGCCGGTCGCTGGCCTACAGGTTACCAGTACAATACAGCCCACCCGAATGATGCCGGTCATCTTGAACTTTTTTATGCAAATGTTCCTTCGTTATTCGATGCGCTAAAGGCTGGCAAAGCAATACCTGTTAAAGCAACCGGAACATATTTGACATTGGGAAAATCATTAGCTAATCAAAACCAAATTTCATTAACCCCTGAGAATACTATTCATCCATTTACAATTTCATTCGATGTAAAAACCACTGATACAGGTACAATTGCCTCATTTAAACAAGGTGCTACAGTTGGAACTGTAAGTATAAATGCGTCGGGTATGTTATGCTATCAATCACCTAATGGTGGGTCAATGACTGGTCAAGTGGCTGTCAATAATGGGAAATGGCACAAAATTACATTAACTCACTTCTATGCACGGGGAATAACCATTTTATATTCCGATAATCTTGTGGTAGGAAGTGTTAGTGAAAAACTGGTAGTTTTATCATTTAATTTAAGCGATAAAGATGCTCCAAGTTCAGTTGACTTTCGCGATTTATTTTTCTATCGCTCTGGTATGAATGCGTATGAAGTTTCCGCAATGAATAATGGTAAAATGCTTAAATCAAGTTTGGAAATTTACGCACCATTGGATGGGCAAAAATTACTATCAAATGATATTTTAATGAACTTGGCGCAAAGTACAAATACAATAAAACTAGTTGAAATTCCTACTAAAGTAACTGATATTTCATATCAGAATACGGTTTCAGCATCTCCTAATCCTGTTACTGATAAATTGATAATAAGAGGAATTAGCTCAACTATAAACATTTCGGCCAGTATTTATGGCATCGATGGTAGGACAGTACTTTCAAATATTGTAATGAATAACAATCAGTTAAATGTATCAGCACTTCAGGCCGGTTCATATATTTTATCATTGAAGAATCAAGTAACTAATGAGAATATAAGGTTGAACTTTATTAAAAAATAGAGTATACAAACGGGTGGCGTAATCATTTTAGACCAAACAGGTTTAAAAATCTGTTTGATCTATTTTAATAATTTTAATTTAAGTGACATTTTTGGCATTATTTTCAATTTCTGTAACTGCATTTCTTATGTTGAAATTGAAAATGATTTTGAGACTCCTTACAATTCAGGTAATGATTTGATAAATTTTTCGACTTCGACAAGGTTAAACGCTCGGTACTCCAACGGAAAATCCCTATGAAAAAATTCCCTATTGTCAAGCAAAAGAATAGTTCAATGATTTACACCCAACACTTTTACCAATCGTTTTATGTGAATGGGGCTGTATTTGTCTTTTTTAGTGTATTTATTACGGTATGTCTTTATTCGGATTAGAATATCGGATTTGTTTGCAGCGAGTTTGAGGATTAGTTAAAAAAATGTTTACTTAACAGATAATGAGTTGGTTAGCAAGGAATTGTCTTTCATAAAAAAAAGAATACAATTAATTTGTACCCTTTTTTTATAGCAATTATTAAAGTTTATATTTTTCGAAAAATGTACCGGAATTGTAACATTATTATATTATAATAGATTGATTATCAGGCCTTAAAAAACAGTAATGAAATTTTAATACTCGATTCTACATAAAAAAATAAATTTACAAAAAAAATCGATTAAAAGTTGGCAAAAAGCGGAAGTTTTTATCAATTGTCTTTATTTTGAAATGTTATCAGCTTATTATTAGAAAATAACAATTGAGGCTACCTAAAAAAAATCAACTAAAATTAATAGATTTTTTCGCCCAATGCAATTTTCAATCGTTGAAGATTGGCAGCATAATCTATTTTTGTTTTATAAAGTGCCAATTTGCTTTCGGAGAGCGATGTGTAGCTGTCTAGCAAATCAAGATTTGTTATTACACCAGCTTTATAGCTTACTTCAGCTAACTCATATGCCTGTGAAGCTTGCTGTAATTGCAATTCTGACTGTTTTACCTTTTTTAATGCCGAAAGAGCATTGGCACGGCTTTCAACTACTTCGTTTATAATACCACGGCGGGTCAGTTCAGTTTCCTGCTGATTACCTTCTAAATCCGCATTTGCCTGAATCTTAAGGTATTTTGAACGATTAGCATCAAAGATCGGAACTTTAATTCCCACACCAACAGCGTAGTTGAACATCCCAATATCCTGAAAACTGCTATTGAAGTACCCATTTTTAAAACCACCGGAACCAAAAGCATTAAGTGCTGGATTATTTTGAACCGCAATTACATCCAATCTCGATTTTGATATTTCTTCTTTTTTGATGGCCATTTTCATTTCATAACGACTCGCAAAGGCAAGATTGCATAATGAGTCAACTGATGGCACCAGTTGCTGAACATTTAGCTCGTTTTTCAGTACAATGTTGCTATCGTGGGGCTTACCCATAAATGAGTTCAATTGGCTAATCTGAATCTGTAAAGCATTTTGTATATCGGTTTTTATATTTTCAATCACCGATATTCGTACTTTTGTAGTCAGAATATCGAATTTAGTAGCCGATCCGGTGTCTGCTTTTTTCTGTACAAATTGCAAATGTTCGTTGAGAGTTTTCAACTGATCATCCTTGATTCTGATAGCTTCCTGTAAAAAACTGATTCCGTAGAAATTACCCATAACAGCCATTGATAGGCGTTGTTTGGCTTGTTCTACCGTTAATTGAACCATCTCTTTGTTCTTTTCATCCAAAGCCACGTTCTTAAGCGTTTTGCCAAAGTCATAAATGTTTTCATTTACCGATACAGCAGCATTGTACATATTGGGTGGATATAATTCAAGCGCATGTGGTATGTTGTTAATAACCATTGTAATGGATGTTGTTGGTCCAAGTCGGGTATATGAACTGGAAAAACTCACATCCGGTAAATAAGCAGTTTTGGTAAGACCTATTTTAGCGTCAACGGCCACAAGTTCTTTCGCAGCCTTCTTTAAACTCGGATAATTGTTTATTACGGTGCTGATAATGCCTGAAAGTGTCAATGAATCACCCGATGACTGCAAAGATGTAGCCTGAGCAAAGGCAGTTGAAGCTGTAAAGAGCATCAGCGCTATTAAAAGTTTATTAATTGTTTTCATATTTTTAATTTAATCTATTATTTCAAAATGTGTTTTTTCGCCTGCTGGTTCAACATTCAGTTGCTTATTTTTTTTTGATTTTAGCATCAAAATAGGAATAAAACCTAACATAGTGATACCAGCAGCCAATAAAAAGTCATCATTAATTCCCTGAATAAATGCCTGCGAATTGACATTCGACATTAAGATACTTTGACTTTGCTTTAAGGCTGTGGAATAAGCACCTCCGGCATGCTGTTGAATATAATAGGCCATATTGTGAGTTGTGCTTTGAAATATCTGAGAACCTGATTGCACAGCACCTCCAAAAATCTGTGCATGAAAATTGACACGTGAAGTCAAAACAGTTGACAATAATGCAACTCCCATACTTCCGGCAATTTGGCGAATCGTATTGGATATTCCCGAAGCCTGTGCCATTTTTTCGCGAGGCAAAGTAAGTAAAGACATAGTGCTCAATGGAGTGAAAATCATACCCATCCCAAATCCACGTATGTACAGTGAAGTCATTACATAGGATCGTTCAGTCAGAAATGACAATTCGGAATTAAGGTAAAAACTCAGCACCAATAATCCGACACCTAATATTACAGGTCCTTTGGCATTGACTTTATCCGAGAAAATACCCGATACCGGCGACATAAATCCCTGAATAATACCCACCGGTAAAAATACAGATCCCGATTGTAGCGCAGTATATCCCATTGAATTTTGGAGGTAAAGCGGAAGTAAAAAAGTGCTTCCAAACATTCCCATACTAAAAACAAACATGATTATGTTGGTCATTCCAAAATTTCGGTCTTTCAATAATCGCAGTTCTATTAATGGGCTTTCAGTTGTCAGTTCTTGTGTGATAAACACCGCTAAACCGATAGCTGAAATAGCAAAACAAATTAATATATAGGGTGCAGACCAACCTTCTGAATTTGTTTGTGCATTTCCTTCCGACAATGCATAAAGCAAAACAGGTAGAAAAACGATCACTGAAATGAATCCGATATAATCAAATTTTCGTGCAGTTGGGTGAATAAATTCACGTTGAATAATGATGGTGAATAATAAGGCAGCAATTCCCACCGGAATATTCACGTCAAAAATCAATTGCCAACTAAAATTGTCGACTAAATAACCACCAATCAGTGGACCGAATGAAACCGAAGCTGCCGCCGAAATAGCCCAAAACCCGAGTGCCACTCCACGTTGATGAGGTGGAAATTCACGGGTTATAATTGCCATGCCAAGGGGTTGAATCATTCCGGCACCAAGTCCCTGAATAATACGCGACATAATCAAGGTAGTTTCATCGTTAGATAATCCGCACAATAATGAGCCGAAAGTAAACAGAAATAATCCCCAGAAATACATCTTTTTATACCCAAATTTATCGGCCAGCCAACCCGAAGTAGGTAGCATAACCGCCATTGAAAGCATATAAGCAGTTATAACCCACTGAATAGTAGATAATCCCACCCCGAATGATGACATGATTTTTGGCAGACTCACATTCACAATCGTACTGTCGAGAACCGCCATAAACGTTCCGAGCATCACATTTCCTAAAACAAACCATTTATAATATTTGCTTTTGGGATGGTATGACGAATCTGAATTCCGTAGTTTCCTGCGAATTTTATGTGTAATTGGAATTTTACGCATTTTTATTTGATAATTTTTACAACAGCCGACATTCCGGTCATTAAATTGTAAGTCTCCAATTTATTGCCTTTTTCCGTACTGTCGATTGAAATTTTGATTGACACACGTTGAGTTACTTTCGTAAAGTTACCCGAAGCATTACTTGGCGGTATCAATGAAAATTGCGAAGCCGTGGTTGAACCTACTGTGAATATTTTTCCAGAGAAAACTACATCTGGATAAGTGTCGAGTGTGAAAATCGCTTTTTGACCTATTTTCAGTGTCTGAACATTCGTTTCTTCTAAATAAACAGTTACCCAAAATTTGCTGTTGTTGTTGATGGTATAGATAGACTGACCAGGTTGAGCAATGTCACCCGGAAGCAACCATCGTTTGGCTACAATCCCATCAACCGGAGCATACAAGCGTGTGTTGTTTAATTGAGTATTTATTACGCCAATCTGAGTTTTTGATCCATCAACTGCCGTTTCAGCACTTTTAATTATCGATTTTGAAACAACTAGTTGCGATTGAGCGGCTTCTAATTGTGCCTGAGCAGTTTCCAATGCTTTCTTTGCATGGTCATATAACTCTTTGGTAGTTACACCTCCAGCAAACTGAGCTTTCGAGCGGTCAAAATCATCTTTTGCTCTATCAACTGAAATCTGAAGTACTTTTATGTTTTTCTCATCATATTTATATTTGGCTTCAGCCTGTGCTTTATTGGCTTCAGTCTGAGCTTTACCCGAAATAATTTGTTTTTTTTGAGCCAAAAGATCTGTGCTGTCAAGTTCGGCAAGTAATTGCCCTTTTTTGGCAGAATCGCCTTCCTGAACATAAAGTTTGCTGATTCGTCCCATTATTTTTGGACTTACTGACACTACATCCGATGAAACTAATGCATCATCTGTTTTGATATATTTCGAATAATCGATATACCAGTAAATACTTCCTATAACAACCAATAATATTATTGCTGTTAGCGGAATGTAAATTTTCAAATCCCTTTTCTTTTTTGTCATACCTTTAATTTTTATTTAATTATTTATTGATTTTTGTTACATGATGTTAGTGGCGAATGTGAATCCGTCATAATCTCGGATAAAATATCCCGAACCTGTTGAGTTGAATCAAACAATACATCGAGTTTTTGCTTGTCGAGTTTTTCAATACGTTCACGCATATCTTTACTGATATCTTGTTTTATGGTTTTAAAATCTTCCATTCCTTTTTCAGTCATATGGATGTTGATAATACGTCTGTCGTGTGGGTCGAAAAGCCGTTCCACCATTTCTTCAGCAATCAATTTGTCAACCTGACCCGTTACATGCGGCTTTGGCATCGAAAGTTTACAGCCAATCTCGGACATGGAAAGTATTTCGTTTTTGCTGAGCATACCCAAAATATACAAACATCCGGGATTAAGATTCGTTTTTGCCCGAATAGACCGTGTCAAACTCTTTGAAAGCAAAGGATGCAGATAAATTAAATTCTCAATGATTTTGTCTATTGAAACAGATTCGATATCATTCACGATAGTTCATTTTATAAATGGTTACAAAAGTATAACTATTATTTGAACGTAATTGTTCAATAGTATGATATTTAATCTTTATTAATCAAAAGAATAGCACGCACATAATTTTTGAGAACAATATTTATAGCCATATGTTCATATTGAACCTGGCATTTAAACCCGATCAAACAGAATATGCTAATTGATATTTTTGCATAGCTCATTTTTACATTCTTCCACCTTTGTATGAATATTCCACAAAATGTGTCTTTCTGAAATAAAATAGTTACTTTTGCATTTTACAAACATTTCAACCAAAAAAATGGAATATACAACCTTAGAAGGGAAATTGATAATGCCCGAATACGGACGAAACATACAACAAATGGTTTCGTATGCCCTGACAATAGAAGACCGTGAAGAGCGAACCCGCTGCGTGAAAACGATAATTAATATAATGGGCAATTTATTTCCTTACTTGCGTGATGTAAACGACTTCAAACATAAACTTTGGGATCATGTAGCCATCATGTCAGATTTTAAGCTTGATATCGACTTCCCATACGAAATTCTACAACAGGAGAATCTGTACACCAAGCCGGAATCAATCCCTTACAAAAAGTCTAGAATACGCTATATGCACTATGGTCGTACGCTTGAGGAAATGATTGAAAAAGTGGCTGAATATCCCGAAGGTGAAGAGAAAAATGAACTAATCAGGCTGATTGCTAATCAGATGAAAAAATGTTTCCTCACCTGGAATAAAGAAGTGGTGGATGATCGTAAAATTTTTGATGACTTACGATTGCTTTCGAAAGGAAAACTCGATATTTCAGAAGATTTCTTTAAACTCGTAGAATCCCGGGATGTTCTGTTTAACAAAAAAAATAAACCCCGCAAGAAAAAATAGTTTATAATTGATAATTGGCAATTGATAGCTGTAAACTATTAACTGTAAACTGTAAACTAAAAATACATGGCATCATTTAAAATTGAAGGTGGTCACCGACTTTCCGGCTCTATTACTCCACAAGGGGCTAAAAACGAGGCTTTGCAGGTTATTTGTGCTGTTCTGCTTACTCCCGAAACCATTACGATTTCCAATATCCCCGATATTTTAGACGTCAATAACCTGATTGGGTTATTAAGTGATATGGATGTGGAGGTTAAACGGATAAATACTGACACCTACAGCTTTAAAGCCGATAAGGTAAACCTCGATTATCTTCAAACAGCCGATTTCTATAGCAAAAGTGCAGCATTACGTGGTTCAGTAATGATTGTAGGTCCTATGGTAGCACGTTTTGGAATGGCTATTATTCCTAAACCCGGTGGAGACAAAATTGGTCGTCGTAGACTGGATACTCACTTTGTCGGAATTCAGAAGCTCGGTGCCGATTTCCATTATGATCCTGACGCTAAACGTTACGAAATTAAGGCTGAGAAATTAACCGGCTGTTACCTCTTGCTCGACGAAGCTTCAGTTACCGGAACAGCGAATATCCTGATGGCAGCTGTATTGGCTGAAGGGCTTACCACTATTTACAATGCTGCCTGCGAGCCCTATTTGCAACAACTTTGCAAAATGTTGAACCTGATGGGGGCTGACATTACAGGTGTCGGATCAAATTTACTCAAAATACAAGGCGTAAAATCGCTGAAAGGTTGTAATCACCGCATTTTGCCCGATATGATTGAAGTTGGCAGTTTCATTGGAATGGCGGCTATGACAGCCTCGGAAATCACGATTAAAAACGTGGCTTACGATGAATTAGGAATTATTCCTGACAGCTTTCGTAGGTTGGGGATTCAACTTGAACAAATTGGCGACGATATTTTCATTCCACGTCAGGAAAGCTATACGATTGAATCATTTATTGATGGTTCTATTATGACTATTTCAGATGCACCCTGGCCGGGTCTTACACCGGATTTATTAAGTGTATTTCTGGTCGTGGCAGCAAAAGCTACCGGAAGTGTACTGATTCACCAGAAAATGTTTGAAAGTCGCTTGTTCTTCGTCGATAAACTGATTGATATGGGCGCACAGATAATTCTTTGCGATCCTCATCGGGCTACGGTTATTGGGCAGGGGAACCAACTTCATTTGCGTGCTTCCACCATGAGTTCACCCGATATTCGCGCCGGAATTGCTTTGCTGATAGCAGCACTTTCAGCCGAAGGAACCAGTATTATTCATAATATTGAACAAATTGACCGGGGTTATCAGGACATCGACAAACGATTGAATGCACTTGGAGCAAAGATTCAACGAATCTGATGAATTATAATGATTTAATAGAAACAGAAAAGGCTTCCTACAAGGAAGCCTTTTCTGTTTCTATTAAATTCTATTTCTTGATATCTGATTTATTCACTTCTTCTGTTTTCATTTTTCCAAACGATTCATATTCAACCAAAATAGTTTCGGCTTTAATTTCTTTTACCACCCCTTTCATGTAATCATTAAATCCATAGTTATAGAATTTTATTTTATCCCCAACTTTAAATTGATCCTTTGCGCCTTCAATCTTAGTAGCTGTTTTTTCGGTTACGGCAGCTTGTTCCTCTTTCACCGGAATTAGTTCCGGCACTGGATTTGAAGTTTTGGCTGACTCATTCACCTGTATTAATGGTTTTGCTGAACCATAAAGTGAGGTATTTAAGTCCGCAACAATTTGTTCGGTACACTCTTTTGTTGATAATGAAAGTCCTTCAACCATATTGGTCGTAAAATCAGCACGCAATTTATTGGAATTCAATCGGGTTGAATTAATAAATGGCTGTGAACGTTTGATACTGTACTTTTTCTCATAAATCAAAGAGTTAGCTTTTCGTAATTTGGCAGTTACCTGCAGATTGGTTTCTGCCGGGCTACCCGATTCACTCCAACTCCAACTATAAGCAATCACTAAATACATAAACATATAGGTTCTTCTGTATTTTGAAACGGTGTTACAACTGTCAATAGTTAAATCGAGCGTGTAAACGGAGTCGTTTGTAGCCCGATTTGTAACGCTGAAGCAACCACTTCTCTTACTTTCTTCGGTCAATGAGCCAGTAAAGAAATTATTGTAGTCCTCCTGAATGGAACTTTGACCCAGTTTCACTTTCAGGTTGGTTTCAAAATAATTGAAAAAGATCAATGGTAACACCAAACCGGGCAATCTCGATACAGTTGTGACAGTATCCAGCGGGGTATTCTGGATATTTATTAAAACTTGCTTGTTTCGTGGACAGATGGAAGTTGGGCTATCGTGAAGATAAGCAATGGAAGAATTAAAGGTCCGAAGACTGGTTTGCAGCATTTTTGTTTCGGAACAGGAAACTAAAAGTAAGGCAAGAAAGGTAATGGTGATGTTACGCATAAGTAAATATTTTTGTGGGTTAATAATTATATCTCAGGTATCTCAGCCTTATGGCAACTATTTTTCTCAAAACGGCATTATCGGGAAATAAATCGATTAAATCCTGATATTTTTGCAGGTAGGCTTTGAAATTTAAACCAGCATCTGCTCGTTCAATTTCGTAATTCAAATCGATGGATAAGAGCATTTTAAGCATTTTATTTTCTTTACCGTCAACCTTCATTAGACTTGTTCTGGCGCCCGAATAATTTAGGTTTGTAATAGCTGAGAGGGTTTGTGCCAGGTAAAAATCTGACGAACTTGCCCCTGATTCTTCGAGCTTTTTAATATAACTCTCTAAGGTCATATATTTTTTTGCACTTAAAAGCTTATAGGCAGAATCGAGAACCGCCGATTTTGCCAGCATTTCATCTTCAAGCGGAATATAATTGAGTCCTATTTTATCCAAATCCAGACTTTGAATCTCCGAATGTTTCAGTATAGTATATTTGGGAGTTATACAACCATAAAAACTTCCCAAGACGATAAGTGTCAGAATTATCTTATTTCTCATGCTCTAAACTTTAATTTACACGACCCGGTTTGATGTTT
>SESF01033744.1_pt1 | contig 12806 bp, 8 predicted proteins | sample 3171521 | NCBI WGS metagenome assembly SESF01 (sample SAMN10866945, study PRJNA518727) | freshwater metagenome | biome: subpolar coniferous forest; feature: holomictic lake; material: water; isolation source: holomictic Lake 227, 6 m and 8 m depth | place: Canada: near Kenora, Ontario | collected...
TTGCGAGGGAAGCTCACGCAGTTTCACATTGCGGAACCAGACTTCACACCCGTGGTCCTGGAGCAGGAGGTGAGCCTTGACCTTGTTGCCGAAGCCTGCGGCGTTCTTGAACTTGCTCGCCGCCACGGCTGCGTTGACCACGTCGCTGCCACACTCGTATTCGAGGACCTTCTCGCCGTTGAGCCAATGCTCGACATGGTTGCCCTTGACCAGAATCCGCGAGGAATTGATTTCCCCCGGCGGCTTGACTCGCGTAGGGCCTGGCGGGAGCACGTCATAGAACGCCGCCGTGAACTGCTTGCGGTTGCCTTTCTTGATGCCGGGCTCGCGCTCGTCATCGAGCATCTGATACTCGTGTCCGAGCACCTGGGAACGCGACTCCAGCACGAAATACTTCACGCCGCTGTTGCCCGCCTGGGCGAGCTTCCAATCCCATTGCAGCTCGAAGTCATCGAACTCGGCGTCCGTGATGATGTCGCCGCCGCCCTTGGCCAGGCAGTGTAGCCAACCCTCCTCGACCACCCAGCCTTTCTCGGGGAAGGACTGCTTCTTGAACGTGTGCCAGCCTTGCGTGGTGGAGCCGTCGAACAGCAGTTTCCAGCCGGCAGACTTTTCCTCGTCAGCAAGCTGATTGGCCGGGGCCGCCGAAAGCAGCGCCGTGCTGGCCAGCAGGAGTGCCAGAATCCAATGTGGGCCCGTCAGGTAGCGGATATTCATGCGGACATGAGAATACGGCCCGACGTGGATGGCAATGATATTCCGGCGGGGCAGATTGCGTCAGTTCTGCAAAAACCTGACCAGTTCCGCCCGGATTTGCTCCAGACGGCGGTGGGCGGTTTCGCTTGTCTCGTCGCTACTTCTTCCGCGTAGCCGGTTTCTTGCGTGCGGGCTTCTTCGTCTTAGAAGGAGCCTTTCGGGCGACTTCGACTTTGCGGGATTTGGCTTTGACCGGCACTTTGGCGCGGACTGGTTTGGCTGTGGGCTTGCGTGCGGGCTTCTTCGCCGCTTTCTTCGCAGGACCTTGAGCTACTGCCTTCCGGGCCTTCTTGGGCGCAGGCTTGGCGGCTTTTGTTCTCTTGATTGCCACAGCGGGGGGCGTGGCTTTGGCCTGCGGACCAGCTTCCTCGTGCCAGCCGTGCGCGTCGCGCACTGCAATCATGGCCCGCAGGATATCGTTCCATGTCTCCTGCTGCATCATGGTGGCATTGGGGAACATGCACCCGTCCCAGCAGATATGGCGGAATGCTTTGGTCAGCCGGCCGTCGTCACCATGCAGCCAGTAGCCGGCGTGGTGGGCGATGGTGAGCTTGCCATTCAGATCATCCGGCAGGCAATGATGGCCGGTCTTATCGTGCGTGCCTGAGCCGTGGACAGTCGCGTCGTTTTGGGCGACATGGAAGTCAATGGTCCAGGGGCGCAGCGCGCTGGTGAGTGTCTGCATCGCCTCGTTCAGCCGTTGTGGGTCCGACCAATCCCAATTCGGCGGCAGGATAGCGTCTTCCGCGGCATTAAAGCCAAGGGTGTAGAGGAGGGTATGTGCCATATCGGCTTGGAAGCCGAGCGTCTTGGGCCGATTCACTCGTTGCAGCAGGTCCACCATTTTCTTCCAGCTATGCATGCCACCCCAGCAGATTTCTCCCTCCGCCGCCAGGCGTTCGCCGAAATCCTCCGCCACATCGCACGCCTCGTTGAACGTCCGGGCGATCTTTTTCTGGCTGGCTTCCGGGTCCTTCGTCCAATCCGCCACGCCGGATGCCGAGTCAATGCGCACCACGCCGTAGGGCCGGACTCCGAGTTCGCGCAGTTTCCGGGCGATGCGACAAGCCTTGCGGACTTGCCCGACGAATTGCTTGCGCTCCTCATCGCTGCCCATCGCCGAACCGCCGCCCGTCGGCGGCCACACGGGCGCGACGACCGAGCCCACGACGAAGCCCTTTGAGCGGACCTTGTCGGCCAAGCGCTTGAGCCCCTCGTCGTCGATGTCGATGCTGACGTGCGGGTCGAAGAGGAACAGGTCCACACCGTCGAATTTGATGCCATCCACCTCCGCCTTGGCGGTCAGGTCGAGCATGGTATCGAGGTCAATGCATGGTTCGGCGCCGGGGCTGCCTTTGCCGACGAGGCCGGGCCACATGGCGTTGTGAAGTTTGGGATAGTTGCTATGGCTATGCTGTGCGCTCATAAAGTTGTCCTTTCAGTTTGTGCGTCAGAACCATGCAAGAGAACAACGCGTCAGGCAATAATAAAGTGGGGACGCTGTGAAGTCCGAAATCCGAATACCGAAGGCCGAAGGAAATCCGAAGTCCGAAACCCGAAGTCGCCCCGATTCAAGGACGCCAGGAGAACGTCGAGTTCCGTTACTTCGGATTTCGGGTTTCGGCCTTCGGATTTACAGTGGGCCGACGGGGTTGTACTTGCTATTGGCGGAACCCCACGCTTGCCGCTCTCGCGCCATTGCCTTGCGCCGCTCATGGCGTTAGCTTCCCGGTAGCTTGAGCGTGCGAACGAAATCCAACGAGGCAGTCAGCGAGCAGCTTTGCCCCAGGTGCGGGCTCTGCTGCAACGGGGTCATCTTCGCCAACCTCGCGCTGCAGCCGGGCGATTCTGCTGCGCGACTGCGGTCGCTTGGTCTGCCGGTCCGAAATTCGCATTCTGCCTTGCGCCCGCCGCACTTGACGCAGCCGTGCGCTGCGTTCGACGGCTGCCGGTGCCGCGTTTACGCGGACCGTCCTAAGTACTGCCGCCAGTTCGAATGTGTGCTTCTCAAGCGCGTCAAAGCGGGCCAGACAGAACCCGCCGCCGCCGGGCGCATCATTCGCACCGCTCGTGCGCGCGCCGATAAAGTCCTCCGCCTGCTCCGCGCGCTGGGGGATACCGATGAACAACTCCCCCTGAGTGCCCGCTTCCGGCGCACGAGCAGGCGGCTTAAGGAGCATGAGCTGGACAAAGAAACGGCGGATGCGTATGGGCAACTGACCTTGGCCTTCCATGACCTCAATCTGCTTTTGGGGGATTCGTTTTATCCGGGCAGCGCGCGGCACGGGTCGAAATCCGGCGCTTGGGGAGCAGGGAGTGCGCTGATTTGCACTGCTTTGGTTTTATTCGCCGCCGCTGGCCGCCTTTCGGCCGATCAGGTCGAGCTGCAGAATGGCGACCGCTACGTCGGCCATGTGCTGTCCCTTAATAGCAATGCCTTGGTAATGCAAAGCGAAGTGCTGGGAACCCTGCGCCTGCCCAGGAGCAAGGTGGCGGTCATCACGCTGGGACCTGGATCAACTACCAACTCCGTTGGTCTGCCCTTGGCGGCCACTGCGCAGACACCCCCGTTATCTGCAGCGCCCACCAATGCGGCCTCGAATCCGTCCCCGGCCCTTTCCGGACTCAGCCCGAGCACCAATCTCATCCAGCAGGTGCAGAAGCAGTTCCTGAGCGGTGCTGGCCCCGAAGCGAACACCAAGTTCAATGAACTGCTCGGCGGCCTGATGAGCGGCAAGCTGAGCGTGGATGACATCCGGGCCGAAGCCAAGTCCGCCGTTGACCAACTCCGCACCCTCCAGCGAGAGTCGGGCGAGGATGCCGGGTTTGCCTCCAGCGCCTACCTCTCGATCCTGGACCACTTCCTCAAGGAGACGACGCCCTTAGGTTCCGCGACCAACGTCCCGGCCTCTCCGACCGCCTCCAAGCCCCCGCCTGCCGAGAAGGACGAATGACGCGGCCAATGCTGTAAGGCCGATTTCCAGGTGCAGTATCGCGTGTTTCCAAACTCGCAGGCGCCCAGAGATGGGGACAGGGTGCGGAGTCTGCAAGACTCGTGGACTTGTGGGTCGGCAATACGGAAGTTTGGGAAATCTGGGCAATTGGGAAACACCGCCCGATCAGGCGCGACGGGGGCCGGGAGGGAACACTGCGAGGCGAGCCGCGTGAAAGCCAGGCCAAAAAGCGCTGCAAGCCACCGCAGAGGCAATCTCCCTGCTGCTGGCGCTCTTGCTAGCCCCCCCCTTCTAGTCGCCTCTGTCCTTTCCCGGATTAGCTTGCCAGAAGCTGAAGCTCAGCGTACGAGATGACCCATGCAACGTTTGCTTGTGATGACCGTGATTGGTCAGGACCGGCCAGGTCTGGTGGAATCGGTTGCCGCTTTGGTGGCGGAGCACGGCGGCAATTGGCTGGAAAGCCGAATGTCCCGTTTGGGCGGGCAGTTTGCCGGAATCCTGCGGGTGGAGGTTCCCGGCGAGAAAGAACAGGCCCTGACTGCGGGGTTGAAGAAGCTGGAATCGCGGGGGCTCACTATCGTGGTGTATCCGGACCAGCCCAAACCATCGGCGGCGCCCGCCAGCGAGAGTGTGCTGGAGATTGTCGGCCAGGACCGGCCTGGCATTGTGCGTGAGATCTCCCATGCGCTTGCCAGCTTCGGCGTGAACGTCGAAGAGCTTCAAACTGAGTGCGCGAGCGCGGCCATGTCCGGGGAAACCCTCTTCAAGGCCCGCGCCCGGCTGAGCATCCCCTCATCGTGCAACGCAGCGGAGATCCGCCAGAAGCTCGAGCGGATTGCGGCAGACCTGATTGTGGAGATCTCACTCGCGGAATTGCCCGAGGCGCAGCGCTCTTAGTTCTCGTGTCGGCTTAATGCGGAGCGCGGACATTCCTGTCCGCAGCAACGTGTTCCGGCCAGACGGGGAATAAACCCAAGCTTTGTTCGTGTTCCGGGGCGGCTGCGGACAGGAATGTCCAATGCCGCTAGCTCTCCTTCCGCGGGAACAGCGGGGCCGGGTCACCGATGGTATGACCGGCCACCAGACCGCCCCAACGCGCTCCGGAAAGCTTGTCCGGTGCACCGGGCAGTCCAAGCTGCGCATTGATCTTCGAAGCCGTGCCCGGCAGAAACGGCCACAGCAGCACGGCGAGTATCCGGCAGACTTCCGCCAGGTTATACAGCACTTCGTCCAGGCGCTCAGCCTTGGCTGGGTCCTTGGCTAGCTTGAACGGCGCGGTGTGATCCACGTACTGATTGGCCCGCGTGACCAACGACCAGATGGACTGGAGCGCTCCCTGGAGTTGGTTCTGCTCCAGCAAAGCACGTGTTTCCGCGATCACCTTCTCAGCTTCCGGCGCAAGCTCGCTCGACGCCTTGGGCACCACCCCATTCCGGTAGCGTTTGAGCATTGAAAGCGAGCGATTTACCAGATTGCCCAGGCCGTTGGCCAATTCCGCCGAGTAGCGCGCCTTGAAGCCGGCTTCGGTCCAGTTTCCATCCGGGCCGATGTCCAGCTCCCGCACCACATAGAAGCGAAATGCATCCACACCCCACTCGTTGATGATCGCGACCGGATCAACGACGTTGCCCGTGCTCTTGCTCATCCGCTGGCCATCCTTCTGCCACCAGCCATGGACCAGGACCTGTTTCGGGAGCGGAGCCCCCATGGCCTTGAGCATAATGGGCCAATAGACCGCGTGGAATTTCAAGATGTCCTTGCCGACCAGGTGGATGTCAGCCGGCCACAGAGGGAGTAGCGAGCCAGCGGCAGAGGCTTCGGGTCGAAGCGAGCTCGGGACGCCAGGATCCCCTTGAGCGGCGGGGATAGTGATGTAATTGGACAGCGCGTCGAACCAGACGTAGGTGACGAAATCGGGAGCGAACGGCAGCGGAATGCCCCAGTTCAAGCGCGCAGCAGGGCGGCTGATGCACAAGTCCTCCAGCACGTTGTTCTTCAGAAAGCCGAGCACCTCGTTTCGCCGATAGGCGGGCGCGACGAACGTCGGGTTCTGCTCGATGTAATCAATCAACCACTGCTGGTGGTCCTTCAGGCGGAAGTAGTAATTCTCCTCGTCAAGTTCGACGACCTCCCCGTAAGCCGGATCAAATGTGCCGTCCGGGCGGCGGTCTTTGTGCGTCAGGAAGGTTTCCTCCCGCGCCGAATAGAACCCGCGATAGACTTCCTTGTAGAAGTGCCCTTCGGCGTGGAGCTTTGAGAGGATCGCCTGCACCACCTGCTTATGGCGCGCTTCGGTGGTGCGGACGAAGTCGTCGTTGGTCAGCTCCAACTTCGCCGCAAACGCCTTCCAGACCGCCGCCAGCTCATCGCAATACGCCTGGGGGCTCTTTCCCTGCGCTACCGCCGCCTGCTGGACTTTCTGGCCGTGCTCATCCAAGCCGGTCAGGAAGAACGTCTCCTGCTCCAGGCTGCGATGGGCCCGCGCGATAACGTCCGCGACGACCTTCTCGTAGGCATGGCCCAGATGCGGCTGGCCATTGACGTAGTCGATGGCGGTGGTGATGTAAAAACGTTTGCTCATCAGCCCCTACTTTGAGGGACAGAAGCTCCCTTGGCAACTGCTTGCGGGCACAAAAAAGACGACGGCGCGGACCCCCATCCACGCCGCCGTCTCACTTACCCCCGAGCGCCTCTACACGTCGTAGTAGAGGAAAAACTCATAGGGATGCGGCCGCAGGCGCAAGGCGTCGTGCTCTTTGCGCTTGGTCGCGACCCACATGTCCAGGAAGTCCAGCGTGAAGACATCGCCCTTGAGCAGGAACTCGTGGTCCTGCTCCAGGCAGTCCAGCGCCTCTGCCAGGCTCCCAGCCACATTCGGAACCTTCTTCAGCTCCTCCGGCGGCAACTCGTAGATATTCTTGTCCAGCGGTTCTCCCGGCTCGATCTTGTTCAGAACCCCATCCAGCCCGGCCATCAATAGCGCAGCGAAAGCCAGGTACGGATTGGCTGCCGGATCGGGCGGGCGATACTCCAGGCGCTTGGCCTTGGGATTTTCGCTATAACCCGGGATGCGGATCGCCGCCGAACGATTGCGCGAGCTGTAGGCGAGGTTTACCGGCGCTTCGTAGCCCGGCACCAGCCGCTTGTAGCTGTTGGTGGTCGGGTTGCAGATGGCGCAGAGCGCGCGCGCGTGCTTCAGGAGCCCGCCCGCGTAGTAGAGCGCCATCTTCGATAGGCCCGCGTACTCATTACCGGCGAACAGCGGCTTGCCTTTCTTCCACAGCGACTGGTGGGTGTGCATCCCCGAACCATTATCACCGAAGAGCGGCTTGGGCATGAAGCAAGCCGTCTTGCCGTGCCTGCGCGCCACGTTCTTCACCACGTACTTATAGACCATCATGGAATCGGCTGCCCGGACCAGCGTGTCAAAGCGGTAATCAATTTCCGCCTGGCCGGCGGTGGCCACTTCGTGGTGCTGCCGCTCGATCACCACCCCTAGTTGCTCCATCACCATGCACATCTCGGTCCGGATGTCTTGCTGGGTGTCCGCGGGCGCGACCGGGAAATACCCTTCCTTATGGCGGATCTTGTAGCCGGTGTTGGGCATCTCGTCCTTGCCGCTGTTCCAGATCCCTTCTTCTGAATCAACGCTGTAAAAGGTGCCGTTGGTCTTGCTGTCGAACTGCACGTTGTCGAAGATGAAGAACTCCGCCTCTGGCCCCATGTAGGCCGAGTCGGCCAGGCCGGTGCTGAGGAGGTATTTCTCCGCGCGCTGGGCAATACCCCGCGGGTCTCGATTGTAGGGCTCCTTCGTGCCGGTTTCGGCAATCGTGCAGGTCAAGCTCAGCGTCGGGACGGCGCAGAACGGGTCAATAAACGCCGTCGCCGGATCCGGAATGGCCAGCATGTCCGACGCCTCGATGCTCTTCCAGCCACGGATGCTGGAGCCGTCGAAGCCCAGGCCTTCGCTGAAGACTTCCTCCGTCAGTTCCCGGATGGGACAACTGAAATGCTGCCAGGTGCCAAAGGTATCGACAAACTTAATGTCAACCATCTTGGCCCCGCTCTTTTTTGCTAACTCAATTACGCTCTTGGGTGTGCTCATTTCTATCTTAGTATGTTTGATTATATTTCTATTTGTATCCGAGGCGCCACTGCCGGCCACCGCCCCCTGCGGTGAACCGGCAATGGTGCCCACGAAATTATAACTGCCCGGCAGAGTGATACCCTTCTTCGCCGTGCTCCGACAAGTCCAGGCCCGAGACTTCGATTTCCGGTGCTACCCGCAATCCCAGGACAGCCTTGACAATGTAGGCGATCAGAGTGGTTCCGACAATAGCCAAGCAAAGGGTAATACCGATCGCCTTAAGCTGTTCGACCCACAGGCCGCCGTCGGCGACGAGTTTGGCCAGCCCGTTCTGCGTGGCTGGGTTGGCGAGATCCAGCTTATTGCCGACATCGGCGAGGTTGCTGACAAGATTGGCATTGGCCTTGCCGCTGGCAAGAAACCCGGTCAAAAGCGCCCCAAGGGTGCCACCGACGGCGTGGACGCCAAAGGTGTCGAGCGCATCGTCGTAACCGGCAGCCGATTTCAGCTTCCAGCAAGCCAGATAAGGGATCAGTCCCGCAATCACGCCAATGATGACCGCCCCGGTGGTAGTCACAAAGCCGCAGGCAGGAGTAATGACGACCAGCCCTGCGACAGCGCCCGAGCAGAAACCAAGTACGCTCGGCTTGCCGCGGAAGACGTATTCGGCCATGGCCCAAGTGAAGGAAGCAACCGCGGTCGCGAGCGTAGTTGTGGTGAACGCGTTAGCCGCAATGCCGTCCGCCGCCACGGCGCTGCCCGCGTTGAACCCGTACCAGCCGACCCACAGCATGCCGGTGCCGACCATACAGAGCACCATGCTGTGCGGCGGCATCGGCTCTTTGCCGAACCCGAGCCGTTTGCCCAGGATGAGGCACAGGATCAGGGCGGACCAGCCGGAGGACATATGCACGACGGTGCCGCCGGCGAAATCGATTGCGCGGATCTTGGCCGCCGGGTTCCACACGCCGTTCATCATGCCGTCGATACCCCAAACCATGTGGGCGAGCGGGAAATAGACGATGAACATCCAGAGGGTGACGAACAGCAGGATAGCGGAGAAGCGCATGCGCTCGGCGATGGCGCCAATGATCAGCGCGGGCGTGATGATGGCGAACATGAGCTGATACATGGAGAAGACGTTGTGTGAGACCCATGCCGAGTAGTCCGTATTGGGCGTGGAGTCCACCCCACGCAGGAACTTCCAGTCGAGGCTGCCGAGGATGGCGCCGCCTTTTGAGAAAGACAAACTATAGCCGCACAGCCACCACAGGATAGTTACCAGGCCGGCAATGCCCAGGCATTGGGCGAGCACGGATAACACGTTCTTCCGCCGCACCAGGCCGCCGTAGAACAGTGCCAGGCCGGGCAGCGTCATGAACAGCACCAGCGCGGTGCAGATCATCTGGAAGCCATTGTGGCCGGGGCCGGGACCCCCAACCTTGGTGTCCAGGTTGGAGTTGGCCACGTTGCCACGCGCGCCGTTATTCACGTAGGCCTCAAGATCCGCGAGCCGCTCCTCGACGCCGGGCGCTTTGAGCTTGGGCGCGGCGTCTGCAGGAGCGGCAGTCGCGGGTGGAGTGGCCGCCGGTGCATCGGCGGCCAAAGCTGAGAACGGCCGGGCCGTCAGGGCTAACAATAGACTGGAGAAGATCAATATCCTTTTCATTTGAATTAGTGTATTAAGGTTAATTAGCGCTACATTAAACTGCGGCTTGTCCTTTTTCATCCGTGCGGATGCGGACGGCTTCTTCGATGTTGGAGACAAACACTTTGCCGTCCCCGATTTTCCCCGTCTTGGCGGATTTCACGATTGCGGCCACGGCGGCATCCAGATGGTCATCGCTGATAACGATCTCGATCTTTATCTTTGGCAGAAAGTCCACCGTGTATTCGCTGCCGCGATAAATCTCGGTATGCCCCTTCTGCCGGCCGAAGCCCTTGACTTCGCTGACCGTCATTCCTTCAATCCCCACTTCACTGAGGGCGTCTTTGACTTCTTCCAACTTGAACGGTTTGATTATAGCTTCGATCTTTTTCATTTCGCTCTTGGGTTAATAGGACCAATAATAGTTACTTTGACAGCCTCAACCCCAATACGGGGCAAGGTCCGCAACACAGCAATCTGCGATATAGGCGCTTACGCACCATTCATGCCAACGCTCGAATATCCAGGGCGTGTATCGCACGCAACCCACTGATTTGATTGGAGATAAAAAACAATGCGCACTGAAATCTGAGCCCTGGCAGACCGCCCGGGTGGTTCTAATTGACCAGTGAGGGAAAAACCCTTCAGGATCACAAGGTAATTGAATTGCTGCATCGTGATTGAGTTGCTCCCTGGTGTTGCTGTAAGGTTGGCGGGCAAGGGACATGTGGTGGGTTGCCACGCGTCCTGCGCACGGCGTTTGCCGCCGGAGCACGAGAATAACTATGGAATCGAAACCGGCGTCGGGACGCTATCTGGCGGTATTGACCCTGGGCGCATTGGGAGTGGTGTACGGCGACATCGGCACCAGTCCGCTGTATGCCTTGCGGGAGTGTTTTGCCCCCTCTCGTGGTCTGGTGGCCACCCCCGACAATGTAGTAGGGGTTCTGTCACTCGTGTTCTGGTCGCTGCTGCTAATCGTTTCGCTGAAGTATCTCGCGATTGTGCTCCGCGCCACCAACCGCGGCGAAGGGGGCATCCTGTCGCTCATGGCCTTGGCTTTCCCTGGCCGCTCTCCCGGGGCCAGTCGTCGGCGGGCCCTGCTGATTGGGCTGGGTGTGTTTGGCGCGGCGTTGCTCTACGGCGACGGGATGATCACCCCCGCGATTTCCGTGCTGAGCGCTATGGAGGGGCTCAACGTGGCCGCCCCGGCCCTGCAACGCTACGTCATACCCCTCACCATAATGACCATCGTTGGCCTATTCTCTGCCCAAAGCCGCGGCACCCAGAAAGTGGGTGCTGTTTTCGGTCCGATCATGGTGATCTGGTTCCTCTCCCTGGCCGTCCTGGGCGTCCGGGGAGTCTTGAAAGCGCCGCAAGTGCTGTGGGCGCTCGACCCGATGCTCGGAGCCCAATTTCTAATGCGCAGCGGGTGGACGGGTTTTGTCGTCTTGGGCGCCGTGTTCCTGGCCGTCACGGGGGCGGAAGCCTTGTATGCGGACGTGGGGCACTTCGGCGCTCGACCGATTCGGATTGCCTGGTTCAGCCTGGTGTTGCCGGGATTGTTCTTGAACTACCTCGGCCAGGGAGCGCTCATCTTGAAGGATCCGACGAGCGTGGAGAACCCTTTCTATCTCCTGGCGCCGCATTGGGCATTATATCTCCTGGTGGGCCTGTCCACCGCGGCAACGGTGATCGCCTCCCAGGCACTGATCTCCGGAGCTTTCTCCTTGACGATCCAGGCCATCCAACTCGGCTATCTGCCCCGCATGGCGGTCAAGCACACCTCTTCGACCGAACGCGGTCAGATCTACCTGCCACACGTCAACTGGGCGCTCATGGCCGCCTCCATCGGACTCGTGCTGGGCTTCCGTTCCTCGAGCAACATGGCCTCGGCGTATGGAATTGCTGTAACGCTGACGATGCTCTCGACGACGGTGCTGTTTTACTTCGCCGCGCGCCGCGTGTGGGGCTGGAGTGCGGTCCGCGCAGCGCTAACTTGCAGCATATTTCTGGCAGTAGAGGGAGCATTTTTCGCCGCCAACCTGCTAAAGGTGCTCAAAGGCGGCTGGTTCCCGCTTTTGATGGGCGCCATTATCTTCATGCTCATGGCAACCTGGAAGAAGGGGCGGGAGCTGGTTTGGGCCAAGCTGCGGCCTGCCGCCATGCCCCTGCAAATGTTCCTGGAGGAAATGGAGCAAAACCGCAAGGTGCCACGGGTCCCGGGGGTGGCCCTGTTCATGACGGCGAACCCGGAGGGGACTCCCATTGCCTTGCTGCACAACCTGAAGCACAACAAGGTGATCCACGAGCACAACATCATCCTTACGATTATCACTGACGAAGTGCCGCAAGTCGCGCCTGCCAAACGGCTGGATATCCAAAAGCTGGCGATGGGATTCCACCGCATCATCGCGCACTACGGCTTCATGGAGGAGCCTAACGTGCCGGAGTTGCTGGCCGCCGCCCCGTTGTACGGAGAACCAATCAACCTGCACCGCACCACCTTCTTTCTGAGCCGCGAAACTATCGTGCCTACCCGCTCCAAGACCATGGGCCGCTGGCGGCAGTGGCTGTTCGCTGCGATGTCCCGTAACGCCCAATCAGCCGCTTCATTCTATCGGATCCCGGTCAACCGGGTCATCGAACTCGGCATGCAGGTGGAAATCTGAACCGTCTTCGCTCGACTCCCAAGTCTCGACTGAGTAAGACGAATCAGCTCACGCCCGACTCCCTGCTTCTGGCAGGCCTCATCAACAGCCAGATCGACAAATAGCAGCAATACTCGAAGTCAGTTAGAGAACGTGCCACTCCGATCAGATTCTCACCGTCCCAGGAGGGGCAGAGCAGGTCGGCATGTTCGAGCATCGCCGGGTTCGACCTGGCCGCCGCGTTGAGTGAGTGCGGCGACCTGCTGCTCCGCCAGGGCGGCCACGCCATGGCCGCTGGCCTGAGCCTGACAGCCGCCAACCTGGACGCCTTCCGCGCGCGCCTCAACCAACTCGCCCGCCGCGCGCTCAAGCCCGACGACCTGCAACCACCCCTCCGGCTCGATGCCGAGGTCAGCCTGAACGACATTACCCTGGAATGTCTGGCCTCCCTCGACCAGTTGCGGCCGACGGGGCAGGGGAATCATCCTGTCCAGTTCTTCGCTCGCGGCCTGGCCCAACAACGCGCGCCGCAGCGCATGGGTGCGGAGAAGCAGCACCTCAAGATGTGGGTTACCGATGGCGCTACCACTCACGAGGCCGTCTGGTGGGGCGCCGGGAAAGAACTCTCCATTCCTCCCCGCTTCGACCTGGCTTTCGCTCCGCAGATCAACGACTACAATGGCCGTCGCACCGTCCAGTTGAAGGTCCTC
>SESF01001254.1_pt1 | contig 12804 bp, 9 predicted proteins | sample 3171521 | NCBI WGS metagenome assembly SESF01 (sample SAMN10866945, study PRJNA518727) | freshwater metagenome | biome: subpolar coniferous forest; feature: holomictic lake; material: water; isolation source: holomictic Lake 227, 6 m and 8 m depth | place: Canada: near Kenora, Ontario | collected...
GAACTTGCTGCCCATGTTGCCGCTGCGCTGGGCGGGGAGGTCATCAGCGCCGATTCGCGCCAGGTATACCGCGGCATGAATATCGGGACCGGGAAAGATTACGGTGATTACATAGTCAACGGGACGGCCATTCCTTTTCATCTCATCGACATTGTTGATCCCGGGTATGAATACAACATTTTCGAATTTCAGAAAGATTTCATCAAAGCCTACAACGACATACTCCGTCGGAAAAAGATCCCAATCCTTTGCGGGGGTTCCGGCATGTACCTCGAAGCCGTACTGAAAGGGTACCGGCTGGCCAGGGCCGGGGATGATGTCGATTATACAGCGACCCTGCAGAATCAGACGGATGAGCAGCTGATGGAACTTCTGAAATCCTTCAGAACGCCGCACAACATCACCGACTATGAAGACCGGCCGCGGCTGATCAAGGCCATCCTGGTGGCCCGTTCACAGGATGCTGAAATTCCTGATCGCACCACTGAACCCGGGAATGGTCCTTCATTCGCCGATCAGTCCTTCCCGAAAATCGATTCGGTGATCTTTGGCATCAGTTACCCCCGTGGACTGGTAAAAGCACGCATCATGAAGCGGCTGGAATACAGGCTGGAAAATGGAATGATCGAAGAGGTTGAGCAGTTGCTGGAATACGGGATCACCCCTGAACGACTGATGAAGTACGGGCTGGAGTACAAGTTTGTGGTCCTTTTCCTCACCGGGAAAATATCGCGCGGCGACCTGTTCCTTGAACTGAACATCGCCATCCGGCAGTTTGCCAAGCGCCAGATGACCTGGTTTCGCCGGATGGAAAGGCAGGGAATTCCGATCCACTGGATTGAAGGCAGGCTGCCCCTCGAAAAAAAGGTCGGAGAGATCATCCGTTTCACCGGGAGCTGACCCGGGTTTATTCCCAAATAGTAATTTCAAATTACAGCGAATAAAAACGTACCTTTGCAGACTTTTTCGGGGTAAGGCACTCCATTTCATATCAAACACACGCATAAATGATTACAGTCTCCAATCTGGGCGTCCAGTTCGGCAAGCGCATCCTGTTCCAGGATGTCAGCATGGTCTTTAATCCCGGAAATTGCTACGGGATCATCGGGGCCAATGGTGCCGGCAAATCCACTTTCCTGAAATTGCTGTACGGTGAAGTCACCAACACCAAGGGAAGCGTGACCTTCGGACCAGGGGAACGACTCTCCGTCCTGAAGCAGAACCACGCTGAATTCGATGAATTTCCTGTGCTGACCACGGTTCTGATGGGGCACGCCCAGTTGTGGAACATCATGAATGAAAAGGACGCGTTGTACGCCAAAGCCGACTTTTCGGAAAAGGATGGCAACCGGGCCTCGGACCTGGAGGAAAAATTTGCCGCCATGGACGGGTGGAATGCCGAGAGCAGCGCAGCCAGCCTGCTCAGCGGCCTCGGGATCAAGGAAAGCCTGCACCATAAGCTGATGCGCGATCTAAACGGCAAGGACAAGGTGAAGGTGCTCCTGGCGCAGGCCCTCTTTGGCAAGCCCGATAACCTGCTGCTCGATGAGCCCACCAACGACCTCGACCTCGACACCGTAAACTGGCTGGAGGGCTACCTTGCCAATTTCGACAACACCGTGCTTGTGGTTTCCCATGACCGTCACTTCCTCGATTCCATCTGCACCCACATCGTCGACATCGACTTTGAAAGGGTCCAGCAGTTCCCGGGAAACTACAGTTACTGGTACGAATCAAGCCAGCTGGCGCTTCGTCAGCAGCAGGCTCAGAATAAAAAGGCCGAGGACCGGAAAAAGGAGTTGCAGGAGTTCATTGCCCGCTTCAGCGCCAATGCATCGAAGTCGAAGCAAACCACCAGCCGGAAAAAGATGATCGAAAAACTCAACATTGAAGAGATCAAGCCCTCAACCCGGAAATATCCAGGAATCATCTTCACCCCCGACCGCGAACCCGGCAATACGATTCTTGAAGTGAAAGACCTTGCCAAAAGTGTGGAAGGGGAGATGCTTTTTAAAAATCTGAGCTTTACGATGCAGAAGGATGACAAGATCATCTTTCTTTCAAGGGATACCCGGGCCATGACGGCCCTCTTTGAAATCATCAAGGGGCATGAGCAACCCGACAAAGGAACCTTTATATGGGGTCAGACCATCACCAAGGTATACCTGCCGATGGAATATGAAAAATTATTTCAAACGGACATGAACCTGATGGAATGGCTGGCCCAGTATTCCAGCGACACCCACGAACAGTATCTCAGGGGATTCCTCGGTAAAATGCTGTTCTCCGGTGAGGAGATCTTCAAGAAGGCCAATGTCCTTTCGGGAGGAGAAAAGGTCCGCTGTATGATCGCCCGCATGATGATCCGAAATGCCAATGTGATGATGCTTGATTCACCGACGAATCACCTCGACCTCGAATCCATCCAGGCATTCAACAACACCCTCATAAAATTCAAAGGCAATATCCTCATGTCATCGCATGACCACGCATTTATCCAAACTGTCTGCAACCGGATCATTGAAATGTCACCCAAAGGCATGATCGATAAACGGATGGATTATGACGACTACATCAATGATGATAAAATCCAGGAATTACGGAACAAACTGTATTAAATGACGAATGACAATTTACGATTTACAATTTATTTCGTCACGCGTCACGCGTCACATGTCACGACCTCTCACCCTGTCACCCTTTTTTACCCTATCTAAATAAATATGATTGCAGCTGAAGGACTTACGGTGGAATTCGGGGGGACAACCCTGTTTAAGAATATCTCCTTTGCCATCAATGAAAAGGACCGGATCGCGCTGATGGGCAAGAACGGCGCAGGCAAGTCCACCCTGCTGAAAATCCTGGCCGGGTTGAAACAGCCAACAAGCGGACGGGTCTCATCTCCAAAGGATACGGTCATCGCATACCTCCCGCAGCACCTCATCACCGCCGACAGCCGGACCCTGTTTGAAGAGGCCTCCCAGGCTTTTGCATCGCTCTACGAAATGAAATCGAAGATCGACGAGCTTAACCTTCAGCTTTCCACCCGTACGGATTACGAATCTGAAAGCTATTACAAACTCATCGAAGATCTGTCACTGCTCAGCGAACAGTGTTACTCCACCGACGATACCAACTACGATGCTGAAATCGAAAAAATCCTGCTGGGGTTGGGCTTCCTCCGGGAGGATTTTACCCGTCCAACAAATGAGTTCAGCGGGGGATGGCGTATGCGCATTGAGCTGGCAAAAATCCTGCTTCAGAAACCCGACCTCATCCTGCTTGATGAGCCCACCAATCACCTGGATATCGAATCGGTTCAGTGGCTTGAAGATTTTCTGATCAATTCGGCCAAGGCAGTGATAGTGATCTCTCACGACCGGGCTTTTGTTGACAATCTTACCACGCGCACCATTGAACTGACCATGGGGCGCATCTATGATTATAAAGTAAACTTCACCAAATACCAGGAACTCAGGCTCGAACGGCGCCAGCAGCAGCAAAAACAATTTGACGACCAGCAGAAGATGATGGCCGAGACCCAGGAATTTATTGAACGATTCAAGGGAACCTATTCCAAAACCCTGCAGGTGCAATCAAGGGTAAAGATGCTTGAAAAACTCACCCTGGTAGAGATTGACGAAGAGGACACTTCAGCGCTGCGCCTCAAATTCCCGCCATCGCCCCGTTCCGGAAGCTACCCGGTGATCGTGCATGAGATGTCGAAAAGTTACGGGAATCACAATGTCTATTCCGATGTGTCGCTGACCATTGAGCGGGGGGAACGGGTGGCATTTGTCGGTAAAAACGGCGAGGGCAAGTCAACCCTCGTCAGAACCCTGATGGGAGAAAAGGGATACGAGGGCAACTTAACCCTGGGCCATAACATCATGATCGGCTATTTTGCCCAGAATCAGGCTTCCCTGCTCAACGAAGAGCTGACTGTGTTTCAAACGGTTGATGATGCAGCCAAGGGCGACATCCGCACAAAAATCAGGGACATCCTGGGCGCCTTCATGTTTGGCGGGGATATCTCCTCCAATAAGGTGAAGGTACTTTCAGGGGGAGAACGCACCCGCCTGGCCATGATCAAACTGCTCCTGGAGCCCGTCAACCTGCTGATCCTCGACGAACCCACCAACCACCTTGACCTGAAAACCAAGGATATCCTGAAAAGCGCCCTGCAGGATTATGACGGGACCATGATCCTGGTCTCCCACGACCGTGATTTCCTCGACGGACTGGTCAATAAAGTTTTTGAATTCGGCAACAGGCGGGTGAAAGAACATTTATGCGACATTCGCGGTTTCCTGGAGAAGAAAAAAATGGAAAACCTTCGGGAACTGGAACGAATCAAAGATTCCAGGACTTCATAAGGCACTTCCCCGGTGGTTTGCCTCAGATCACAATGCTATAGTGCAGCAGTTTTCCAGGTACTTCCCATGGCATCGGCGGCAATCATTGCGTTCAAAACCCTTTCAGGAGTAACCAGTCCGGCTTCATGATGGATGCACTCGACAGGAGCACAGGCCCTGACGGCTACCTCCATTAATTTTTCACGGGTGACCTTCATCAATCCGATTTCTGAAAATGTGGTTGGTAATCCTACCTCCGCACAAAATGCATACACCGTCTCCATTTCTTCAGGTTCAGCATCCGTAAGATGAAGCCCCGTTACAACCCCGAAAGCGACCTTTTCGCCATGGAAGAAGGCGTGCGTTTCACTCAGTGCAGTCAACCCGTTGTGAACCGAATGGGCAGTAGCCAGTCCCGAACTCTCAAAACCGATCCCGCTCAGCAGGGTGTTCGCCTCAACGATGTGGTTGAGGGCCGGGGTGACAATCTTTTTCTCAACAGCCATCCTGGCAGCAGTACCATATTGGAGCAGCGTTTCATAACACAGCCTGGCCAGATTCAGTCCCGCCATGGTGCTGTAACCTCCGCAGGCGTTTTCCGACTGGGTGCGCTCGCATGACCGGGCTTCAAACCATGTTGACAGGGCATCCCCCATCCCCGAAACGAGAAATCGGACAGGCGCATGGGCGATGACTGTGGTATCGACCAGTACCACCTGCGGATTCATTTTCTGGTAGAATACCGAGTCAAATACCCCCTTGTCAGTGTATATGACGGCGCAGCCGCTGCAGGGGGCATCGGTTGAGGCGATGGTGGGGACGACAATGACCGGGATCCCTGCCCGGTCAGCGGCAATTTTGGCCGTGTCAATCGTCTTCCCGCCACCCATCCCGACCAGTACATCAATCTTTTTACTGTGGATAATCTTTTCTATGCGCTTAATCTCCTTTTCACTGCATTCCCCCCCGAATTCTTCTACCTGGATCCAATCCGCAGGTTCGTTTCTGAAGTAACCAGGAAGTATCCTGTTCTTCGCCGAGGGTGCCGCCAGCAAAAGACCCCTTTTACCTAGCAGCCGTACCATATCCGGCAATTGATTGATCGCATTTTCAGCCTGGATGTATTTCCCGGGGAAAACGGCCTTGATGATCCTGCTTTGTTTGTCCATTGTAAAAGAGTTAAAAAATTTTACTTGTACTGTTCTGAATTTCAGGGAGGTTGTTACATCCTATTTTCTTAATTTCTCGATGAAATCACGGGTGATTTCCTTAATTCCCATGGATAATGCCTTCTTTTCGGCATTGCTCCTGATCTGTCCGCGAACAAACCTCGGAGCATCCTGAATATATTGCAGGGCGTCATTGGTCCAACGGATATCCCCGTTTTGAGGTTCAGTTTCTTCGGCCTGAACCGGCTTTTCAATCTCAACGACCGCATTTCCCTGCAAGGAGGGTTCCGATCCGAATGCCGCGGCCTCAATGGCAGCCGCCATCTCTTTCCCAAACTTTTTCAGGTAGATCTCCAACCCTGCATCATTGGCATGCAGGAGTGACTTGAACTTCAGGATATTCTCAATCGCTTCTGCTTTTTCCTCCCCGCTGATGCCTGGCTGTGCCGGGAGATAAAACCTGTCGCGCCAATAACACAGGTAATCGGTGAGGGCATTGAGCAATTTTTCCGGTTCAAGTGGCTTATACTGGCATATCAGTGCATTTTCAGAGCAGATTTCATTGATCCAATCCTGCGCTGATCCCAGGTTACTCATTCCGGATGCATGCCTTTTATGCATTTCCGATATTCCCGGATCCGATCCTTTTTTAACGACCGGAATAATATCCAGGACATAAATCACCCTGTCGGGGATCTGGCCGCCAAGCTGGAAAGTCATGATCGGGATTCCGAATTCGGGCTTTGGATAAATGTTCAGAACAACCCCGTATGCTTTGCTGTTGACGGTATATTGCTCAACTACCAACCGGCTGAATTTTTCCCCGTTCCAGGTTCTGAAAATTGTCTGCGTATACTTTTCACCCTCATTTCTTTTGGCTGAATATTCGCTGAAATCATCCCTGTTGATGATTCCGTTCAATTCCCTGAAAATGATCTCCAGGGCACTGTCCAATACGGGTGATCTCATGTTGTCTCCTTTTTTTTCCTGTTAATTGATGATTAATTTTCCCTGCCCGACCATTTTGTCTTTATATGTAACGCTATAAAAATACATTCCGGGAGAAAAATCGCTTTTTCGGATCATGAAACGGTTCTGACCTGAACGGGTAAATACTTTTGCACCGAAAAGATTGTAGATATGAACCGTGACTGATCTGCTGTCATCTGCATCATGAATTTCCATGGACGAGAGGTCGATCACCGGGTTTGGCGAGACAGTGACCCCTGTTGACAAGGCCTTGTGTTCACCGGCCGAGGTGTAAAATGAACAGCCTGGATAGGCCGGATCATGATATCTCAATGTTCCATCAATGTAAAAACACTGCAGGGAGTAATAATCACACCCGACAAGGGCAGACCAGTTATGCAGGATGCCTCCCATACTTCCGATGCTGTCAATCCATTGTTCTGCCACATAGGTAGTATCATTGGGAAAGGTCAGAATGATTCTTTTGTAAAAGGACTGATCGATCAGGATACTGTCTGTGCTCAGGACATAATATGTGATGGAATCAAGATTTCTGTAATCGTTCACCGAAGTGGTGAGACTGAAAACCGTCAATGTTTGATGTGGTTGAACATGGAGGTCATAAAGCATCCGCTCAGGATCAGCCGCATTAATTTTATAAAAGATCTGTTTGTCAGAATTTTCCCGGATGTAGCCGTAGGGTGACCAGTACAACTGGGCTTCATCCACCGATCTCTCCACCCTTTTATAAATCAATGAATTGATCAGGGTGTCACCGGTGAATTTAATTTGTTCGTTGCCGATCACCGGGGTTGGGAAGGCATAATAATTAATGAAGTTGTTCCATAATTTGTCCGTGGTCACAACCGACTGTCCAAAACACAGGTTGGCGCTCAAAAGGATTACACACAGAAATGAAAAGGGTTTCGCTGTCATAAAGTATTTGTTTCCTGCAAGATACTTTTTTTAACTTGTCCTGTCGATTTCAATGTCGTATTTAGCCAGGAGCCCTCCTATTCCTGATAAGGAGAATTTTGCTTTTTTAACCTGGTTTAGCTCGGGATCAATGGAATAGTTGAAGGATGTTCTGAAATCTGTTTTTCCCAGGTTCGTGTGGTAAAATATGGCCCGGGCAAAATCGCAATTGTCAAAGGTTGAAGCCGATAAATCACATTCCGTAAAATCAACCTCCTCCATTTTCACCTGGATGAAGTTTGTTTTTTTTACCTTCATCCGGTAAAAGGAGCTGAGATTCAGCGTGCAGTTTGTAAAATCAAACGACAGTCCGAATTCATTGCACTTGCCGAAGAGGAGCCCCAGCATTTTACAGTCGATGAACCTGACACCCCTGAAGGCAGTCCTGTCAAGTGCCGCCAGGCTTAAATTGCATCCTGAGAAAGTACATTCAACAAATTTGATATCGGAGAGGTTCGCATTTGAAAGGTCGCAGTTGTTAAAAACACAACCTACATACTCTCCCCTCCCCAGCAGGGTTAATTTACCATCAATCTTTTCGTAGGTTTTATCTTCGACAAGAACCTGATCTGTATTTGACATGGGTGGAAGATATCATGCACGGCTGACTAGGTCAGAACAACGTAGAGGATCATGGCAATCCCGATGGTTATGATCAGCCACCATTTGTGTTTATTCAGTGTTTCTAACATGTTGATTTTGGTTTAAGATTGTAAACTTGTGTTTGTGATTTTCATTTTTTCACCAGTTCGACCCGCCTGTTTTTGGCCCGGCCCTCTTCTGTCCTGTTATCGGCTACCGGTTTTTCCTGTCCCCAGCCAACCGATGACATCCTCGATTTATCAATTCCCTTGGCTGCCAGGGCATCCATAACCGCTTTTGCCCGGTCGGTTGAAAGTTTTTTATTGCCGGCCGCATTGCCCGCGTTGTCTGTATGACCTTCAATACTGACCTTCAGTGCGGCATCAAGATTCATCAGTTGGTACATCTGGTCTATGATCGGAAGTGATTCTGCTTTGATGGTGGATTTACCCGTATCAAAAAGGATGTTCAGGGTGATGAAGCCGTCTTTGTTCAGCGCATCAAGCATCTCATTCGCCGCAATATCCTGCTTCATGGCTTCCAGTTCAAGCACATTCAGTATGATGTCGCTGTTGTTGGTAGCCGCAACCTTGATCCTGTAATCCTTTCCCTTGCTGGTCAGTTCATAACATCCCAATCCATTCTCCTCATAGATCTTCTTCCCTCCGATTTTGGTGATGGCATTTGCATAATTTTTAATGATCTGGAAATAACTTGGCTCAGTTTTACCCGATTCCAGGTTAAACACATACCATGCATAGGTGAGCGTTCCTTCCAATTTAACATCCTCCCCCTTGCTGTTATAAAAGTCAAGCTGGTTGTAGTTTTGCGTGCATTCTGAAATGTAGTAGCCGGGCATACGTGAAAAAAGCGGATGGTCCTTGCACCCCTCTGCATCCTGTGAAAACCCGGTCGCAATGCCAATCATCATTCCCAGGAAGGTTAAAATCAGTTTATTCATCCTTTTCGTTTTAGTGTTAGATTTAATTGCAAATCCAAATATATTATTTATTTCAGAATGACCCAAGATTTACCTGGTCAATTTGCAATTTAATGTCGATCAAACCTGTTTGGTCTTCAAAGACTTTAACTCTTCAATCAGAATCCTCACACCCTCTTTCGGGCTCGTGGCCTCCATGCCAAACCGTTTTTCGAATTTGCTGCTGTCAAATACATAATCCTGGTCGTATTGATAGTTCATCTCCGGAAACTCCTTCATGACCGGGACAAACAATCCAAGGAGGTGGATCATCCACACCGGGACGGCCTGGACCCGGGGTGCTGCCTTGAGTTCATTTGCAATCAGCCCGATCCACTGCGAGGTGGTGAGTTTTTCCTTTGTTGTGGGAACGTGCCATACCTGGTTGAAGGCATCCGGGGTGTTGCCCAGGATGGCGGTGGCTTTGGCTGCATCCGGAGTGTAGGTGTAAGTGTGTATCTTGTTTACATCACCCAGAGCCTGGGCCTTTTTACCCTTCAGGAGGTTTTCGGCAACCATCATCGACAGGGCACTGTTTTTATTGTCAGGGCCGTAAAAATCAGCCGACCTCGCAATCAGGGCTGTCAGGTTGTTTTTCGCCACTTCGTTCATGATCATTTCGTGAAGCTGTTTTCGTACTTCACCCTTCCTGCTCGGAGGTTGAATGGGCGACTCTTCGGTCATGTGCGGTATGGCAGACTTTGCATACATGTAAACATTGTCAAAAAACACAAGCCTGGCCTGGTGTGCCTGGCATGCTTTGATGACGGCCTGTAAAAAGGGAGGCCAGGTTTGCTGCCAGACCTTCAGCCTGTACTCAAAACCAATGGTGACATACACCACCTCGCTGCCCTCAATGGCCTTGTCAATCCTGGTTAAATCGCTTAAATCAACCGGAAATAGCTCGTCAGTTTCGTTCACCTTCCTGGGGTTCCTGCCCGCCAACCTGATCTGCCCGGGAAATTTCTTTAATTCCTTCGCCAAAGGTGTCCCGATGGCTCCGCCTGATCCCAATATTGTTTGCATGGCCCTTAACTTTTTTATTCAACAAATTACCTCCTGATGGTCAGTTTCCTGACCGCAACCCCGCCCTCCGTTTTGATTTTCACGATATAAATTCCGGATGAAACAAAAGAAAGATCAATGGAATATTCCGATTGTCCGGTTCCATTCACGATGACCAAAGATTTCCCGGTGCAATCAAACACCGAAATTTCCCTGATCAGCTCAGCCCCGGTGCCACCGGAAACTTTGATCCATCCCTGCGACGGGTTGGGAAAAATCCGTATATTCCGCATGTCACCTTCTGCCATGCCCACCGCCGGAATGCGGTCAATCTGGATGTCGTCGATGCATACCCCGAAACCAAACCGGGCATTCCCCTCGAAGGCCAGCTGATACTCACTTGAAACAACCGGAAGCGCGATGGTCTGTTGGGTCCAGGAGCTCACCGACTGGGTATAGTTTTGCAGCAGAACCCATGGATCCGCCGGACTGGTGCGGTAAAACACCGCAAGTTCATCCTGCCGGCTTCCAAGTTTCTGCATGAACAACCAGAACTTCATTTCAAGGGCAGGAAAACCTGTCAGATCCATGATCGGCAGGATCAGTTTATTCTTGTCTGATGCGGCTGATTCATCCTTGAACACTGCGTTGCGTATCCCTGAACGTGCTGTCGCCGGATACCCGTACAACGGGCCGGGACAATTTCCCTGGCAAAATGACCACGCAGGGCTCGTATTTTCCTCTGACCAGCAATCGGGATTTGTCTCACTGTCTTCAAACCCTTCAGTGAATGGGAGGCTGGTTATACTCTCGCAGAATGTCACGCCATCGCTCACCACCCCGGCCGAATAGGTGTTCCCGGCCAGTACCGACCAGGCCTGGTAATAGTAATGCGTATTGCCTGAAAGAGCGGTATGATCGAAGGCAACAGCCGATCCGCTGTAAATGACATGGCCACCGCCTGTAATGGTACTTCCCGGGGTGTAAGCTATACCACCTGCCGGGACGCCAAACTGTTCGATGGTATCGTATGCGATCATGACATTATTGCCTGCAGGATTTTTCTGCCAGCTCAGGCTGATGGTTGATTTACTGACTGGCTGTGCCGAAAAATCAACAGGATTGTTTGGGTCGACGATATTCACCGTGAAGGAAATGGTGGTATCGGCCGTGGTCACCTCCGAAATGTCCAACCCTCCCTTAGTACCATTCTGGAGAAAGGAGCTTGGACTGGTAAAATCGTTGATTTCAGTCCTGGAGGTTCCACCCACAAAATTGGCGATCCCCGGAGAACCATTTACCGTGGGGGTTCCCCCCGGCCGGTAAATATAAACTTCATCGGGCGGACCATCGGCATTTCCTCCAACGGAAGGATCGATCCGGTATACCAGCAATCCGGAACCCGGAATGGCTGATTCGTAAGTGCCTGTCTTTTTCCGGTACTCCATCACAAAAAACTCGGAGGAGGAATAGGGTGAGGCAATCCTGTAACAGTTGTTTGTCGCCGAGGTTAAGGGGTGCAGGGTGTAGGTTCCCGAGGTGGTGATCTCCGGGATGGTATTGATCCATGAATGACCCGAATACATCCATTTCATGTAGGCGCCCATGTGACCGGTGCCGCTTTCCATCAGATCCCAGGCCCCGACAGGCACCAGCCCGTCGTAGGAATAATGATAAAGGTCGGGCGATCCCAGTGCATGGAACATTTCATGACATAAAGTCTGAACATCGCACTGTGTTTCGGGTTCAAAGGTGTAATCATAGGCACGCTTGCCATTGATATAAACATTATAGGTATAGAGCACCCACCGGTGAGCCCAGAGCAACTCGGCCCAGGCACCGTTCCCTCCCCTTATAATAAAATTGAGGTTGTCGACATGGCCGTCATTGTCGCCGTCAATATTCAAATTGGTTGGTACCGGCGAATTTGCATTGACCCAGGTAATTGCATCCTTCAGGAGGGTATGCTCCCTTTGTGTCGACTGGGAACCGGTATACCCGTTGGGATTGGTCACTGCATTGTAGGGTTCGAAATAACTCCTGTCGTGTGAATCCTGGTAGGAGTAATTGGTCGTCATTTCACACGTGGGATAATGGGTGGTACTGATGGTCAGGGAGGTATAGGAAACTTCGGTGAAGTAGGATTGCAGCGAGTTTCCGGGGACAAGGTTAAATTTGTTGTCGTAAACCTGGCGTGTGGTGGTGAATTCGGTGTCATCATTGAAGCGGATATAGATCGCAATGTTGTTCATCGTTCCCGAATGAGGCGCCCTGACCGACTTATCTACATTTTCGGCACGATACGCTCTGCGCTGGTTATATTTTGCCTGAGAAATTTTCACCCATTTTGTCATACCCTCTTTAGAAGGATCGGATTTTCCAACCAGCAGTGCCGACGGCACCACATTGTCACCGCTGGTAACACCATAATAGTAATATCCGTCATCGCCCTGGATGATCGTATACCCATCCTTATCATGCAGCCAGTTGAAGAATTCATCACCCGAAACAAAACAGGCGATCGATTTTCCGTCAGGCTGCTTAATGGTATAGGGAAGGAACCGGTAATTGGCCGCCCCGGCAAGAAACACATTGATCATCAAAACGGCAAAGAGAAGTACGAATTTCGATTTCATAAGTATCAGGTATTATCAGAATAAAAAAGGAGACAAAGTGAAAATATCATGGAAATGGGAGGGATGTTTATCAGGAATAGTTCATTGCAAAGGTAAAAATGTTCTTTTACATTGAGTCTGTTCATTAAAGTGTG
>SESF01019673.1_pt1 | contig 12797 bp, 10 predicted proteins | sample 3171521 | NCBI WGS metagenome assembly SESF01 (sample SAMN10866945, study PRJNA518727) | freshwater metagenome | biome: subpolar coniferous forest; feature: holomictic lake; material: water; isolation source: holomictic Lake 227, 6 m and 8 m depth | place: Canada: near Kenora, Ontario | collected...
CCCCTTCCAGGTACAAAAACAATCCTGCCGCCCCCGGCAGCCTCATAAGTTTAACAAAAAACAGTCAATGCCTGAAGTGGCGCATGCCGGTAAGCACCATGGCCACGCCCAGGGCGTCCGCCGCCGCTATGACTTCCTTGTCCTTTACCGAGCCGCCGGGCTGTATTATGGCGGTGGCTCCCAGTTTCACGCCCTCTTCCAGCGCGTCCGGGAAGGGGAAAAAAGCGTCCGAGGCCATTACCATGGTCCTGGGCCTGGGATTATCCTTTAAGAAAGCGTTCAGCTTATGCCCGGCCATAAAAACTGAATCCACCCGCGACATCTGCCCGGCGCCTATGCCCACAGTCTGGTGCTCGTCCGCCAGCACTATGGCGTTGGAACGCACGTATTTGGCGGCCGTCCAGGCGAAGCGCAGAGCTTCCTCTTCCTCTTTTGAAGGCTTTCGCCGGGTGGGTACTTCCCATTTGGCGCCCAGCAGCTCGGTGTCGTCGTCACAGACCAGCACTTCGCCGCCCACCGACCTGAACAGCAGGTTGGTGCCGATGGCGGCGTCCCAGCGCAGCAGGCGCAGGTTCGTCTTTTTCGCGAAGATCTCCAGCGCCGCGGCGTCGAAGGCGGGGGCGCAGATGACTTCCACGAATTTCTTCGCGAGGAACGCCGCTATTTTGCCGTCCAGCGGGCGGTTGAGCGCTATGATGCCGCCGAAAGCGGACAGCGGATCGCCGTTCCAGGCGCGTTCGAAGGCCTGCATGATGTCGGTGCCGGTGCCGCAGCCGCTGGGGGTGACGTGTTTGAAGATGACGGCGGCGGGTTTCTCGAAATTAACCACGGCCTGGTAGGAACCGTAGGCGTCCAGGATATTGTTGAAAGAAAGCTCCTTGCCCTGCAGCTGCGTGAACGGCAGCTTTTCGCCGCGGCTGTACAGCGCGCCGGCCTGGTGCGGGTTCTCGCCGTAGCGCAGGTCGTAGATCTTGTTCAGCCCTGTTTCCAGGCGGGCTGGGAATTTGCCGCCGGCGGCTGGGCCGGCCAGCTCTTTGCAGATGGCGGTGTCGTAGGCGCCGGTATGGCGGAAAGCTTTTACCGCCAGTTCTTTGAGGAGCTCGATGGGCAGCGCGCCAGAGTGTTCTTTAAGAGCGGCCAGCACGGGCGCGTAATCGGCGGGGGAGGAGATCACGGCTACGGACTTATAGTTCTTCGCGGCCGCGCGCAGCAGGGCCACGCCGCCGATGTCTATGTTCTCTATGAGCTCTTCGGACCAGGCCGCGGCTTTTTTTGCGGTTTCTTCGAAGGGATAAAGGTTCACTACCACCATGTCGATGGGTTCAATGCCGAATTTCAGCACGGCTTCGGTGTGGGCGGCGTCCTCTCTTTTGAACAGTATGCCGCCGTGCACCATGGGGTGCAGGGTCTTTACGCGGCCGTCGAGCATTTCGGGGAAGCCGGTGAGGGTTTCCAAGGGGCGCACCGGCAGGCCGGCGTCTTTGAGGAGTTTGTAGGTGCCGGAGGTGGAGACTATCTCGATGCCGGCGGCGGCGAGCTGTTTGGCGAAGTCTACGGCGCCGGTTTTGTCGGAGAGGGAGATGAGGGCGCGCCTGATTTTTTTGTCAGTTGCGGGGGGCAGGATGTGCACCATGCGGCCTTTGAGCTGCAGGCGGTCTTCGCAGTACAGGGCGGCGGCTTTGGGGTACAGGGCGTGTTCTACGGCGCCTACTCTTTTAGCCAGGGTTTCAGGTGTGTCGTCGGCAAAGACGGGGACGGTCTGCTGCATGATGATGGGGCCGCTGTCGTAAACTTCGGTGACGAAATGGATGGTGGCGCCGCTTAGTTTGGCGCCGGCGGCCAGCACGGCTTCGTGCACTTTCATGCCGTAGTAGCCTTTGCCGCCGTAGGCTGGTAGCAGGGCGGGGTGGACGTTGATTATTCTGTTCTCGTAGGTGCTGAGGAGTTTGTGTCCTAGTTTTAACATGAAGCCGGCCAGGCAGAGGAGGTCGGCTTTATGCTGCTGGCAGAGAGCGGTTAAGTGTTCGTCGTATTGTTCGGGGGTGGGGAAATCCTTGGGGTTGGCGATTTCGCAGGGGATGCCGGCTTTCTGGGCGCGTTCCAGGGCGCCGGCGTCTTGTTTGCTGGAGATCACCATGGCGATCCTGCCTTTTATGCTGCCGGCGGCGGCGGAGTCTATTAGGGTCTGAAGATTTGTGCCTTCACCTGACGCGAATACGACTATATTTTTCATGGAGCTCCTATTGAAACGGCAGAACTGCGGGTTCGTGGGTGCCGGGGGGTTGGTTGCGCAAACACGGGGTCGGCCACACCGTGGCCGCCCCTCCCCACTCAGGCTCGGCGCTTACGCAAGCCTCGCCTTCCGTGAGGGTTTGCTCCACCAGCCTCCCGGCACCCGCTCCAAGTACTTTATTTACATCAAATGCACTTCGTTCCTGCCTTTTATTACTTCGCCTATTACTCGGGCGTCTTTTAAAGTTTTCAGGGCGGTTTTTACGGCTTCTTTTTTTACTACGGCTATCATGCCTATGCCCATGTTGAAGGAATCCCACATTTCGGCTTCGGGGATGGCGCCCAGGCGCTGTATTTCGCGCATTATGGGCGGGACGGTCCAGGAGGCGGTGTTCACTACTGCGGCGGTGTTCCTGGGGAGTACCCGCGGGAGGTTGCCGGGGATGCCGGAGCCGGTTATGTGGGCCAGGGCCAGGATGTCCTGGCCGCGCTTGCGCAGGGTCTGGCGGAGTTTATTGATGTCCTTGACGTATATTTTAGTGGGGGCCAGCAGTTTGGCGGCGTGTTTCTTGAACGTTTTGCTGTCCTCCAGTACTTTCCTTATGAGGGAGAAGCCGTTGGAATGGAAGCCGGTGGATTTGAGGCCTATCAGCGCGTCTCCGGGCCGCACTTTTTTGCCGTCGAGCACTTCGGAGTTCTTTACTATGCCTACGGAGAAGCCGGCCAGGTCGTATTCGCCGGGCTGGTAGAAGCCGGGCATCTCGGCGGTCTCGCCGCCCAGCAGCGCGGATTCGCCCTGCCGGCAGCCTTCGAGGATGCCTTCTATTACTTTTTTGGAGCGCTCGAGGTCCAGCCTGCCGGTGGCGTAGTAATCCAGGAAGATCATGGGGCGGGCGCCGCAGCAGAGCAGGTCGTTGACGCACATGGCCACCAGGTCTATGCCTATGGTGTCGTGTTTGTCCAGATGGAAGGCGAGTTTGAGCTTGGTGCCCACGCCGTCGGTGGAGGCCACCATGCTGTATTTGCCGCCGGTCTCGTCGATGGGCAGCAGCCCGGCGAAGCCGCCTATGGCTTTGGATTTCTTTTCCAGGAATTCCGTGAATTTGTCCGAGAGCTTAATGTCTACGCCGCTTTTTTTATAGGTTGTCATAGTTTTTAGAGGCCGATGTCCTTTCGGTAATGTATTCCTTCGAATTGTATCTTTCGCGCGGCGGCGTAGGCTTTTTCCCTGGCCTCGGCCAGCGCGGGGGCCAGGGCGGTGACGGCCAGCACCCGGCCGCCGGCGGTAAGGGTTTTGCCGCCGCTCCGGGCGGTGCCCGAGTGGAACACTTCCACGCCAGCTGGCACCTGGCCGAGGCCGGTTATCTCGGCGCCTTTTTGCGGGTTTTCCGGGTAGCCTTCGGCGCTCAATACCACGGCCACGCAAACGCCAGGGTTGACCTCGAGCGTTTTTCCATCCAGTCTACCGTCGGCGCAGGCCGCCAGCAGCTCAAGGAGGTCGGTTTTGATCACCGGCATCAGGGCCTGCGTTTCGGGGTCGCCGAAGCGGGTGTTGAACTCCAGCACTTTCGGGCCGTCGGGTGTGAACATAAGCCCGACGTAAATTATGCCGCGGAAATTGATGTTTTCTTTTTTTATACCGTCCACGAATTTGCGCAGTATGTCCTTGTGTATTATCTCCAGGTCGCGCGGCGCCAGCTGCAGCGGGGCTATGGCGCCCATGCCGCCGGTGTTGGGGCCCAGGTCATGGTCCGAAAGGCGCTTGTGGTCGCGCGAAACCGGCAGCATCAGGAAATCCTTGCCGTCCACCAGGGCCATAACGGAAGCTTCGCGGCCGGTCAGGAACTCCTCCAGTATCACTTTCGAGCCGGAATAGCCGTGTATGCGCTTTTCCATGAAATCGGACACGGCCTCGAGCGCTTCCGCTTCGCTCGCGCAGATGCGTACGCCTTTGCCGGCGGCCAGCCCGTCGGCTTTTATCACCACGGGATATTTTTTGTTCTCCTTCACTTTTTCCCGGGCGAAGGCGGGCGAGACCAGCGCGGTGAAGGCCGCGGTGGGCAGGAGGTTGCGGTACATGAACTCTTTGGCGAACTGCTTGGAGGCTTCCAGCATGGCGCCCTGCTGCGAGGGGCCGAACACTTTCACGCCCTTGGCGGTGAGGAAATCGGCTATGCCTTTGGACAGCGGCACTTCCGGGCCCACCACCACCAGGTCTATTTTCTGCGCGGCGCAGTAAGCGCCGATGCTCTCGAAATCGTCCTGTCCTATGGGGGGGCATTGCGCCAGCTCCGCTATGGCCGCCGAGCCGGGTATGGCGTGCAACGCTCCCAGCAGCGGGCTTTGTTTTATCTTCCAGGCCAGGGCGTGTTCCCTGCCGCCGGAACCTATTATCAGTACGTTCATCTGACCTCCGAAAACTTTGCTACCGGGCTATCTTCGTCGGGTAGTTCCCGGTGAAGCAGCCGGCGCAGAACCGCCTGTCGGAATTGTTGCCACAGGCCGCCGTCAGGCTTTTCAGTGAAATATAATAAAGCTCGTCGGCGCCTATGTATCTGCGTATCTTGTCCGTTGAAAGGTTGTTGGCTATCAGCTCGCCCTTGTCGGGCGTGTCTATGCCGTAATAGCACGGCGAAATAACGGCCGGCGAGGCTATGGCCATTATTACTTTCTTCGCGCCTGCGCGCTTCAGGCTTTTTACTATCTTGCGCGAAGTGGTGCCGCGCACCAGCGAATCGTCGATCAGCAGTATGCTGTGTCCCTTGATGACGTCCTTTATAGGCGCCAGCTTCAGGCGGGCAGTGAATTCGCGCAGGGCCTGGTCGGGCTGAATGAAAGAGCGGCCGGTATAATGGTTGCGCATGAAAACTGTCTGGTAGGGGATGCCCGACTCCTGCGCGAAGCCCAGCGCGTAGGCGGTGCCGGAGTCAGGTATGCCTGAGACGATGTCGGCTTTAACGCCTTTCATTTCCCGGGCGAGCATGGCGCCTATCTCGCGGCGGGCCAGCTGTACGGTCCTGCCCACTACCACGGAATCCGGCCGGGCGAAGTAAACCTGTTCGAAGATGCAGCGGGTATAGGGCGCCGCTTTGGCGAAACGCCTGAAAGCGGGCCGGCCGCCTTCGATGGTCACCATTTCTCCGGGCTCTATTTCGCGGAGGGCATTCCCGCCTACCACGTCGATGGCGCAGGTTTCGGAGGCCAGGATGTACGACCGCCCGAGCTTCCCCAGCACCAGCGGCCGGATGCCGTTGGGGTCGCGCGCCGCTATAACTTTCCCCGGCGCCATGAACAGGAAAGCGTAGGAGCCTTCCAGCCGCGGCAGGTTCTTAGCGATGGTGTCTTCCAGGGTCCTGCCCCGGTACTTGGCCATCAGGTGGATGATTATCTCGCTGTCGGTGGTGGACTGGAAAATAGCGCCGGTCTTCTGCAGTTCGGCGCGCAGCTTGGCGGCGTTGGTAAGGTTGCCGTTGTGCGCCACGGCCAGCTGCCCCAGGCAGGAGTTGAAGAACAGCGGCTGCGCGTTCTTAACGTGGCTCGAGCCCGTGGTGGAATACCTTATGTGGCCGATGGTGCTTCTGCCGCGCAGTGAATCCAGCACTTCTGCGGTGAAGACCCTGTTCACCAGGCCCATGTCGCCGTGGTGCCGCAGGAACCCGTTGTCGTCGGACACCATGCCGGCCGATTCCTGTCCGCGGTGCTGCAGCGTGAACAGGCCCACGTAGGCGAGCGAGGACGCGTTCTTATTGTTCGTTACGCCGAAAATACCGCACATGGTTCATCCTTTAACGTAATCCACCGCGTTCCTGAAGAACTGGTAGCCGACGGAAACTGCTTCCCGCGCTCCGGCGGGCCTGTCCGGCCGCTGATGGGCGAAGAAATTCCGCTCCGGGTGCGGCATCAGGCCGAAGCAGGTGCCGGCGGCGTTGGTTATGCCGGCTATGTCGTGCATGGAGCCGTTGGGGTTGTCGGCGTAGGTAATGGCGTGAAGATCGCGCCCGAGCAGGTCCGCCATTATTTTCTTGTCCTCTATCATGAACTTGCCCTCGCCGTGCGCGATGGGCAGGGCTATCTCGTCGGGCAGACCTTTTGTGAAAATGCAGGGGCTGTTTTTGTTTATCCGGAACTTCTCCCAGCGTGCCAGGAAATGCCCGCAGTCGTTGTTGTACAGCGTGGACACCTGCGCGTTGGTCTTGTTCTCGGGCAGGAAGCCGGTCTTTACCAGTATCTGGAAGCCGTTGCAGATGCCGATGACCGGCCTTTTGGTCTTTATGAACTTTTCAAAATCCGCGTTAAGCCGGCTCATTTTCAGCGCGAAGATCTTGCCGGCCGAGATGTCGTCGCCGTAGGAGAACCCGCCGGGGAAGGCCATTATGGAATAATCCAGCACTTTCCTCGCGCCGGACAGCAGCTGGTTGATATGCACCAGCTCGGGCTCGGCCCCCACGTATTTGAACGACGTGAGGGTTTCTATATCGCAGTTGGTGCCGGTGCCGCGCAGGATTATAACTTTGGGCTTGTTCATATCAGCTCCCGGTGCCAGCGGGCTTTCAGCTGGTGGATGTCTTCCCTGAAGAAATTATTCCCCGCTTCGCCAGCCAGCAGCGCCGGCTCTTCCGTCACATGGCCGAGCTCTTTCACCGGCAGGCCTTTCACCAGTTTCAGGAAGTCGGTCTCGTGCTCTTTCACCACTTCCAGCGCCAGCCTGGCGGGGCTTTCGCCGAACAGCAGCTCCAGCGCGCTGAGGCCGTCTTCCTTAACGGCGCCGGCCAGGTCTATCTGCGCGCCCAGCCCCCCCGAGAAGGCCATTTCGGCCAGCGTCACGGCCAGCCCGCCCTGTGAAACGTCGTGCGCCGCGGCCACCCAGCCTTTCTTTATGGCTATCAGGAGCGTCATGTAGAGCCTCACCGCCGCTTTCATGTCCAGCGGGGTTATGTAGTTGTTGCCGGGGCCGGTCATGTCGTTGTACACCGAGCCGCCCATGCCGCGGCCGCAAACGCCGGCCAGGTACACCGGGTTGCCCGCCTCTTTGAAATCCATCGTGATGGCTTTCCTGACATCCTCAACCGGGGCGGTGGCCGAGATAAGCAGCGAGATCGGAATAGGGTATTCCCGGCCCTCGGCGTCCTTGGCCTGGTTGTAGAAGCTGTCCTTGCCCGAGATGAACGGCGCGCCGTAGGCGATGGCCCCGTCGTGGCAGCCCTCCGCCGCCAGAACGAGGTCGCCCATTACCCTGGGATCCTTCGGGCTGGCCGCGCAGAAGTTGTCCATTATGGCCGTGCGCGAAATTTCCGCGCCCGTGCACAGCAGGTTCCTGACCGCTTCGTCTATGGACTGCAGCGCCATCTGATAGGGGTCGATCTTGCCCAGCGCCGGGTTGAACCCGTGCCCCACGGCGAAGCCCGCGAAGTCGCTCAGGTCCAGCGTGGCCGCCTGCGGCCAGATCACCGCGGCGTCGCCGGGGCCGTCGCCGTACCTGCCCTGCAGCGGCTTTATCACCGTGCCGCCCTGCACTTCATGGTCGTACTGCGTAATAACCGAATGGCGCGAGCAGATGTTGGGATGCGCCAGCAGCTCTTTAAGAATATGTCCGTAAGTTTTGGCGGGCTTGGCCGGGGTCTTTGAATTTATCTTGACCGCGCGCTTGACCGCCGGCTTTTCGAAATTCGGCACGCCGCCGTGCAGGAAAGCCATGGGCAGGTCCACCACGGAGGTTTCGCCGTGCGTTACCAGCAGCCGGCCGTCTCCGGGGAAATTCCCCAGCACGCAGTATTCGCAGCTCTCCGCGTCCAGTATGGCGGTCAGTTTCTTCAGCTTCGCCTGCGGCACGGCCAGTATCATGCGCTCCTGGGATTCTGACACCCATATCTCCCAAGGTTCTATGTGCGTGTCCTTGAGCCGGGCAGCGTCGAGATGCACCCGGGCGCCTGTCTCGGAACCCAGCTCGCCTATGGCGGAAGAGAAGCCGCCGGCGCCGCAGTCCGTAACGGCGTTGTAAAGGTTCAGGTCGCGGGCGCGCATTATCACGTCCAGCGTTTTTTTCTCGTTGATGGCGTGCCCTATCTGCACGGCCGAAGTGGTGGTTTCCTCGTCTATGTTCGCGCTGGAGAAAGTGGCGCCGTGTATGCCGTCGCGGCCGGTGCGCCCGCCTATGGAGACTATCAGGTCGCCGGGGTGCACTTTCTTGTCTATTTTATCCACCGGCAGCAGGCCCGCGCAGCCCACGTACACCAGCGGGTTCAGGCAGTAGCCGTCGTCGAAGTAAATACCGCCGGCGGCCGTGGGGATGCCCATGCGGTTGCCGTAGTCGCGTACGCCTTCCACCACGCCGCGGAAGATCCTTCCCGGCGGGTGCGAGTTCTTCGGCATCTTCATCTTGGTGTCGGGGAAGCCGAAGCAGAAAGTGTCGGTGTTCAGCACGGGCTTGGCGCCCAGGCCCACGCCCAGGATGTCCCGTATAACGCCGCCCACGCCGGTTTCGGCGCCGCCGTAAGGCTCCACGGCGCAGGGGTGGTTGTGGGTCTCGGCCTTGAAAGCCAGGCCCCATTTGCCCTTATTGCCGAACTCCACTATGCCGGCGTTGTCCGTGAACACGGACAAACACCATTTTTTGTTCAGCGTGCGGGTGGCTTTAACTATGGTCTCTTTGAAAAGGTTCTTGTATTTCTTCGTCTTGCCGCCGGCCTTGAAGCTGACCGGGCCGGAGAAGGTCTTGTGCTTGCAGTGCTCCGACCAGGTCTGGGCCAGGGTCTCCAGCTCGCCGCGCGCGGGCTCCCGGCCGGCTTTTTTGAAATACCGCCGGGCCTCGGCCAGCTCCAGGGCGTTGAGCGACCAGCCGCAGGCGCTGTCCAGCTCGGCCAGCTGTTTCGCGTTCAGGCTTGTAAAATTCGACATCGGGTCGGTCATAGTTTTTCTATCCTGCAGATGTTCACTATTTCGTTCACCAGCGTTTTACCAACAGCGTGGCGAAGTTTGAGTTCCGAGCCGCAGGCCACATAGTAGGCGTGGCCGAACCTGACGGCGCGCGCCGTTCTGCCGGAGAACTCCTCCACGGCCTCCTTGACGGTCTCGCCTACTGGGTCGGTGGCCGAATCTTTAAGCCACACCTCCGCCCTGTAGGCGCCTTTCAGGCCGTGCGGCCTGCCGTTCAGCGAGAACTTCTCGGTGATCTTGTCCACCAGGAGCTCCGAGGCGATGTTCCTGAACTCTTCGGCGGTGAAATCACCGTCCACCTTGTAAAGCCGGCTAAGCCTGGCGGCTTCTACGGCGAGTCCGGCGTGGCCCAGCCGCTTGCTGAGGGCCGCTTCTTCGCTGGCTGAATATTTTTCTTTGGTCCAGATCTCAATTATCACCGGTTATTTTCTCCATGGCTTCCATATACTTGGCCACGGTGCCCTTTATCACTTCTTCGGGCAGCCGGGGCGGGGGGGATATCTTGTCCCAGCCGCTCTGACCCTCCAGCCAGTCGCGCACGTACTGCTTGTCGTAGCTGGCGGGGCTGGTGCCTACCTTATAAAGTTCCTTGTCCCAGAACCGGGAGGAATCGGGGGTGAGCGCCTCGTCTATGAGGATAATTTCGCCGCCCAGCACGCCGAACTCGAACTTGGTGTCGGCCAGCAGGATGCCGCGCCGCTCCAGATAAGCGGCGGCGAATTTATACAGCGCCAGGCTTTTTTCTTTTATTTCTTCGGCCTGCCCGGGTTTCAGCGCGGCGGCCATCTCCTCGAAAGTCACGTTCTCGTCGTGGCCCTGGTCGGCCTTGCTGGTGGGGGTGAACAGCGGCTCGGGCAGCTTCTGGGCTTCTTTAAGGCCGGGCGGCAGTTTCAGGCCGCAAACGCTGCCCTGTTTAAGATATTCTTTCCAGCCGGAGCCGGTGATATAGCCGCGCACGATGCATTCGAAGTCCACGCGTTTCGTTCTGTGGACCAGCATGGTGCGGCCGGCGTAGTCGCTGTCGGGGCCGGGGAGGTCTAGATATTTTCTTATTTCTGCGGGGTCGGTGGAAACTATGTGGTTCTTGATGATGCCGGAGGTTTTTTTGAACCAGAAGGCGCTGATGCTGTTGAGCATTTCGCCTTTCCGGGGGATAGTTGTAGGTAGTACGAAATCGAAAGCCGATAATCTGTCCGAGGAAACTATAAGGAGATATTTCTCGCCCGCGTCGTAAAGATCCCGCACCTTGCCCTTGTGTATCAATTTCAGCTCAGCCATGCGCGCTCCTTTGACTTCGCCTGTGTTTTACCGGAGGGTTCTGGTTTCGCAGCTTACGCTTTCTTGGCCTCCAGGTATTTTTTATAGCCGACCCTGCTTAGTTTCGAATCTTTAGCCAGAACTTCTTTTTTCATCGCGGCCCGGTAGGCTTTCAGCTTCTTTTTTAAGGCCGCGCTGCCCAGCGCCATTATCTGCACGGCCAAGAGCCCCGCGTTCTTCGCGTTGTTCACGCCCACGGTGGCCACCGGGATGCCGCCGGGCATCTGCACTATGGATAAAAGGGCGTCGAGGCCGCTCAGCGGGCTGGCGTCGATGGGCACGCCTATCACGGGCAGCGTGGTTACCGCGGCCAGCACTCCGGGCAGATGGGCGGCGCCGCCGGCCCCGGCTATGAGCACCTTGCAGCCTTTTCTCTCGGCGGCGGCGGCGTAGGCCAGCGCCGCGTCGGGGGTGCGGTGGGCTGAAAGAACTTTGATCTCGAAAGGGATGGAGAACTGCTCCAGTACGGCGGCTGCGGCGGACATTACTTTCAGGTCGGAATCGCTTCCCATGATGATGGCCGCGCTGAACATACGCACCTCCTGGAATCCGTGTAATGCCGGGTTTGTTCTAAGACTATGATAACAATCCTGCGCGGCGCTCGTCAAAGTTCCCGGCGGTAGAGGGGTTTCGGGGCCGCGCCGGGACCGGCCTGGCAAAGCTCAGTTCTTTATCACCTTTTCCAGGATCCTGGCCACTATGTCCCTGGCGGCGCAGGGCGTGGCGGCGGAGAACGTGTCCGCCTGGCGCCCGGCTGCGCGCGGGGCCGCCTCCGCTGCGTCTTTGCCCCGGTTCCTGAGCTCGAGCCGGCGTTTTACCAGCGCCTGCAGTTGCGCGCCGTCTTCGGCCAGCTCCGCCAGGCGGTTCTTGATCAGGAACGTAGAGTTGAATTCTTCCTGCCCGGGCAGCGGCGAGAAAATTATCAGCGGTTTGCCTACGGCCAGCGTTTCCGCCACGGTAACCCCGCCGGGCTTGGCCACCACCAGGTCGGAGGCGGCGTAATGCGCGCTGGGCGCGTCGGTGTAGGCTATTATCTTAAGGTGTTTTTTGCACGCGTACTGCCGCGTCAGCCGGCGCGCCAGGGCTTTGTTATCGCCGCACAGCGCCATTACCTGTAGCTTTCCCAGGAACGGCGCCAGCGCGTCGATGGCCGGGAATATTTCCCCCATGCCGCGGCTGCCGCCGGTTATAAGCACGGTGAACAGGTGGGGGGAAAGCCCGAGGGCTTTTCTTTCGGCCAGCGTATCGCGCGGCGTAAGGAACTCTTTGCGCACCGGGATGCCGGTCACGAAGATCCGTGCCGGGTCGGCCCCGTTCCTGACCAGGTTCTGGGCCGAGTGCTTCGACGGCACGAAATAGCTCTCCACGTTCTCTGAGGGCCAGTAGGAATGGGCGCGGAAATCGGTAAGCACGGCGAACAGCGGGGTGGTCCTGGAGGCCGGGCAGTGCGCCATCAGCATGGCTGAAAGGGCCTGTGTTGAAATTACCGCTTTTATGTCCTTTGCCGCCAGCAAGGCCGAAAGCTCCCTGGAATAATACGAGAGCACGGTCTTTTTCAGCGCGCCGGCGGCGAAGGCCACGAAATCGTTGTCGTAGACGTAATCCCACAGGAACGGCGTTTTTTTTAAAACGCCGAGGTAGGTTTTTGCTACGAAGGGCCCGAGGTTGGGATAGACCTCCGAAAGATTTATGAACACCGGCTCGATTATGGCGGTGGGAAAAAAATCCGCCAAAGCCCTGGCCGCGCTGTAATGGCCGGACGGCGCGCAGCCGTAGATCAGGCCTATCTTTACGGGATACCTGGCGGGCGCGCCGTCCATCAGGGCCGCTCGCCCACTATCTCGTGTATCGCCGTCAGGCTGGTATGCGCGGTGCGGTGCCAGCGCCGGCGCCGCTTCAGCTGCAGGGCGCCGATGTAAATGGGGATTACCAGGACGATGCTCATAAGTATCATCACCAGGTAATAAACGCCGTACGCGAGCGAGGTGCCGTCTATGAGCAGCGCGGCCGTGGGGTACAGCCCGAGCGGGAGCCAGTTCAGCAGTTTTATGGTCAGCCGCGCCCCGTGGGGATGGTTGAAGATCCAGACCAGCAGATTGAAATGCCCCTGGTTGGCGAACAGCAGCGCGGTCATGCACGCCGCCAGCATGAACCGGTAGGTCTGGGTAAGGCGCAGCGCGGTCTCAAAAGCGCGGTAGTCCAGCTTACGTACGGCCCGCAGCCACAGGCCGGCCGTGTGCCTGCGCGCCGTTTCCAGCGCGCCCACCGCCCAGCGCACGGAGCGGTGGAAATGCTCGCGGAGGTCGGCGGGGACC
>SESF01022218.1_pt1 | contig 12796 bp, 15 predicted proteins | sample 3171521 | NCBI WGS metagenome assembly SESF01 (sample SAMN10866945, study PRJNA518727) | freshwater metagenome | biome: subpolar coniferous forest; feature: holomictic lake; material: water; isolation source: holomictic Lake 227, 6 m and 8 m depth | place: Canada: near Kenora, Ontario | collected...
CGAGGAGTATCGTGGCTCGGGACAACTGTCCAACGGCACCACGGCACGCTTCATTGCCGCCAATGAAGGCCACGCCTTTCCGCTCGGCACCACCCAGACCTTCAAGACCTACTTCGCCCCGGCCAACAAGGACGAGTTCGTCAACACCGTCGGCATGGAAGCCTATGCCTGGCCGGTGCGCACCGGCGACGAGCGCGGCTGGCGGATCATCATGGAATCGAACCCGCTGCCGCTCTGCCGCCGTCCGCATGTGCTGGTCAAGCTGACCACCTCGAACTGAACACCACCGCATCGTCAATCGTCTCGGGACCGCCCTCGCGCGGTCTTTTTTTATGGGGAATCCGCCGATGGACCGCGTCGTGCAAGTGATCCGAACCATGATTGCCCGCTGGGAAGGCGGGTACTCGAACCATCCCGCCGACCGGGGCGGCCCCACCAATATGGGCATAACCCAGCGCGTTTACGGGGAATGGCTGGGCAAGCCGGTGACGGCGGAGCAGGTCAAGGCCATGCCGCTGGCCCATGCGCTGGCCATCTACCGCGAGCGTTACTGGCTGGCCGCCAACATCGACCGTCTGCCCGAGGAACTCCAGCCGGTGGTGTTCGACATGGCGGTCAATCACGGCCCGGGCACGGCGGTGCGGTTGCTCCAGGGGGCGCTGGGCGACCTCGGCCGGCACATCATCAGCGACGGCACCATTGGCAAGGTTACCAGCGGAGCCGCCGCCGCGCTGGTCGCCGAACGGGGAGCCCGGGCGGTGGTCGACGTCCTCTGCAATCGCCGGAGAGCCTTCTATCAGCAGTTGATCGCCCATGACCCTAGCCAGGAAGCTTTCCGCAAGGGCTGGCTCGCCCGCTGTGAAAGCTACCGTCTGCCCGCCGGAGGGTAACCCCATGCCGCCCGATCTCACCGATGTTTCGGAACGGGTCGCCTCGCTGGAGGCTCGGTTCGAGGAACTGGCCACGACCTTCCGCGATCATGTCGAGCGTCAGGAGCATCACCAGGAAGTGGTGCTGAAAGAACTCGGTGATATCCGCCAACTGCTCCACACGGCTCGGGCCATCGGCCGGATCACAATCTGGTTCGGTGGTGCAGTTCTGGCCCTGATTTCCGGCCTGCCGACCTTGATCCAGTGGCTGCACGATCACTTCGTGTTCAAGCCCTGACGCTTCATACCCGTCTTTTGCTTCCCAACGGCCGTCCTTTCGGACGGCCTTTTTCATGAGGTGAACCATGGATACCGTGCTCGGACTCTTCGACTTCGTCACCGCCAATCTCGCCACCATCGTCACCCTGGCCTTTGCCGCAATCGGCCTGCTGTCCCAGGCCGCCGCCGTCTTCAATCTGGCGGGCCTCGCCCAGGTCAGCAGCACGCTGCATGACGCCGTCCAGTTCGCGGCGGGCAACTGGGGGCGCGCGGCCAACGCCGTCAAGATCGTGGAAGTCTACCGCACCGCCGGTCCCGCCGCGGCGCTGGCCCAACTGGCCGCCCTGGCTGCGCCGGCCACGCCCAAGGACGGCGATGGTTCGGTTCCGCCGGGGGCCGCTCCGGCGGCGCTGCTGCTGGCGGTGGTCCTGGCCGGAACCGTCACCGCCTGCGCTCCGGTTACCGCCCAGATCGATCGCCTGACCGGAACCAGCTTGGCCGACCGGTGCAAGCTCTATCGGGCCGGCGATGTCACCGCCAGCGTGCTGGCGACTTCGTTCCCGGAGCTGTCGGGGCTGGCGGCGGTCGATGACGCGGCGGTCAAGGCGCTGTGCGAAACGCCGGCCGGCGCCCTTCAGGTCCAGGCCCCGTGAACTTCGGTGCCCTGGCGGTGAATGCGGCGTTCGCGCAGTTCGGAACGCTGGCCACCTACACCGCCGCCGACGGCTCTCACCGTCCGCTGCGAGTGATCGCCAAACGCCCCGACACCGAGGTCCGTTTCGAGGACACCCGGCTGATCGCCTCGACCGCGCTGTTCGAGGTGCGGACCAGCGAACTTTCCACCTTCCGCCCCAACGAACTGATCACGCTGGATGGGGTGGACTACGCCATCCAGGCGGCCCGCCGGCTCGACCCCGACCGGCTGGTCTGGACTCTCGAAAGCTATGCCCTGGCCCCCGAAGAGGCGCCGCCGCCGGTCGAACCGGCACCGGAACGCTTCGTCCAGGGCATCTGGGACGGCTCCTACACCGCCTTGCCCGAGGTCGCGGTCGAGGTCGGGCACATGATCCACCTGACCCCGGCCAACTTCCTCGCCCTGTCGCGGGCCGATGCCGATGACACCGCCCTGGTCGCGGGCGTCGTCGTCGCCGGAGCCGCCGCCGGGCACGGCGCCCAATGGACCGTCGACCACCCGGTCGAGCGGCCCGACTGGACCCTGCTCACCGAGGACGGCTCAGCCACCCTGGTGCCCGGCGCCGCCTACTTCCTGTCCGCCGTGTTGGCGGGCGGGATCACCCGTACCCCGCCGGCCATCCCCGGCCAGTGGGTCATCCCCGTGGGCCACGCCGTGGCGCCCACGGTGCTCCACGTCACGCCCGGCACCCCGGTCAGACTTTGACCGACGTTCCCAACGTCATCATCAGAAAGGAAAATCAATGGCTACCCATCGTCCCGTCGTGCTGATCGGCGGCAAGCTCTCGCTGCTGCCGGCCGGTGACACCCTCGCGGCCAAGGTCCAGGAGGTCGATGTGATCGAACTCCAGGCGAAAGAGGTTCTGGTTGCCGGCATGGCGGTGTATTGCTCCGCCGGTTTCCAGGTCATGAAGGCCAAGGCTGACGACGACACCAAGGCCAACGTGCTCGGCCTCGCGCTGTCGGCCGCGGCACTCGACGCCTATGTCCAGGTCCAGACCGACGGCGTGCTCGAACTGTCCGACTGGACCCAGTCTGCCGGCTCGGCGGCGCTGGAGGTCGGCACCGACTACTTCCTGGACACCACCGCCGGTGTGCTGACCGGCAACGTCCCGGCCAGCGGCAATCTGGTCTATGTCGGCCGGGCCATCGCGCCCCAGCGCCTGGAGATCAGCATCCAGCGCGCGATCAAACTGTAAGCGGGAGGGAACGGCCGGTCCCGGCGGCGGGTCCGGCCGTTCCACTCAATATATGCGCATCTCCCTCATCCTCGGCGGCAACGCCGCCGCCGGCCTGCGCCGGGAGGCCGAGAGCCTGATCGCCGCGGCGGCCGAAGGCGTCGCCGATGCCACCACGTCGCTCGAACAGACTCTGCGCCAGCAGGTGACCGCCGCAGGTTTGGGCGGCCGGCTGGCCGGCACCTGGCGCAGCCGGGTCTATCCGCCGACCGACACCGGTGCGGCCGGCGAAGTGTGGACCGTCGCTCCGCTGATCATCCAGGGTTTCGATGAAGGGGCAACGATCATTGCACGCAACGGTAGCCGCTGGTTGGCGATCCCGACCGCCAATGTGCCTCCCCGATCCTGGGGATCGAAGGCGCCCGGCGGCCATCCCCGCCGGTTGATGACCCCGGTCGAGGTCGAAGCCGCCTTCAACCGCGACCTGCGCACCGTCATGCCGCCCGGCGGCCGGGTCGGTTACCTGATCATGGACCAGCTGGTCGCCGCCCGCTCCGGACGCGGCTTCCGGCAGGCCACCTCGCGCCGGCTGGCTCAGGGCCGGAGTGCCCAGCCGGTGCTGATGTTCGTGCTGGTGCCGACCGTCACCCTGAGCAAACGCCTCGACATCGCCGGGGCGGTCGCCGCGATCGAAGCCGAGTTCCCCGGCCTGATCGAAAGCCATTTCGGGGCGGAGTCGTCATGACGCTGCATTTCCACGGCACGCCGATCACGCCGCGCGCGGTGCTGATGGACCTCAGGGGCAAGTGCTTCTGCGTCTCCTATGCCTTGCCGTCCGACGTGACGGTGTGCCACGAGATCGGCCAGTCGGTGATGCTCGACAACGGCGCCTACAGCCTGTGGCGGGCGGGCAAACCGACCGATTGGCCGGGTTACTACGCCTGGACGGAGCGCTGGCTCGACTACCAGACCAGTTGGGCGGTGGTGCCCGATGTCATCGCGGGCGACGAAGCGGCCAACGACGACCTGCTGCGCCAGTGGCCCCATGGTCGCCGGCAGGCGGCCCCGGTCTGGCACATGCACGAACCGATCGGCCGCCTGTGCCGTCTCGCTGAGACATGGCCCCGCGTCTGCGTCGGGAGTTCGGGTGCCTATGCCCTCGTCGGCAATGCGCGGTGGCATGACCGCATGACAGACGCGATGAACCAGCTGTGCGGCAGCGGCCCTTCGCCGGTTTGGCTGCACATGCTCCGGGGCATGGCGTTGTCCGGTTCGATCTATCCATTCGCCTCGGTCGACAGCACCGATGTCGCCCGCAACCACAAGCGCCCTCACAACAATGCCAAGACGATGGCCGAGCGCTGGGACGCCCTGCAATGCCGGCAGAGATGGGAGCCAAGGCCAGTCCAGGTGGAGTTGATCAAGGCCGCGTAGGATGAAACCGTGGCCTGCCGGTCTTTGATACCAGAGCTGCAGAGTTCCAAGCAATATGCGGCCTTTATACCAAGCTTCACTTGTCGTTTTCTTTCAAGCCAACTCCGGAGACGCTCAATGCCGAGCCGCCGTGAATCCGTGTTGCAGGCGCTGCTGGCGGTGCTGACCACCGTGCCCGGCGCCAGCGTCGAGCGCGAAACCGCGATCCCCGAACGGGTGCCCCAGGGCGGGCTGATTATTCTCCGCGACGGTGATCCCGGCACGCCCGAGGTGATCCTGTCGCCGCTGACCTACCTCTACGATCATGCCGCCCGGCTGGAGGTGTTCGCCCAGGCCGGGCAGCCGGCGGCCCGAGCCATCGCCATCGACGGGTTGCTGCGCGCCATCGGCACCGCGCTCGTCACCGACCGTTCCCTTGGTGGCAATTGCGATTGGCTGGCTTGGGCCGCCCCGGCCGTCGAGGACTTGCCGGTAGCCGGCGGCGGCAGCCCGATCCGGGCCGCCACCGTGATCGTCACCCTGACCTACAGCACCAGCGATCCGCTGGGCTGACATCTCCAACATCATCGACGGAGTCCCGCCATGGCCCGTGCAATCGGCGCCAATGCCCAGCTGCTTGGCAAATTCGAAGCCGCCTACGGCACCGCCCCCGGCGGCAATTACGCCCGGCTGCCTTTCATCAGTTGCGACCTCGGCTCCGAACAGCCGCTGGAAGCCAACGACGTGCTCGGTCTCGGGCGCGATCCACCCGAGCCGTCGCGCGGCGTCGTCACCGCCCAGGGCAACGTCGTGGTGCCGGTCGACCTGCGCGACATCGGCCTGTGGCTGAAGGGACTGTTCGGCCCGCCCGTCAGTTCGGGCACCGCGCCAACTTTCACCCATGTCTTCACCAGCGGCGCCACCTCCTTGCCCTCGCTGGCGCTGGAAGTCGGCATGCCCGACGTGCCGCGGTATTTTCTGAATACCGGCTGCATGGTCGACAGCATCAAGTTCCCGTGGGCGACCTCGGGCAAGGCCAACGCCACCGTGGCGGTGATCGCCCAGGGCGAAGCCAACGGTGCCACCAGCACCGGTGGCACGCCGACCGGCCGGGTGCTGCGCCGGTTCCACCAGTCCATGGGCGTAGTGCGCAAGGACGGCACCGCACTGGGCAACGTCACCGGCGGCGAACTGACCTACGCCAACAAGCTCTCGGCGGTGCGCACCATCCGGGACGACGGCAAGATCGACGGCTGCGATCTCGGCGTTGCCGCCTGCACCGGCCAGATCAGCGTCCGTTTCGCCGACACTGTGCTGTTGGACGCCGCGTCTGCCGGCACGCCGGTGGCGCTGACCCTGGGCTGGATCATCGACGACGACCACTCGCTGCTGTTCGACCTGCCGGCGGTCTATCTGCCGAAAGCGAAAAACCCGATCAGCGGGCCGGGCGGCATCGAGGCTAAATACAACTGGCAGGCGGCCAAGCCGGCCAGCGGCGCCTTCGTCACCGTCACTCTGCGCAACGATGTTGAGTCCTATGCCTGACGATCCCTACCGGATCGCCGGGCCGGCGCTGATCTCGTTCTCGGGTGGACGCACCAGCGCCTACATGCTCCGGCACATCCTGGACGCCCACGGCGGCACGCTGCCGGCGGATGTTCATGCCTGCTTTGCCAACACGGGCCGGGAGATGCCCGAGACGCTTGATTTCGTCGAGGCGTGCTCCCGGCACTGGTCGGTGCCGATCGTCTGGCTCGAATACGATTCCGATTCCCCGCACCAGACCCGCATCGTCACCCACGCCAGCGCCAGCCGGGACGGCGAGCCGTTCCGGGCCGTGATCGCCAACCGGGGCTTCCTGCCCAATCCCGTCACAAGGTTCTGCACGACCGAAACCAAGATTCGGCGCATGAAAGCCTTCATGCACCATGCCTGCGGCTATGCGCACTGGCTGAACGTGGTTGGCCTGCGCGCTGACGAGATGCGGCGGGTGGTGAAGCTGACCGATCCCGCCCGCATGGCTCGCGAGCGCTGGACCAACGCCTGTCCCCTGGCCGTTGCCGGCGTCACCCGGCGCGACGTGGCGGCATGGTGGCGTGACCAGCCTTTCGATCTGGCCTTGCCCAACCGGGACGGCATCACCCCGCTCGGCAACTGCGACCTCTGCTTTCTGAAATCCGAAGCCACCATCCGGGGCATCATCCGCGACCACCCCGAGTTGGCCGGTTGGTGGATCGCCCGCGAAGCCGAAGCCCGCCCGTCCAAGCCCAGCGGCGGGCGGTTCCGCATCGATCGTCCCGGATACGAGGCGATGGCGCTGGACGCCGAACGTCAGGGCGATCTGATCGAATACCTCAATCAGGAGGCGAGCCTTGACTGCGCCTGCACCGACTGACCTGGAGCGCCGGGTGATCACCGCCGCCGTGCTGTGGGTCAACGATCAGGACTGCTCCCAAGCACTCGCCAGCCTGGAAGAAGCGGTCGCCGACTATCTCGCCGTCCGTGCCGTGGCACGGAGCCAATCCTCCCGTCCTCTTGAAGGAGACCAAAGCCCATGATCCGGCTCGATCTGCCGCGTGAACCCCACTGGCTGGATCTGCCGCACGGCGTCCGGCTGCATGTCCGCCCGCTGGATACCGCCACCGACGCTGCGGCCCGTGCTGCTGCTGCGGCTGACCTGCGGGAGCGCGGCGAGAGTGTTCCCCCGGCCGCCGCCAAAGACTCCTGGCGGCTCGGGCAGGCCAAGGCGGCGCTGGCCCGGGCGCTCGGGCAACTCACCATCCTCGAGTGGTCGGGTGTGCTGCTCGCCGACGGCGCCCCGGCCCCGGTCACCGGAGAAACCGTCACCCTGCTGATGGCGATTCCCGATATCGCCACCGCGTTCCTCCGTCAGATTTACGCGCCTCTCGATCGGCTGGCCACCGAGGGAAACGTCTCCGGCGCCGCGCCGACTGGCATTTTGGTGGCGGCGCCGGGTATTGCGGTGGGTGCAGAAGCAGCGGACGCGATTGCGGCGGACGCTGCCCATACGTGACCAGCCAGCCCGAGACTGTCGAGGGTTGGCAGGCCTGGGACGTGGCCGGTCGGGCGCTCACCTTGGCCGTGGTTGGACGGCTGGTAGTGCCGGTGATCGACCGGGCGTTGGCGTTGACCCTGACAGAGACGCTTGGTTATGACGCCCGAGGCGTCGCGTTGCTACTGTCAGGGATTGAAGCTGGCCTTTGGGAAGCAATCGGTAAAATTGGGAATCCGGGGGGTAAGGCAGATGATCAGCCGGGGTGAGGCGATCCAGGAAGGCGTGGCTCTCCCGCCGCTTGCTGTCCTGTCGCTTACCGGGCAAAATGAGCGACGGATAATCTAATATCAGGGACGATGAAAATCTGCCAAAACTGGTCCCCTTCGGGCAATTCCGACCTATGTGGACCAGCCAGACAGCATTACCTCCAGGGCAATCACCAGTAATCCTGCCAAAGGATACCGCCGCCGCTTTGTGTTCTGACGATCCGGAACTCCATGCAGCGTCTCCCAAAACTGTGGGAAGTGCTGCCTCAGTATCTGCCAATGCATGCTCCATGGTGCTCCAACGCCAATATCGGCCTAGACGTGACCCAACGTGCTCAGCTGTTCGACGCGGGCTTCGTTTTACCGCTATAGTTCCAACGACTTGTTCTAGACATAGCCGGGAGCGCGCGTCTGAACTCCCGGAGAAAATCCGTTCGTCGTCTTCGTCGTCCTCATAGCCCCATTTTCTCAGGAGTTGATGCCTCCGGAAATTCCGGGGCAGTTCATCGGATCGGGCACCGGATCAACATGGGGCAAACCCCATGTTGATCCGGTGCCCGATCCAGGCTAGTATCGGTCATGCGCTACACTCAAGGTCAGATTCGTGAACTGCTTTCCATCTCGGTGGATGCATTCCGTGCATGGCGGGATGCAATCCCGGCGCTGGCTGCGCATAAGGGCCATGCCCCCAGCTTCACGCCTGGGGACGTCGTTGCGATGGCGATCGTGGGCGAACTCGTCCGCGATTTCGGCGTCCGCGTCGGCACGGTCGGCGACCGTTTCGATCAACTTTTCCGTGAGTGCCGAGGTAAATCATGGCTGTCACTTGAGAACTGCGTCGCCATAATTGAAGCTGGCGGTATTCGTCTCGTGGACCCTATGGCTCTGCACCGTCAGGCGCCTGGCGCCTCCACCATTTGTGTTCCTTGCGCGCCTATCGTGTCACGCTTGCGCTCGGCGCTTACGGCAAGCGAAGCCGAACAAGTTCAAGGCTATCTAAAATTCCCGCCCACGGTTGTTGGCGCGCGGATCGAGCGACGTGGGAAGCGAGCATGACCACGATTCAAACATCCCCGCTGGGACCAGAGTGGAAGGAGCGCCTGGGGCTTACCCATCGGCGTTCGCCCGAACTATATGAGTCGGTTGAGGCCGTCAGCGATGTACCGCATGCACCTGCTATTCGCGCGGCGCTTTCCGAGATGGGCCTTTCCGCGATTTTCTGCGTGCAAGGCGTTCCCACGGTCGCGATCCTTGCGGCCGATCATTATGATCGTGCTTCCGTTATCAATCTTCATGGCGCGCTCTGGAACCAGGGCTTGGCGAGCCTGTTGCTTGTCATCGCCGACGACACGCTCAGGGCATTTTCACTAGCTCGCACCCCGCTCAGCGATCCTGGGGGCGCTTTTGAGACCCGCTGCTTGATCGATAGCCTCACTCTGACGGCTGAGGCATTGCGGTTTCACAACCTCATCTACGGCGCGGAATCGGGACGTCTCTGGCGGGACTATAGCGACTACTTTCAGCCGAAGGAGCGGATCGATCAGGTTCTTCTCGACAATTTGAACGAATCGCATAAACTGTTGCAAGCTGCCGCACTCGCTCCGGATACGGCGCAAGCCTTGCTCATCCAAGCAATGTTTATTGCCTATCTTGAAGACAGAGGCATTGTAACCCCGGATTATTTCGCGGCTATTTCCGAGAAACGTGCTGAGAATTTCTCATCTCTTCTGGAAACAGGCGATATTGACCTGTTCCGTTCATTCTTTCGGACCCTTCACCAAGATTTCAATGGCGATCTGTTCGTTGCCCCATGCTCCTTCGAGCCAGAAGCCGCAGCACCAGAGGTAAAACCCGATCATCTGGCGATTTTGGCGCGGTTCAGATCAGGCCGTGAAGAAATGGCTCACTCAGGCCAGCTGCGCTTTTGGGGTTATGACTTCCGTTACATTCCAATCGAACTGGTTAGCGCGGTCTATGATCGCTTTCTCGGAGAACGCGAGGCTGAGCGCCGCGCCAACGGGGCCTACTACACCCCCATGTTCCTTGCCGATACCGTAGTATCCCAGGCTTGGGAGATGTTGCCGCAAGCTACACGGGCGGGCGGGCGGTTCCTCGATCCTGCCTGTGGTTCAGGCGTGTTCCTTGTCCGCTCGTTTCAACGACTCTGCGAGCATTGGCGATCGAAGCACAAGACACCGACGATCCCTTGGAACACGTTGTTGACGCTGTTGAACCAGATTCACGGCTGGGATTTGAACGGCGGTGCCGTTCGCGTCGCGGTGTTTTCGCTCTACGTCGCACTGCTGGAGGAGGTGTCTCCACGCGACATCCGCAAGCTCATTACTCGCGGCAAACTTCTACCGGAGTTGTGGGGGAAAACCCTCGTCTGCCGCGACTTTTTCGATGTGCTGCCGGATACGGCCCGATACGAGGTCATCATCGGAAATCCGCCGTGGACTAGTCGCCGTGGTCCGGCGCGCTCGTCGGTGCAATGGAGCAAGAAGACGAGCCATCCGATGCCAGGCGGCGAAGACGCGTGGGCATTCACTTGGAAGGCGCTCGCACACCTTTGTGACGACGGGCTGATCGCATTTTTGTTGCCGTCGATGGGCTTCCTGCACAATCACGCTCAAAACACGGTGGATGCTCGCGACGCGCTCTTCAGAAAATCTCAGGTTCGTAGGATCATCAATTTCGCAGATCTTCGCTTTCAGCTTTTCGAAAAGGCCCATCGTCCAGCAGCGCTGATAATCTACAGCAGAGCTAAGGCAGACAAATTTCCTTACCGCTTCGATTACTGGGCACCTAAGGCCGACCTGAATCTTCGCATCAAGCGCGTCATCACGTTGAGCAGTGCCGACAAGGTGGTGCTCGGCGTCGGCTCCGTTCTGGATAACCCACTCATCTTCAAGCAACGGCTTTGGATGCGTGAGCCGGACGCCAAGCTGTTCGGCTATCTTGCTCGACTCCCGAAGCTGGGTGCGTTCGTGAGGGATTTCGGAAGCCTAAGCCGCCGCCGCGAAGAGCCTGATGGCCAATGGGTCATTGGGCAAGGCTACCAGCCGTTCAACGGGGATCGCGAAACAAGCGATGCTCCTCGGTTGGACAGCAAATATGTCGGTTGCTTGGCAGACCTGCCAATCACCGCCTTTTCGCGCCTAGCCCAAGTGGCCGATGGCCTAAAACCCGCCACTTCTGCAACAGTGCGTCGACGCGGGTTCGAGGCTGGGTTCGATGGTGCTCGTGTCCTCATCCCTCGTGGAGTGGAGACATCGCAAAATCGATTGCGGGCCGCTTACTGCGATGAGCCGCTTACCTTTCAGCACATCTTCCAAGCGATCGTCGTGCCTGATGGCCATGGCGACCGCGCAAAGGTGTTAACTGCAATTCTAAATAGTCGTATCGCGGTCTGGTATGCATTCCATGGAACGGCGTCTTTTGGCTCGGACCGGCCGGAAGTGCAGCAGGCTGATCTACTTCGCTTGCCCTTCCCTTCGCCTGGGGATGTTCCTGATAAGGACGCAGCCACTCAAGCCGCTCATCAACTCATCGCTATCGTCGATGAAGCGTTGCTGCGCGCCAAAGACCCGTTTGCACCTCAAGTTGACGAACTGGAGATTCTCCGCGCGATCGATCGACTCGCATATCAATACTTTTGCCTCTCCCCCGACGAAATCGTGCTCATCGACGATACGGTCGAGTCTATCCTGCCGGCACTTCAGCCTCACGAAGGGCATTTCCCCAAGCTGTGGGCCGCGCCGGACAAACCTCAGCGCGCGCAGTATGCACGCACATTGGCGGTGAGCCTTGGTGAGTGGTTCAGAGGCCAAACGATCGACACCCGTCTTGTAGCGCAAGGTGCCGACTTCGCCATCCTCCGCTTACGCTTGGGGGGGCGGGAGGACTATGTGGAGGATCAATCGGCAGAATTGGGTGCTGTTCTGGCGGAACTGTCCTCCCACATTCACCGTCCGCTCGACGGCAACTTTCAGCTCATGCCGGACCTCCGTGTTTTCGTGGGCGACTGCCTCTACCTTATTAAGCCTATGCAGATGCGCTTCTGGTTGCGTTCGACCGCGCTCGCAGATGCCGACGGGATCGCACTCGATCTCCAGCAAGCCGTAGCTCCACCACCGAGGCGGAGTGTTCATTGATGCTGGTTGGCGATGTTCAAGCATGGGCAGACAGCTTCATTGCGTTCGATGAGCGCTTCCTAGAGCGGATTGCAGTCGTATGGCCGGGGTGTATATCAGTTCTCCCAGCCCAGCCTGGGGAAGACGATATAACCATTAACTTGGTTGATCGCCTAGCCAAGGATGCTGTCGTGCGTCGGCTTTGCCATTGGGTCGAGTATCAGTTCGAGCCGTTCAGTCTAGCTGCTGATGGATCAAAATATAGTAAGGGCATAATCGATATCGCCATTCTTTTTGATTGGGAGCGTGAGTGCTATTTGGCCTATGAATGTAAGCGTCTGAATATTATCAATCCAGGAGGGCGGAGTTCGCTTGCGACCGTTTACGTTACCCAGGGCATGATGCGCTTCATGACTGAACAGTATGCCGAGCATCTGCCTGTCGGCTGTATGCTTGGCTATGTGCTCGACGGCGACCTTCCGTTTGCTCAGGAAAGATTGACAAACGCCATAACCGGCCATGTCCCTCTTGCTCTTATCGACGGGCCAACACCGCTCTCCGCCATCAATACCATTAAGCGCTTTAGAACGCGTCATACCCGTGTGGCAGGTTCGGAGATAGAGATCCGGCACGCGCTATTGCCCGCATCACCGCAGCCCAGCTGACCTCTCCTCCGTGCGACGCTTCTCGAAGCTAAGCTAACGTGGAATAGACAGATGACTGCACTGTCAGGAGCGCAGTCTAAATAGCTCTGGAATGCACAAACCCCCAGTCATCTCGAAGCCAAACCCTTTTATTCCCCTAAACCATCCGAACCTGTTACACGGCGGCCCACTAAACTTGGCCGCTGTTTTGTTGTCTGCATCCACTAATTTTCATTAGAGGCTTCCCCCATGACCGTCAAGCTCGGTGCGCGGATCGAGGCCGATGTCTCGCCGCTGGTGGAGGC
>SESF01027247.1_pt1 | contig 12789 bp, 11 predicted proteins | sample 3171521 | NCBI WGS metagenome assembly SESF01 (sample SAMN10866945, study PRJNA518727) | freshwater metagenome | biome: subpolar coniferous forest; feature: holomictic lake; material: water; isolation source: holomictic Lake 227, 6 m and 8 m depth | place: Canada: near Kenora, Ontario | collected...
TACGGCGTTTATTGCGGCCGCGATTTATAATCCCAATATTATCACCGACGAATACGCAGGGCGTTTCTCTGCAGCTGAAATCCAGTCTATTGCGATGCTTTCCGATTTGGTGGGTTACGATCCTCAGCAATCGGGAGGCTTGTTTACCTTTGGCGGTACCGGCACTATTCTTTATGGCTGTAAACTGGGCATCGAAAAAATACTGGGAGGCAAGGGAATGCAGGACGGTATTCGTGAAGATTTTAAAATTTTCTCCTCTGATGTGTCTCATTATTCGCGGCTTAATGTTGCCGCATGGTTAGGCGTGGGCACCAAAAACCTGATTGCCATTCCTTCGACCTCAAACAACGAGATGTCATTATCGGCATTGGAAGAGGCGCTACGTACTTCCTTGAGTCGCGGGGAAAAAGTGGCGGCTATCATTGCCACGCTGGGTACGACCGATGCCTTTGGTATCGATGACTTGGCCGCCATTGTACATTTGCGTAACGAGCTGGTGGAGGAATACGGGCTGGACTATGTGCCTCATATTCATGCAGATGCCGTGATCGGTTGGGCATGGTCGGTGTTTCGGGATTACGATTTTGATGATAACCCTTTGGGTTTTCATGCCCGAACTCTGCGCTCATTAACGGATTCGTTGGAGCGTATTGAGAGCTTGCAACTGGCTGACAGTATTGGTATTGACTTACACAAGACCGGCTACGCACCTTATATTTCAAGTGTTATTTTGATCAAAGACCGGAGTTCATTCGCGCTACTCAGTCGCGAGCCGGAACAAATGCCCTATCTTTACCAGGTTGGCCATCATCATCCCGGTATTTACACGCTTGAATGTTCCCGTTCCGGTGCCGGAGCGCTTGCGGCCTTGGCAAGTATGACGTTGTTGGGTAAACAAGGCTACCGCGTACTTATCGGGCATAATGTAGAAATGGCGGAAATGCTGCGCGAGCGTTTGGAACGACATGACTGTATTCAGGTGCTGAATGACTACAATTACGGCCCGGTCACGCTGTTTCGCGTTTATCCTCCAGGGGTTGATGCCGAAAAAGCGTTGCACCGTGAATTGAATGACCCCGACTACCGCAGCCAGCTATTGGCAAATAATGTGTATAACCGGCAGGTATTTGATTTGATTTACGAACGCGTCATGCAAGGCGAAGGCGTAATGCTCTCCTGGACATTGGCTTACCGGCACGCAAATTATCCGGATGGGCCTGCAGTTGCCGCTTTGAAGTCATTTATCATGAGCCCGTGGACTGACCTGAAAGCGATTGATTCGGTAGTCAATCAAGTCATGGAAGTTCGCGAACAAATTGCCGGTGCTTGATCTAAAGCTTCATTTCCATTTAGACCAGTGCTTTGTCCATAAGAATGATGCCGTGATGATCCTTAATGGACGAAAAGACCGGCTTGTCTTGAAAAGTAAATGTTTTATAGGGCGCTTCAAAACGATCGACAAAACCGAATTTTCTGAAAATGTGTTGAGAGACCACACCGGTTGCTTCGACGACACCGGTTTTGTAACCTTTCCTGATACCGTTCTCTAAACAGGTTTGCACCAAATTCTGTGCTACATTCTTGCCGGATTGTCGAGGATCTACTGCAAGCAGGAAAAAGTGGAGATACTCGCCCTTGGGTAAAACTCTTCCTTGCTTATATCGGCTATCCAGTTCATCCAAAATCGCCCATAAGGGCTCATAATTGTCGCCAAGTTGCCGCATTTCTTCAGGCGGTTCTATCGCAAAATCGTCAGAAACCATTGCGCCGATAATTTGCTTGGTTTCTTGATTCCTGGCAATCACGGTCAATGCTTCTTGTTCCAGCTTTGGGCCCAGTAGCCTTACAAAATCAGTAAAGTCGGCTGAAGAAATACCCAAGGAAGACGTGACCGGTTCATATCGGGCAAATATTTCAGCTGTCATCGCCGCTAGTTCATGGAGATCGCTTATATCAAACAGTTCGTATTGCACACCGTCAGCTTCGTTCAAGATCATTGCAGTTTCTCCTTTCAGCTTCTTGCAAACAGATAGGGATTTCAGTTGCTTGTTGATTTATCGTAAATTAAGTGGTTTTAGTGGTCAAGGATTTTTTGAGCAAAAAAATGGGGCTACAAAGGGCTAAAGATAAGTTCTGATTAATCAAGAAGTCTTAAAAGATTATTCCCATGAAGACATGAAGAAAAAACTTCGTGTCTTTGTGGTGAATAAAATTAGCTTAGTTCAGGTTGGGTATGGATTTCGTTGTATCATAGACTCAAATGATAAGGTAAAGCGATGACTTACCCTTTTGGATGGTTGATTTTTAGTGGAGAGAGAGTGTGGCGCAATTTACAGTAACGGGTGAAATTGATCCCTTTTTACATGTCAGTTTATTACGTGGCGAAAAGATTTATTGCGAATCCAATGCCATGGTGATGATGGAAAGCGCTTTAGAGCTAAAGGGAAAAATGACGGGCGGTTTAGGCAGTGCCTTGATGCGTCGTTTTGCCAATGGCGAATCGTTTTTTCAGCAACATATTGAAGCTGTTCGAGGTGATGGTGATTGTTTGCTATCGCCGACTTTGCCGGGTGCGATACAAGTTTTAGACGTTGGCACAACCAGTTACAGGATAACCGATGGGGCCTTTGTGGCGGCTGAAAGTGGCGTTACGCTGAATGTACGCACACAAAGTTTAGGCACGGCCATGTTTGGTCAAACCGGTGGTTTTTTTATTTGTGAAGCATCGGGGGTTGGCAAGTTGGCAGTGTCGGGCTTTGGTTCCAGTTTTGTATTGGATGTGGAGCCCGGCAAAGACATTATTATTGATAATGCCCATGTGGTCGCTTGGGATAGTGCGTTACATCATGAGATTTCCGTCGCTACGCAACAATCCAGCGGTTTTTTAGGACAGTTGGTCAATAGCGTAACCAGTGGCGAAGGTATGGTGCTTAAGTTTTCGGGTAAAGGCAAAGTTATAATCTGCTCGCGTAATCGTGAAAATTTTATTACCTGGCTACTTAAAGGAATGCCTGTTAATACCTGATCAATCATAACGATTTGATCCGTTAATTATAGATTTTCAGATAAATAATTTCGATCCAACAGATACTATCCCTTCAAGGGATGTTATCTGTATGAGCTTACAACAACGTGAATGGAAATTTAATTGCTGAAAGACTATTAAGCCACGACAAATAAAATTGTGCCTCTTTTTAAGCTGAGCCTTTATTATTAGTAATAAAAATTCGGTAATTAATTGTTTTTAAAAGAAATTATAGTGTTGTTTTGTATTATGAAAAGCCCTGTGATTTTTATGCCCCTTTGTTTTAAAGATATTTCTTCCCCTTATTATTGACTATGCCCACCTTAAACTGGCTTAACCATCAGGATGCTAAACGCGTCGCGCAGAAAGTGCCTTATCGTTTGCTGGAAACCGTTCCAGAACTTTGTGTGGGTGATCTGAATACAGAGAACATGCTAATTCAGGGTGATAATTTACAGGCGCTCAAAGCCTTGTTGCCGATGTATGCGGGTAAGGTGAAATGTATTTATATCGATCCTCCGTACAATACCCGATCCGCGTTTGAACATTATGATGATAATTTGGAGCATTCGGTCTGGTTGAGCATGATGTGTCCGCGCTTGGAATTGTTGCGCGAGTTGCTGGCTGAAGATGGCAGTATTTGGGTGTCGATAGATGATAATGAAGCCCATTATCTGAAGGTGATGATGGATGAGGTGTTCGGGCGGAAGAATTTTGTTACGACTGTAATTTGGCGAAAAAATTATTCACCAAAATCTACAGCTCGTCATTTCTCAGAAGATCATGACTATATAGTTGTTTATGCAAAAGATGGCGAGAGGTGGAGTCCAAACTTGATGCCTAGAACTGCAAAGCAAGATAAGGCATATCGGAATCCAGATAAAGATTCTCGTGGACCATGGAAACCGGGAGACCTATCAGCCCGAAATTTTTATAGTTTAGGTACATACCCAATTAAAACACCAAGTGGGAGAGAAATACCTGGCCCTCCAAATGCAATGTATTGGAGGGTATCTGAAATGAAGTTACAGGAACTTGATGAGGATAACCGAATTTGGTGGGGAAAAGATGGATCAAATGTCCCGGCAATAAAACGTTTTCTCTCTGAAGTTAAGCAAGGGATAGTCCCTCAGACATGGTGGTCTTATGAAGAAGTAGGCCATACCCAAGAAGCAAAGAAGGAAATTGTTGTTTTATTTTCTGATGATGTATTTGGAACACCAAAACCAGAACGCCTAATCGAGCGAGTTTTACACATTGCCACTAACCCAAGTGACCTCGTTCTCGACAGCTTCTTAGGCTCAGGAACAACCACCGCAGTTGCCCATAAAATGAACCGCCGTTACATCGGCATAGAAATGGGCGACCATGCCCAAACCCATTGCCAGCCGCGTTTGCAGAAAGTCGTCGAAGGCGAACAAGGCGGTATTTCTCAAACGGTCAATTGGACGGGCGGCGGCGGTTTTCGTTTTTATCGTCTGGGGTGTGAACTGTTTGACGAATACGGCACGATTAATCCCGCTATTGGTTTTGCCAGTCTCGCTGCGCATATCTGGTACATGGAAACCCGCACACCGTTATTAACGCCTGCGGATTCGCCGTTATTGGGGATTTATAACGGCACGGCTTATTATCTGTTATACAACGGCATCTTACGAGACCGAAGACCGCAAAGCGGCAATGTGCTGACGCGTGCGGTGTTGGATTTTTTACCCCTTCATGACGGCAAGAAAATTATCTACGGTGAAACTTCGCGTTTAGGGCAAGCCCGACTGGATGCAGAACAAATTACCTTCAAACAAATCCCTTACGACGTGAGGGTCGCATGATGGTAGGGGCAATCCCTTGCGGTTGCCCATTAATCCATTACGGTTTTCCATTAATCACGGGTGTTTTTATAGGGCAATCGAAAAAAGCGCAACGGCAAAAAGGGCAACCGCAAGGGATTGCCCCTACGGATTTTAAAATGGTAGCGAATGAAAGGCTGAGTCATGTTTGAATTAAAAAACTATCAAAAACAGGCGTTAGCGGTTCTGGAAAATTTTCTGGTAGCGGCCAGAAGCCAATCGGTTGAATCGGCTTTTGAACAAGCCTTGACCCAACAAAAGCAAAAACCCGTTCCGTACCGGCATTATGCCTTTGAAGAAATTCCTTACGTTTGTTTACGTTTGCCAACCGGCGGCGGTAAAACAGTCTTAGCGTCACATTCCGTTAAAGTGGCTAAACAGGCGTATCTGGAACAGGATTATCCGGTGGTGCTATGGTTAGTGCCAACCAATACCATTAGAGAGCAAACCCTTAAAGCACTTAAAACAGTTGCGCATTCTTATCGGCAGGCGTTGGAGCAGGAGTTTGGTTTAGATAGACTGCGTATAATGGATATAGGCGAAGTCACTCAACTTTGCCCGCAAGACATAGGCCACAAAGCGATTATCGTGGTGGGTACGCTGGCCTCGTTGAGAGTGGAAGATACCAGTGGCCGCAAGGTTTACGCGTATCATGAAAACTTTGAAGCGCATTTTTCCGGTATCCGGCAAGATGATCCACGCTTTGAGCGCGTATCGGAAAAAGATTTGCAGGAAAATGGTTTGGGTAAAGCGTCGCTGGGTAAAATCAAATATTCCTTTGCCAATTTACTGATGTTGCACCGGCCCTTGGTGATTATGGATGAAGCGCACAATGCCCGCACCAGCTTGACCTTTGACACCTTAAAACGTGTCCATCCCAGTTGTATTGTGGAGTTTAGCGCGACACCCGATACCGGCGCAACTTCAGCGTCCAATATTCTGTATCGCTGCACGGCGGCTGAATTAAAAGCCGAACAAATGATTAAGTTGCCCATTATGCTTACTGAGCATAAGGACTGGCAAGCGGCTGTGCGTGATGCGGTGCTGACGGGCAAAAAATTAAATGAAGAGGCGCGAAAGGAAACCGACTACATTCGCCCGATTGTGTTGTTTCAGGCGGAAGCCAAAAACGGTGTAGTTACTGTTGAGGTGTTAAAAGCCCATTTAATCACTGAGCTGGCGATTGCTGAACAAGAAATTGCAATTGCTACCGGTCATCAACGTGGACTGGAAGGTGTTGATCTATTTTCGCCGGGTTGTCTGATTAAATACATTATTACCATGGAAGCCTTGAAAGAAGGTTGGGATTGTTCCTTTGCTTATGTGTTTTGTTCGGTTAAAGATGTGCGCTCCAGTAAAGATGCAGAACAGTTATTAGGTCGTGTTTTGCGTATGCCTTTTGCACAAAACCGTCAAATTGAAGCCCTTAATCGTGCTTATGCGCATTTGGCATCGCCGACCTTTTCACAAGCCGCGCAGTTATTAAAAGACAAGCTGATTGATATGGGTTTTGAGGCAATGGAAGTCGCCGCTTTGATCAGACCGGGATCGACTCAGGCTGATCTTTTTGGCGGGCAAGACGTTAAGCCGCAAGACATACCTTTGGTTATTGAGTTGCCCAGCTATCCTGACTTACCGCCTAATCCGGCGTATAAAATCACCGAGACCGAGGCAAATACTTATCAAGTAGAGATTATCGGTACGGTTCCAGAACAGGTCACCCAGCAATTGTTAAAAACGGTTTCAGGGGTCGCAAAAAAGCACATTGAAGCGCAGGTTGAATTTCATAATTGTCAGATTCAGGTAAACAAAGCGCCTGCCATGCGGGGTGAGCTATTTGCCGCGCTGCCGCAATTAGGGTATTTACAAAATGATCTGCTGGAGTTGTTAGAACCGGATAGTTTTTTATATATGTCAGGTAACTGGTCGTTGCAGGATTATCGGGCTGAATTACCGCAGTTTAGCCTGAGTGAAATGGCAAAAAACTTTGAAGTGGATATTGAGGGTAAAAAAGTATTTTATAAAGTTGCCGGAGAAAGTGAAGTTTATAATCTGGATTGGGTGGACAGCGGCATTACCGAAACGCATTTGGTGCGCTGGCTGGACAGTCAAGTGAAACAACCGGATGTTGTTCAAGCCAGTTGTGTGCTTTTTCTGAGTCAGTTAATCTGTCATCTTACCCAAGTCAGGCACATTCCGTTAACGGGCTTGTTACGGAGTAAGTTTGTACTCGCCAGAACGATTAATGAGCAAATCAATAAATATCGGGAACAGGCCGCTAAAAAAGGTTTTCAGTTTTCGTTGTTTGAAGGCTCGATTCCGCTGGAAACCAGTTTTGACTTTGCCTATCAGTTTAAGCCGGATAATTATCCCGCTCGACCGCCTTATTATCAGGGCAGTTTTAAGTTTGCCAAACATTACTATCCGCTTATTGAAGACTTAAAAAGTGACGGGGAAGAATTCGCTTGTGCCCAAGCTATCGATTCCAATGCGCAGGTTAAGTTTTGGATCAGGAATCTGGTCAACAGAGAGCAAGCCTCGTTTAGATTGCCTTTAGCCAGTGGTTATTTTTACCCGGATTTTGTTGTGGAATTACAGGATGGTCGTTTGTTAATCGTTGAGTATAAAGGCAAAATGTTGTTAACCAATGATGATTCACGAGAGAAAAATGCAGTGGGTGAATGCTGGGCAAACAACAGCAAAGGCAAATGCTTGTTTGTTATGGCGGTGGCTGAAGATGCTAATGGTCTGAATGTCTTTCAGCAAATTGAACGGGTCATTACAAAGCAGTAGTGCCGTAGGGTTGCCAGCTATAGACTTTTAGAAATTAAATTTCCAATTCACTGTAACTATTCAGTCCCCCTCTTTGAAAAAGAGGGGTGAGGGGAGATTTTATTAGATAAATCCCCCTCGTCTCTGAATAGGGAAGGCCGTAAGGCTGGCATGTGGTTAATGAAAATCATGCCGACAACGCCCAACGTTCTTATAAAGTTGACAGTGCCAAACGTGCAGTTTGAATGGCATTTCTGACGGTATCAGGAGCGGTGCCACCGATATGTTTACGTGCGGCAACCGAGCCTTCCAGGGTTAAAAATCCAAAGACATCTTCAGTAATCAATGCTGAAAATTCTTGTAACTCAGGTAATGATATTTCGGATAAATCACGGTTGCTGTTTAGTCCTGCGCGCACAGCCAAACCAACAACTTCATGGGCATCACGAAAAGCCATGCCTTTACGAACCAAATAATCGGCAAGGTCGGTTGCAGTGGCAAAACCGCGTTTAGCGGAGTTGTACATGTTGGTTTTTTTCGCGCTAAGATGCGGCACCATGTCGGCATAAGCCCGCAAGCAATTAATCAAGGTGTCGGCGGTATCAAACAGCGGTTCTTTATCTTCTTGATTGTCTTTGTTATACGCTAAAGGCTGGCTTTTCATCAGCATCAGTAACGACATTAAATGCCCTGTTACGCGTCCTGATTTTCCGCGAACCAGTTCAGGTACATCCGGATTTTTCTTTTGCGGCATAATAGAAGAGCCTGTGCAGAAGGCGTCGGGCATGTCGATAAAATCAAATTGGGCGCTGGACCATAAGATGAGTTCTTCTGAAAAACGCGATAAGTGCATCATGATAATGCTGCCTACGGCGGTAAATTCAATGGCAAAATCACGGTCACTGACCGAATCCAAAGAGTTGGCGGAAGGTCGACTGAAACCCAGCAAATCAGACGTCATAAAGCGATCAATCGGGTAGGTGGTCCCCGCCAAGGCGGCCGCACCCAGTGGCATAACATTAATGCGTTTGCAGCAATCTTGCAGTCTTTCCCGATCACGTACCAACATTTCAAACCACGCCATTAAATGATGGCCAAACGTAATCGGTTGGGCAACTTGTAAATGCGTAAATCCGGGCATGATGGTGTCGGCATGTTGCTCGGCCAAATCCAGAATGGCAGTTTGCAAACGGGTGAGTTGATCGGTAATATGCCCCACCTCACTGCGTAAATAAAGCCGGATGTCGGTCGCAACCTGATCATTACGAGAGCGACCGGTGTGCAGCTTTTTACCAGCAATGCCTATTAAATCAGTCAGCCTGGCTTCAATGTTCATGTGGACATCTTCTTGCTTAATCGACCAGACAAATTCACCTTTAATGATTTCATCGCTAATTTGGTTTAGGCCGTTAATAATAGCGTCACGCTCCGTTTTAGTCAGAATGCCACAGTGAGCCAGCATGGTGGCATGGGCGATTGACCCTTGAATATCTTGTTCGGCCATGCGCTGGTCAAAATCGACAGAAGCGGTAAACACTTCAACAAAAGCATCGGTTGCTTGGGCAAAACGGGCGCTGGAAAGTTTTTCAGAATTAACGGTGGTCATGATGATTTTTATACGGATTAACAAAAGATTCCAAATTATACAGCTAAACGAAACCTGATGAATCTAAAAGCAGTTTTATAGGGAACACGGATGACACCGATGAGAGCGGTTTTTAGGTGATAAAGGTTTAATTATTTTTTCGTGTTTATCAGTCGAATTCCTGTCGTCTGTGTGCTGTTGCGTTAATGGATTTGTAGTTTCTATCCTTAAACAAAAAAAATTCTTAATGACCAAAGCTGCATAATTTTGTATAGTGGTACAGTTTTATTTTTTATAACGGGATGAGTTTTTATCCTAAAAAAAATCAGTTAATCCACGAAAAGTACAAAAAGCACGCAAAGATTCCAATAGACATCAAGCGGTCGCCCGTTACCGAACGGGTGGGACGCTGTTTAATACTGTTCTCTGGTTTATGTTGCGTCGCCTGGCGGCGTCTATTTTTTATTTTCGTGGATTGTCCCATTTTTTAGGTTTAAGGGTGCATTCCGTTTTGTATATTCGAGGTAACGTGTTTGGCTAAGTCTGCATTATTAGTGTTAGAAGATGGAACAGTATTTAACGGTGTATCAATAGGTGCAGACGGCTGTTCTGTGGGTGAAGTGGTTTTTAATACTGCGATGACGGGGTATCAGGAGATTCTCAGTGATCCTTCATACTGCCAACAAATTGTGACATTAACCTACCCGCATGTCGGTAATGCAGGCACGAACAGTGAAGACGATGAGTCTGGCGGTGTTTTTGTCAGTGGTTTGGTCATTAGGGATTTGCCCTTATTGGCGAGTAACTGGCGCTGCGAAAAAACGCTGCAACAGTATTTGCTGGATAATAATGTGGTTGCCATTGCTGATATAGACACGCGAAAGTTGACCCGATTGTTGCGTGACAAAGGTGCGCAACGTGGCTGTATTATGGCCGGCGATGCAGTTTGTCCAGAGACTGCAAAAGCTGCAATTGAAAGCTTTCCCGGATTAAAAGGCATGGACTTGGCTAAAGAAGTCACGACGGCTACGTCTTATGAATGGACTGAAAACATCTGGGATCTGCAAAACGGTTATACGCAAGGTGAGAACCTGTCCAAACATGTAGTTGCTTATGACTTTGGTATTAAACGAAATATTCTCAGATTACTGGTTAATCGCGGCTGTCGCATTACGGTTGTGCCTGCAACCACATCAGCAGCAACGGTCTTGGCGATGAAGCCCGACGGCGTCTTTTTATCCAATGGCCCCGGTGATCCGGAGCCTTGTACTTACGCCATCGAGGCCATCAAAACCATATTGGCTCATAAAGTTCCGGTATTTGGTATTTGTTTGGGACATCAACTATTGGCTTTGGCGAGCGGTGCCAAAACTGAAAAGATGAAGTTTGGTCATCATGGTGCCAATCATCCGGTTCAGGAAATAGCCACCGGGCGCGTGATGATTAGCAGTCAAAATCATGGTTTTGCAGTGAATGAAGACAGTTTGCCGGATAATTTAATAGCGACTTATCGGTCTTTGTTTGATGGGAGTTTGCAGGGTATTAAACGGACGGATTGCCCTGCGTTCAGTTTTCAAGGACATCCAGAAGCCAGTCCGGGGCCGCATGATGTGGAAGCTTTGTTTGATGAGTTTGTTGATATGATGAAGGCGCATTAGGCGGGTAGGCTAAATAGCTTTACAAATAACATCTTAACGGGTTGTTATTTGTCCTCGCCCAATTCGACAGGAGTAATTAATGACAGTCTTAAAAAAACTCACGTATTTAACTGAGCAGGATTATCTGGCATTTGAATTGAATGCCGACGTGCGTCATGAATATATTGACGGACAACTGTATGCCATGGCCGGGGCGAGTGAGCGGCATAATCGTATCAGCTTAAATGTCGGTTTTCATCTTCGTGCAGCGGCACGCGGCGGGCATTGCGGTGTATTTATCAGTGATATGAAGCTGAAAATAGCATGGCACAAAGCTTATTACTATCCCGATGTGATGTTGGTTTGTAACGCCCAAGATAACGGTGAATATTACAAACAACTGCCGTGTTTTATTGCAGAAGTTTTATCGCCTAGTACAGCCAATACTGATCGTCGTGAAAAATTATTGGCTTATCAAAAAATACCCGGTTTGCGCTATTTCTTACTGATTAATACCAATAAAAAACAGGTTGAATATTTTATTCGCGATGCCCGAGACGAATGGCAAACGGCACTGCTGGAAGCCGATGAAACGCTGGCAATAGACTGTGATGCGTGTCATGCGGTTTTGAGGATTGGCGATATTTATGAGGACGTGGTGTTTGATAATTGATGAAGCAAGTAGCCTGTATGAAATGAAACAGAATACGGGGAATTGCTTTGCGGAGTTAAAAAATATGGTAGGTCTGGTTGTGTGTTTAGAAAGTATCTACACGGCTAACCGCATTTATAAAAACTTAGGGGTAATGAGATGAGTGATTCATCTGAAAAAACACCTTTTATTGTCTCCCTAGCTAGGATTTTTACGGCACGTTTTCCAGATACTGGCGTAATGGCTGTTATAAAGGCTTTTATAAATGAACAGTGTCATATACTTATTACTGTTATATGTATGTTTTGTCGACTTTTCTTATACTTTTTATCTGCTACTTATTTGACAGTTATAAGGTAGGAATTTTTTTATGTGTAATAGGATGGTCTGTTTTTATTAGCATAATTATCCAGCAAATATTACAAGATAATGCTAAGTTGATTGCTGGATTTTTAGGTTCATTGCTAACAGAAACTTATCATAGTTTTCAATCGGGACAAGGATTAATTACTGGATTAAAGTTGGATATTGCTAATATTTCATCACAGGTATGTTTGTTAGTAACAGAGGATTGTACCGCAGAAAAAGTTTTTATTAGATATTGTGTAAGCATATTTATTTTTATTGTTGCAATAATGTGCTTATGCAGGCTCACTATAACTAAAGATTAATTAATGCGGTGATTGTATGAATAGTAAAGAAAAACGTGCTAGAGCAATTATTTTAGGATATGCCTCTGCTCATGCAACTGTAGCTTTTATTTTAGCAAATACAGTGGCAGGTGATACTCCTGTCTTATTTGTCATGACAAGTGCCATGATTATTCAACTTGCTGATTTATGTGGAAAAAAATTGGTTGGCAAGCGGCGGCAGTAATAGCGGGTAATCTTTTTGGCGCGGTGGCTGGTAGTTATTTGTTTGCGAAATTTGTGACATGGATTCCGTGGGCGGGCGCAATACTCTTAACGCATCTATTACTTTTGGAATAACTCAAATAGTGGGTTGGACTGTTTTTAAAATGTTTAATGACGATATGACTCAAGAGGAAGCTATCAAGTACGGTCAGGAAAAAACAGTTTTAAGGAACGAAATGGATAACATTATAAAAACAATGAGCGATGATGACAAAAAAAGATATAAGGAATTAATCAATAAATTAAAACAAAGGGGATTAACAGATGCAGATAGACAGTATATTGCTAATGATTTAGCTGATTTGTTAGAAAAATATGATGGGTAGTGAGTAGTGAAACCTCTCAAAAAATCTGAAC
>SESF01010089.1_pt1 | contig 12787 bp, 10 predicted proteins | sample 3171521 | NCBI WGS metagenome assembly SESF01 (sample SAMN10866945, study PRJNA518727) | freshwater metagenome | biome: subpolar coniferous forest; feature: holomictic lake; material: water; isolation source: holomictic Lake 227, 6 m and 8 m depth | place: Canada: near Kenora, Ontario | collected...
CTGTTTTGAGCGAAGATGAAAAGGAAGCCGGCGTTGTACTTGTGGATGTCGGAGGCGGTACAACCGACATTGCCATCTTTCATGAGGGCATTATCCGCCATACCGCAGTGATTCCCCTTGGCGGGGAGATTATCTCCGATGATGTAAAGGAAGGATGTTCCATCATTAAAAAGCATGCCGAAGAACTGAAAATAAAATTCGGTTCTGCACTTGCCAGGGAGAACAGGGAAGAGGAGATTGTTGCGATTCCCGGACTGAGGGGGCGTCCTCCAAAGGAGATCAGCCTGAAAAACCTTGCCAGCATAATCCAGGCTCGCATGGAGGAGATCATCGAGCACATTTACTACGAGATCAAGAACTCAGGGTATGAGAAGAAACTGCTGGGCGGTATAGTGCTCACCGGAGGCGGGGCTCAACTCAAACATATTGGCCAGCTTACCGAATTTATAACAGGATTTGACACAAGGATAGGGTATCCCAATGAGCATCTCAGCAATGAGATCCCCCCCGAAATGGCAAGTCCGATGTACGCAACAGGGATCGGCCTGGTCGAAATTGGCATCGACCGCTATGAAAAAGAACAGGAGAAGTCCAAAGAAGTGGAAGAAGAAATCGAAGAACCTAAGCCGGAGCCAGGGAAATCAAAGAAAATAAAAGAGAAGAAGGTGAAAGACCCCAATAAGGTAAAACGGTCGTTTCCTGAACTGTTCCTTGACAAAATCAAGGGGTTGTTTGAAGAAGACATTGAATAATCAACGCTATTAACAATCATTCTGTTAATAAAAAAAAAGAAATACAAAAAAAGGGGCAATTCAATTATTTAATTTTAAACGGATCTAATCATGCATCAAATGAGCGACCTCATCAAGTTTGATCTTCCTAAAAATCAGTCATCTATAATTAAGGTTATAGGTGTCGGCGGTGGCGGCAGCAACGCTGTGACCCATATGTACAACCAGGGAATCTCGGGAGTAGATTTCATAATCTGCAATACCGATGCCCAGGCTATGGAGTCCAGTCCTGTTCCAACAAAAATCCAGCTGGGGGCAAACCTCACCAGCGGCCTGGGAGCAGGTGCAGTACCTTCGGTTGGCCGAAATGCAGCACTTGAAAATGCAGCCGACATCAGGGCGATCCTTGAGAAAGGCACCAAAATGTTGTTTATCACGGCCGGGATGGGAGGCGGCACAGGAACCGGCGCAGCTCCCGTGATCGCCCAGATCTCGAAAGAACTCGACATTCTCACCGTGGGAATTGTGACCATTCCATTCGCGTTTGAAGGAAGAAAACGAAAACAATATGCCGAAGAAGGGCTGCAGCAGCTGAAAAAACAGTGTGATGCCCTGCTTATCATCAGCAATGACAAACTCAGGGAGCTTTGCGGCGACCTGAGGCTGACTGCGGCTTTCAAGAAAGCCGACAACGTGCTAACCACAGCAGCAAAGGGTATTGCCGAAATCATCACCGACACCGGACATATCAATGTTGATTTTGAAGACGTAAAAACCGTCATGAGGAACAGCGGCGTGGCTATTCTCGGGACCGGTATTGCAGGAGGAGAAAACCGGGCTTCGCGTGCTGTTGAAGAAGCCCTGAGCTCACCACTTCTCGATAATAACGATATCGAAGGTGCAAGTAATGTACTGTTGTATATTTCGAGTGGTACCGATGAAATTACGATGGATGAGGTCACCGAAATAACAGATTACATTCAAGGCAAGACCAAATCCTCTGCCGAACTTATCTGGGGAACCGGATCCGATGAAGCCCTCGCCGACAATATCAGTATCACCATTATTGCCACCGGCTTCGATCCCGAGCACAGGCAGAAAGATACTTCAAGGCCACAGGATGTGATCCTTCACGACCTGTATGGAAAACTCATCGAGCCTAAGCTTGAAAAACGAATCATAGAACAGAGGCCTGCTTCTCCTCCAAGGAATGAGGAACTTATTGAGGAGATCACTATGATCACTCCTGTTCCTGAACCTGCCGTACTTACCCCGGAACCTGTCATGGAAGCTTCGGTGGAATACAGCCTCGATTCTGCTTCCCGCTCTGTAGAATTCACATTCGACAATCCGCAGATGATCACCAAGCCAGAAGCTGTGGTTAATGAAACGGTGAAACTGAAAGAACCTGAACTTGTAAATGAAGTGAATTCATACCATCAGGAAGAGCATGAACGCTCAACCATCTCACAGCCTTTTCTCCGGCCGGCAGCCAGTCCCGGACAGGATGATCACGAACGCAGGGCAAATGAAAGGGTAAATAAACTCAGGGCCCTCAGCGAAAAACTGAAGACCCATACTCCTATAGATCCATCGAATATTTTCGAACTTGAAAGCGTTCCCGCTTACAAGCGCAGGAATGTCGACCTCGTTGACGTGGCTCCTTCTTCTGAACCATCAGCACCAACATATTCTATTGGCTCATCACCTGATAAATCAATTGAAATCAGATCTGAAAACTCTTTTCTACACAAAAATGTAGATTAAACGTGCTCATCGTTAAATCAACACACTCAACTGACTCGTACTACTCACACAAAAAACCCGGGCTTGCTGCAACTTCCCGGGTTTTTCTCATTTTATTCCTGCTGTTTGCCTGCCTGGCCCTGCATTCACGCGACAGGATTGTAATCAAAATCCATGACTCACTGCAATGTTCGCTCAATGGATTTTATGTTGAAAAAGTCATCAAAACCTGTCGTGAAGATTCATGTGTAGGGTTTGCGATGGTAGGCGGAGGGAACAAGATGGTACCTGCCTACCTCAGCCCTTCGATCGAAAGCGTAATCGGAGATCATATCCTCAGGTCATTTCCATACAGCCCCGGGCTAAAACCACTCATAATCAGGATTAATGAACTGTATATCTATGAGATCAGTTCCGGCACTTCCGAAATTTCCTGCATTGAACTCTGCCTTAGTTTCATCACCAGGCAGGACTCTTTGTATTTTGACGAATATCTTGCAGCAATGGCGCTTGACCATATCGGGATGGACGTGACCCATCAGCATGCCGGCAACATCAATGAAGCAGTTCAGAGGTGTTTCGACAACTTTGCTTTAAGAATGCGAAAAGGGAAACTCATGCATATGCCTGTCACCTCGGCTGATCTCCGGAAAAACCCGTTGGAACATACGAATGAGTTTCCCATCATGAAAGTGAATCCAATTCCAAAAACTATATTCAGGGCATACAGCGACTTCAGGGAATACAGGCCCGATTCGCTTACTCCCTTCGCTGTCCAATATATCACTTACAAACGCGACACTTTTCTTGTGCGGGCAAAGATCTCGGGTATCCCAACCGACAGCCTCGACCGCATCTGGGGGTTTTCTGACGGCACCAATCCCTTTATTCGGGTCGGTCATACATTTTACCGAATGAGGCTGAAAAACGGTGAGTTTTTAACAAGGATATTCACAGAGGATGCAGGGAGAGGTTCAGGAACGGTTGACGCCGGTGCAGTGGTTGCTGCAGGTATGATCGGAGGCCTGATCGGAGGGGCGATTGCAGGAGGGATCATGAGCGCGGCTGCAGCCAATGAGATTGGGAAATACAAACTGGATTTTGCCACCGGTAAACTGATCATCCGCCCCATACCCGATTATATGAGAATACAGTCGACGATGATTTTCCGACTGTCGGATTTCTCGAAAAAGGATATTCCCCTGACGGTATATTTCGGGGATAAGAAACTGGCCACCCTGAAACAGGATGATTACCTGAAGCTACTGGTCCCATCCGGTTATAATACCATAAAGCTGAAATGCGTGCCCGAAGGAGGACGTGGTGAAGAACTGGAATTCAACGTTAGGCTTTTCTTTACCGATGCCTATCTTCTGAAAGTGAAAAAGAACCTGGGGATTGAGGAGTTTCACACAGTTGATGAGATCCGTAAATCGGTATTGAACTCCATGTCGGACGAGCGCACTATTACGGTCAGCCTTTGACCAGTGCTTCTTCAACGAGGAGAAACGGCACCTACCTGACCACCTCGTACCTGTTGAGCCAGGCATCGGCAATATGAAAGGCAGGTCCTTTCTTCTTCAACAGATATCCGAACTGAACGATGCTGTCGGGAAACGATTCGAGCCAGCCGTCCTTAATTATATACAGCTTTGGCTGATGAAGCACTTCCAGGGCAAGCTCCCTGTTCCTGACATAGTCCTTGTCGTGCGGAGTGGCTTTGATTTTCACAGGATCAGGACTTGCCGAGAGGTATGAATTCCAGTATTCAGCAATAATTCCGATTTCGCCAAGCGATCTCAACGAAGAAAGAACCCTTATCCTTGAAGGTTTGACATCAGGATACCAGAACCGCCAGCTCCCGCTTAGTGATCCGCAGATAATAACGACGGCAAAGGAAAATTGCAGTATTTTTTTCAGCCTGGATTTTGGCAAATTTTCAAGCCATATAACGAGGCATATACAGGCCGAGATGAAGAAGGTGGTAAAATATCTTCTTCCCGCGTCATTGGCTGCAACCCAGCGTGAAGACAATACAGCAGCCAGGGTGATCAGGGCCTCGAAAAAGAAAAACCAGAACCATGGATTTTCGGAAATTTTCGGCCATGAAATCCCAACTGGTTTTTTTGAAAACACCAGTAGCAGCAGGCCTGCAACCAGTCCCCAGGCAAATATGGATTCGATGCTGCTTTCAGATGAGAAGACAAGTACCCGGTAAACCGAATCCAGGACTGTGTTCAGCGTCCTGATCATTAAAGAAGGGGCGGCAAGGAATCCCTCATTATATCCCTGTACCGGCGTTGAAACTGATTTTGCAATATGCAGTAAGAGATATCCTGTGATGGCCCATGCAAGTATCAGCATGGCGGGAATGCCGGCTCCTCTCCATGAGATTCTCCTTGCGGGATTGCTTCTTGTACTGACAAAATACAGAGCCCCCATTAAAAACAGGGCGGCAGCACTGATGAGCGCCATATCCGACACCCATGTGGCAAGTATGAAAATAATGCAGGCAGCACTCAGCCATGCAAGGCATTTCAATCTCCCGGTCGTTTGCAGGGAACGGTCAAGAAAATTCAGGGCGATCAGAACACAGCTCACCTGGATACCGTAAAGTATCAGCAGGAATTCAATGAAATGCCAGGGGGGGAAAAACCAGAGAAGCGCCATGGCCATTCTTCCGTATGGAGATTTTACAAAGCGGCAGAGGGCCCAGAACCCGGCGGCAAGCAACAGGTAGTGAATTATCGAAACAAGCAGGACCGGTTGCCAGCCGGTCAGCACATAGAGACCATGAGCCAGCATAGGGATAAGGTTTCCTGAGCGGTCCTGTCCCCAGAAATAAATGTCATGCGGAAGTGAAAAAGAAGGTGTCATAAGGATATTCACCGCCATATCCGAATTGAGAAGAGGGAAGAAATTTTCGGAAAAGGTAAAGAACGACAGCAGGGCTGTCAGAACAATGAAAAGTTTTGCATACACTGCCTTATTCATTGTCATGCAGTTTTTTACTCAATCGTTTATGTACGATTTTTTCAATCAAACCATATGGCAGCAGCGCCGCGATCCTGAGCTGCAGCATATTATTGATGCGATAAACAGCCCTGGGGCGGGGGATACATGCGACCCTGTAAATGAATGAAGCCGCCGCAGCCGGACTGATCACTTTTCCGATCTCATTCCCGGCCTGCAGGGCAAAATTTGCAAAAGCCTGCTGCAGAGGATCACCCGGCTCTTCTTTCCCAACCGACCGGGTAAGGGCCGAAACAGTCTTCAGCAACTCAGTATCGATGGCCCCGGGCCTGATCACCACCACGTCGATGCCATGAAACCTCAGCTCTTGCCTCAGTCCTTTGGCATATCCCTCGAGCAGTTTTTTCGAAAGAGGATAAGCCATGAACGGCATGCACAGGCTCAGGCTTTCACTTCCGATATGAATGATCCTCCCTCCCGGCCTCTTCAGAAGGGGAATAAACACCTGGTTCACACGGTAAGCCCCGAAGACATTCACTTCGAAGATTTGCCTGAACTCTTTCACGGGGGCAGCCGAAAGCAACATATAACGGTCGATGCCGGCATTGTTTATGATCAGGCTTAGGGTAATTTCTTGTTCCGCCAGAAATCTGTAAACATCCGCTACCGATTCGTCGGATGTCACATCCATCTTTAAGAGGAGCAGGTTTTTCCCTGTCTGCGGATGAGATTCGAACAATGCACCGGCGGTGGGATCATCGAATTCCGGTTCTGAGATGTCGGTGGCCACCACTCTCCAGCCTTTGGAGAGAAACTCCAGCGCCAGGGCCTTGCCTAATCCTCTTCCTGCCCCGGTAATGAGAACTGATTCAGTCGCTTCAGGCATGCTTCATGTATTTTTTTTCTTTATGCGCCTGGATGACAGAGCCCAGCGCGCAAACGGGTTTCCATAAGGGCCTCCATTTGCCGAATGCCCCGGGAACGTCGGTAAATGAACGCTCACCTCTCAGCACTTTTCCAAAGGCCTTCCAGACTCTTTCACTGTCGCGAACCCAATGATGCACTCTCAGCGGCATTGCATTGAACAATCCGCAGATATTCTTTGCCTCAAGCATTTCGGGCATGATTTCCGCATTGATCCTCGCTGAATACAAGGCAAGATCGGGAATTTCACCTTTGATCTTTTTCTCCAGCACTTCTGCTGCAATGATCCCACTTTTCACAGCCCAGAAGATCCCTTCACCGGTGAGTGTATCGGTAAGCCCTGCGGCATCGCCAGCTACCAGGGCCGGGCCTGAATGAAAAACCGCTTTCTTTGTTCGAACAGGAAGTGGATGAGAACGGTTTGAGATCGTTTCGATTACAGGAATCCCGGTTGAGGCAAGAAATTCATCATAATAGGCCGGCATACGCTTTGCCATATGGGCCGGGCCTCCTATGCCGATCGAAAGGTGATCCTTTTTAGGAAAGATCCAGGCATAGCCGCCGGGAAAAGTTCCCCAGTCGAGGAACACGGTTCGGGAATATTTCTGCAGCACCTCATCGGTCGTTCTGACTTCGGCTTCCCATGCCATCCCCCATTCGATATCCCGGTTCAGGTCAAACGTCCTTGCCACCCTGCTTCCTGCACCGTCGGCTCCGATAATGAACCTGGCACGATACTCCCCTTTATCCGTATTCACGACCACACCCCTGGCATCCGGCGAAACGAGGGTTACCTTTTCGGATGTATGTATACGGGCTCCCTCATCCGCAGACTTCTTAAGAAGAAAAGCATCAAGTTCGTCCCTCATTGTACAATAGATCAGGGGAAGTTCATTGGTCAGGGTGAACACATCATGCAAGCCCGAAGAAAACCTGAACGAATGTATTGTGGTATGGATTATGGAGCTGAGGTCGAAAGGGATGAGCTCAAGCAGTTTGTGGGTAAGCCCCGCCCCGCAGACTTTATACCGGGGAAAGGCTGATTTTTCAATGATCAGGGTGCTGATACCTGCTTTCTGCAGGTGCCAGGCGGCCGTCGAACCGGCCGGACCAGCGCCTGATATGATCACATCGGCATCTGAACCCATGGTCACAGCAGGGATATGACTTCCTTCAGCAGCTTGTCTTTATTCACGGGAACAACCCCGACTTCCTCGCAAACCAGTCCGCCCGCAAGATTCGAAATATAAGCTATCTCGTATGCCGGACGCTGTACTGCCAGGCAGAGAGAGGCAATGCTGATCACTGTATCCCCTGCCCCGCTCACATCAGAGATGGAACGTATATGTGCGGGTACGAAAAGATTTTTCTGCTCAGCCTTCTCCTTCATACTGATCATCATGCCATGCTCTGACAAGGTGGTCATTACATAATCGCATTTCAGCTTTTCCCTCAGTGCCTGCGAAGCTTCGGTAATAGCTTTGTTGTCGGAAGCATCCAGCTCGATCTTCAGGCCTTCGCTGAGCTCTTTCAGATTGGGCTTGAACAGCGTCACACCGGTAAAAGACTCGAAATTCTTCCTCTTCGGGTCAACGGCTGTGGGAATGCCCCGTTTACGGGCTTTCTTCAGAACCTCTTGTATCAGTTTGGGGGTAAGAACCCCCTTGTTATAATCCTGGAAGATGATACAATGAATATTCTCAGTCTCAAGGATGCGGTCGATGACCCTCGAAAGAGTGAGATAATCGGCATGCACCAGGTCGTCATCCTCTTCCTCATCCACCCTCAGCATCTGGTATGCATTTCCAAAAATTCTGAATTTGGTTGTGGTGATCCTTCTCTGGCTCCTGACGATCCCGGTAGAATTCATCTTCTCTTTTTTCATCAGGTCAAGAAAAATATCTCCCTTATCATCAGTGCCTATAACTGAACATAAAATGGGTTTGGCTCCCATCGCCCTGATGTTCATGGCTACGTTTGCAGCGCCTCCCATCCTGTGTTCCCTCCTTCTCAGGGCTACGATGGGAATCGGAGCTTCCGGAGATATCCTTTCAACTTTCCCCCAGAGGTAAGAGTCGACCATGACATCGCCAATCACCATCACATTCAAACGGTTGAAGGAATCGAAAAGCTTTTTGTAATTGACTTCTTTCGGCATGAGTCAGGGTTAAAGTCAGGCCTATGCGAATTTGTAATCCGCAATGGTCTTAATGTTTTTATTTGGTTCGTCGGATGAGATATTCCCGTCGATCAGGCGGATGATGCGGTGAGTATGCTGGGCGATATCTTCTTCATGGGTTACGATAATAACTGTATTCCCCTTGCGATGGATCTCCTCGAGAAGACCCAGGATCTCGATGGACGTCTTGGAGTCAAGATTCCCGGTAGGTTCGTCGGCAAGAATGATGGCAGGATCATTTACCAGGGCTCTTGCGATGGCGACACGCTGACGCTGACCGCCCGAGAGCTCGTTGGGTTTATGCGTCATACGGTCGGTGAGCTTCACTTCCTCTATCACGCTGCTGGCCCTTTCAATCCGTTTTGCCTTGCCATAGCCGGCATAGATCAGGGGCAGCATCACATTTTCAAGGGCCGATGAACGGGGCAAGAGGTTGAAGGTCTGAAACACGAAACCGATTTCACGGTTACGGATCTCGGCCAGGTTGTTGTCGTCCATTTTACTAACGTCGTGCCCGTTCAGCATGTAACTGCCGCTTGTCGGGGTATCGAGGCAGCCAAGAACGTTCATCAGGGTTGATTTCCCGGATCCTGAAGGACCCATGATGGCAACAAATTCATTTTTGCGGATGACTAATGAGACTGAGCGCAGTGCTTCCACAAGCACAGTGCCGACTTTGTAGTTTTTTACAATGTTCTCAAGACGGATGATCTCTTTTTCCATGGATCAAAGATAAAAGGTTAAAATCGTAGTACAAAATCTTCTTTACTAAGTTCTTCGCGAAAGAACAGTACACCGAGGTGAAAAAGGTCGACACTGACCTTCACTTCGGGCCTTGCAATAAGTTTTTTCCAGGCCTCTTCCATGCCTTTTGACCAGTGAATATCGTCAAACACTGCAACCGAATGAGGGCGCAGATGAGGCAGGCAGGCTTCAAAATAGTCAAGAGTAGGCTGCAGGCGGTGGTTGCCGTCGAAAAACACAAGGTCGATCACAGGCATTTTCTGTAAAACCTCAGGCAGGCTATCATCAAACCTTCCTTTAACAATGCTGATGTTTTTCAGACCTGCTATTTCAATAACGGAGGCGGCGATGCCGGCGGTTTCAGGACAGCCTTCCATCGTGATAATTTTTGCATCGGGGACTGCGGATGAGAAGTAGAATGCACTGAGGCCGAGTGAAGTTCCGAATTCAAGAACGGCAGAGGGTTTGTTCACCCTGGCCAGTTTAAAAAGAAATTCACCTTTGGTTTTCGAAACAAGAGACCTGCGCGCAAGCTCAGCTATCCTGACATCCGCAGTCAGGGGAGAGTCTCCGAGCTGAGCGGCACCAAAATCAAGCCTTTTAATCACCCGCTTGTCGCTGAGCAGTTCCCGCCTGGCTTTCTCTGCTTCATTGAAAGCCTGATATCTTGTATTATCCTTCAGAATACCCGCCCAGAAAGAATAAATAAAGGGGGAATGCAGGCTGAATTTCGACTGTACCGATAAGCGATGGTGGATATATGCTGATACTGAATCCTTTAATCTACCCATAAAAAGCAAAAAACAGACCGTGTATCCGGCCCATTTAAATAACCACTTCTTTTGACGATTATTGTGCCTTTAAGTTACAGTTCAGCCAGTGCAATTTGCATAAAATGACAATCACAAGCGAGTTTTCGTAATTTTACAGGCTAATCCTGTCTGCGTGCAAAAACAATTTGAGAACATCGGCAATTATTTTTCCCTTGTCAAGATCTCGCATACCCTGTTTTCACTACCATTTGCAATGATAGGGCTGTTTCTTGCCTTTAAAGAAAGCGGTGACCCGTTCAGAATAACTTCACTGCTCCTTGTCATTCTTTGTGTGTTGTTTGCGAGAAATGCCGCGATGGCCTTCAACCGGTATGCCGACCAGGAGATTGACAGCAAGAACCCGCGGACTTCGGGAAGGGAACTGCCGCGCAAGATCATCAGCAGGCCGGCAGCCCTGGCTTTTATCATCATCAATGCGATCCTATTCATGGGGACTGCCTTCCTGCTGAACAAAATGTGTTTCCTGCTCTCCCCTGTTGCACTTCTGGTCGTTCTCGGTTACAGCCTTACCAAGCGTTTCACAGCCCTCTCCCATCTTTTCCTGGGGCTCGGACTTTCACTTGCCCCTATTGGCGCCTACATTGCTGTAACTGCACATTTCGCCCTGGTCCCGCTGATGTTTTCTTTATCGGTGATTTTCTGGGTTGCCGGATTTGACATCATTTACGCCATGCAGGATGTAGCCTTCGATCAGAGTGAGCATTTACGTTCCATCCCGGTGCTCCTCGGGAAAAAGAATGCCCTGATCCTGTCGGCAGTATTCCACATCATCTCGGTGGGATTCCTTGTTGTGGCCGGACTCACCGGCCCCTTTGGAATGGTCTACTGGGCTGGCATGGCAGTGTATACCAGCCTCATCATTTACCAGCACCTGCTGGTAAGGCCCAATGACCTCAGCAGGGTCAACCTCGCCTTTTTTACCCTCAATGGGATCGCTTCGGTGGTTTACGCCTGTTTCGTGATAGCCGATCTTTACCTCTGATCGTATTCCCAAAAAAATCGCCCTGTCCAAAACTGAAATCCCGAGGGTTTCATGATATGTTTTTGTTATTAAATTAACAGTTCCGGACCGAATTTTTTTCTACTTTTTATTGACTTCATACAATTAAATAGTTACATTTGCCGAAAGATATTATTGTTTTATGTGCCTAACCATCAGCTTATTATTTGATTTTCAATTATTTAGAAACATTCTAACTTAAAATAAAGAATAAGTGATCGCCATAAAAACAAGTGTTACGGATAAATTTTTCATCTTTTAACCAAAATTCAAGTTTTATGAAAACAAATCGAAAACAAATATTTCTCATTCTTCTGCTTATTTTCGGGCTTAGTGTTGCCAGGGCCCAGAACGCAGTTGTCACTGTGGGAGGAGATGCCACAGGCGGAGGAGGAAATGCCAGTTACACCATTGGACAGGTAGTTTACACAACTGCAACTGGAACCAACGGGTCAGCCAACCAAGGGGTACAACAGCCTTATGAGATATATATCGTTGGTATCGGTGGCGACGAGCAGGTCAACCTGCAGCTCACTGTGTATCCAAACCCGGCCACGACAAAAGTGACACTAAATATAGGCGAGCAGGATCCAGGAAACCTTTCTTTCAGGCTTTACGATTTAAATGCAAAGCTGCTCCAAACGCAGGCAATACAGCTCAGGCTCACCGAAATTCCCATGGAGAATTTATCCCCGGGCGTTTATATTCTTAAGGTTCTTAACAAGGGTGTAGAAACCCGGACATTTAAAATCATAAAAAAATAATTGTCTACCAATTCCAATCCATTTATTCACAAACCAGAAATCAACATGAAAACAAAATACATTCTTTCGTTAGTGATACTGTTTGCAATAACGGTATTGACTGCATCGGCTCAGTCTCCTCAGCTGATGAGTTATCAGAGCGTGATCAGGAATACTTCGGGGCAGCTTGTTTCGAATCACCTGGTTAGCATCAGGCTTTCGGTTTTGCAGGGAAGTGCAAGCGGGACCGTGGTTTACCAGGAAGCGTTTTCACTCACCACCAATGACAACGGACTGGTCAGCCTCGAAATCGGCAACGGTTCGGTGCTTGTCGGCACGTTCAGCACAATTGACTGGACCAGCGGCCCGTACTTCCTTAAATCAGAAATTGATCCTACCGGTGGCGGCAGTTACACCATCTCAGCAGTAAACCAGTTTCTGAGTGTTCCTTATTCCATGTATTCAGCAAAATCAGGATCCGCCGCAGGCGCAGCAGGCGGTGACCTTATTGGCAATTATCCGAATCCATTAGTCGGAAGTTTGCAGACCTTCCCTATTTCGACTGTTGCACCTACCGCCAATGATGCACTGGTATGGAACGGCAGCATGTGGGCACCGGCCGGTAATGTCACTGGCACAGCAGGTGGCGACCTTTTAGGCACCTACCCTAACCCGACTGTGGCAAAGATCCAGACCTTACCCGTTTCGGCAGTTCCTCCTGTTGTCAATGATGCGCTGGTATGGAACGGCACCCAGTGGGCGCCGGCCGGGAATGTCACGGGCAATGCCGGTGGCGACCTTTCGGGCACCTACCCGAATCCAACTGTGGCAAAGATCCAGACCTTGCCTGTTTCCTCCACTGCTCCATCAATTAATGATGCGCTGGTATGGAACGGCACCCAGTGGGCGCCGGC
>SESF01016526.1_pt1 | contig 12785 bp, 10 predicted proteins | sample 3171521 | NCBI WGS metagenome assembly SESF01 (sample SAMN10866945, study PRJNA518727) | freshwater metagenome | biome: subpolar coniferous forest; feature: holomictic lake; material: water; isolation source: holomictic Lake 227, 6 m and 8 m depth | place: Canada: near Kenora, Ontario | collected...
TGAGAAGGCTGCCACCATCACTGCTATTGGTTTTGCTGCACCGCACCTTGCTGTCGGCGCGCAGCCGGACGCCCGGCCCAAGCCCGGCCCGAACAGTCGCATCCACCTCGGCATCATCGGCTGCGGCGGCATGGGCCGCGCCAACCTTGGCGCTTGCGCCGGTCAGCCCGATGTCGTCGTCACTGCCGCCTGCGACGTCTGGCCGTCCCGCCGCGACGCCGTTGTCCAGCAGTTCAAGGACACCTGCAAAGGCTACCACGACTTCCGCGAACTGCTTCAGCAACCGGACCTGGACGCAGTTATCATTGCCACTCCACCCCACTGGCACGCGCTCATTGCTATTGAGGCCTGCGCCGCCGGCAAGGACATTTACTTGCAGAAGCCGATGACGCTGCACCTTGCGGAAAGCTTCGCCGTGCGCAACGCCGTCAAGAAGCACAACTGCATCAGCCAGGTCGGCACCCAGATCCACGCCACCGAGAACTACCGGCGCGTGGTTGAATACATCCGCTCCGGCAACCTTGGTCCGATCGGCGCCGTCCGCACCTTCAATGTCATGAACCAAATGCCCGACGGCATCGGCCACAGCGCCCCGGCCCAGCCGCCCGCGGGATTCGATTGGGACCTCTGGTGCGGCCCCGCTCCGCTGGGCAAGTTCAATCCCACCCTCGTCAGCGACGCCTATAACCACTGTTCCTGGATGGACTACAGCGGCGGTTGGACTCCCGGCATGGCCCCGCACATCATCGACCTCCCGATCTGGGCGCACGACCTCGGGTTCCCGCTCCGCACCAGTTCCTCCGGCGGTCGCTACTTCCTGAAGGACGATGGCGATGCCTATGACAACCACGAAGTGCTCTGGCAATACCCCAACCTCACGCTCACCTGGATGTCTTCCCTCACCAACAGCTACGGATTCGACTTCGAGGGCGATCACAAACCGCAACGCCGGCTCGGCATCTACTTCCACGGTGCCAACGGCACGATGGTCGCCGACTACGGCAGCCTGAAGATCATTCCGGAAGGCGACAAAATGAAAGGCCTGGAAGCGCCGCCCAAGTCCATCCCGCCTTCCCCCGGTCACGAACGCGAGTGGCTCGACTGCATCAAATCCCGCCAGCAACCCTCTTGCAGCGTCTTCTATCACGTGCATGTGGATGTGCCCCTGGTGCTGAGCCTACTCTCCTTGAAGCTCGGTCGCTCAATCCGTTTCGACCCCGCGACTGAGAAAATCGTCGGCGACCCCGAAGCTGCCCGCCTCGCCGTCCCGACTTACCGCGCCCCCTGGAAATTCCCGGAGCAGTATCTGGTTGGTTAGCACGGACGTTTCATATCCACGAGGAAGGAACACCGTGGCCGCAGCGCGGAAGCTGCGTTAGTTTCAGGGGAATGACTCTGCCGAACTCGGCCGGGCTGCCGGGCGCATCCAACGCGGCTCAAATCAGCGCCTTGACTTTGCTGATGATAGCGCTGGCGTCGATGCCATACTTGGCCAGCAACTCCTCGGGCTTGCCGGAGCGCGGGATTTCCCGCACGGCCAGTTTATGGACTTTGACGCCGTTGGCGCTGAGTTCGCCGGCGACCGCATCGCCCAAGCCGCCTTCGGCGTAGTGGTCCTCGACCGTCACGACGAGGTTCTTGGTCTTCTTCGCGGCAGCTTTGATTACCTCTTTCCCGAGCGGTTTAATGCTGTAGGCGTCGATAACGGTGATGCCGATGCCCTCGCGCTGCAAGCTATCGGCTGCCTTCAACGCCTCGTAGAGCGTGACCCCGGCCGCGACGACCGTTACCTTGTCGCCTGCGGACTGGCGCAGCACCTTCGCGCCGCCAATCGGGAACGCTTCGTCGTTGTTGTAGATGACCGGCGTCTTGGGACGGGAGGTGCGCAGGAAACAGATACCTTTATGGGCGGCCATCTGGTCCACCAGCTTTTCGGCGCACACCGCGTCGCTGGGGTACAACACCAGGCTGCCCGCAATGGCCCGCATCATGGCCAGGTCTTCCAACCCCATTTGCGAGGGGCCGTCCTCGCCGATACTGACTCCAGCGTGCGAGCCGACCAGTTTCAAGTTCGCCTTCGAGATGCCCGCCACGCGAATCTGATCGTAAGCGCGGGTGAGGAAGCAAGCGAAGGTGGAGGCAAACGGCACTTTGCCGCGCACGGCGAAGCCCGTGGCCACGCCGACCAGGCACTGCTCCGCGATGAAACACTCCGTGAAGCGGTCCGGGAACTTCCGGTAGAACTTCTCCGAGAACGTGGAATTCTTCGTGTCGCCATCCATGGCCACGACCCGCCGATCCGCCCCGCCGATGCGGAGCAAGGCATTGCCGAATGCCTCCCGGGTGGCGACCAAGTCTCCGGGTTTGTAGGTCGTGGGCGGGTAGTTCGTGGGCGCCTCGTTTTTCGGCTCGGGCAGTTGATTCGGGGCGGGGATGGGATGGCCGCTGCCGGACTTGGCGGTCGGTTGCAGCTCGGCGATGGCACGGACGGCTTCTCCTTTGGAGAGCGGCTTGCCGTGCCAGCCTTCGTTGTCCTGGAGGAAGGAGACGCCACCGCCCTTGAAGGTCTTGGCGAGGATGACCAAGGGCTGACCGCCCAAGCCGACGGCGGCGAGCACTTCGAGGATTTCATCGAGGTCATGGCCATCAATCTCCTCCGTGCGCCACCCGAAGGCCTCAAAACGTTGCTTGTACGTGGCAAGATCATGGCCAAGCGCAGTGGGCTGGCTTTGACCGAGCCGGTTCACATCGACAACCGCAATCAGGTTGTTCAGGTGGTGGACGCCAGCCAGTGCGGCCGCTTCCCACACCGCGCCCTCCGCACATTCGCCGTCGCCGAGCAGGACGTAGGTGCGGTAGTCCAGGTCGTCCAACCGCGCGCACAGCGCCATGCCAACGCCGACCGCCAAGCCCTGGCCCAGCGAGCCCGTCGCCACATCCACGAACGGGAGGCGCGGAGTCGGATGGCCTTCAAGGTCGTTGCCGAGCTGGCGGAGCTTGAGCAACTCCTCCACCGGGAACAGCCCGGCCTCAGCCCAGGCGGCGTACAAAAGCGGCGCGGTGTGGCCCTTGGAGAGGATGAACCGGTCGTTGTTGTAGTAATGCGGATTCTTCGGGTCGTAACGCATGTGCCCGAAGAAGAGGGCCGCGATCAAGTCGGCCGCGGAACAGCACGAAGTTGGATGTCCGCTCCCCGCCGCCGTCGTCGCCGCAATGGAATGAATCCGCAACTGACTGGCGATGCCCTTTAGGCTTTCAATATCGGTGTCGTTCATGAATTGAATAGACTGTAGGCCCGAAAGGGGGAAAAGAAAGGAGCAAAACTGGAGCCGTTTATTTCGACACGGTGTGGCCGGGAAGGTTGCAGATCGGTGCCAGCCCGACCGGGTTGAAAGTATAAACACCGCCTGCCGGGCACACTGGCAACGTGTTGCCCTTCAAATAGGGCGCAATGTCCGCGGCGGTCAATAACGCCCCGGATGGTTTCTGCTTTTCCAAGGCCCACTGCTGTTTCGCGCCATCGAGCATCCGAAGATTGTTGATGCAGGCCGCGGACTGCGCCTGCTCGAGACTGGGCGGCGGCTGGCCGGCGTGCGCCGCCGCAGCGACCTGGGCGGCCCCAGCAAGCTGCCCCGGGGCGCCCGGCTGCGCCGGTGCCGCGCGGAGGGCCTGGACCTGCTCTTGCGCCCCCTGAGCTTGAGCCTGGGCAGTTTGGACCTGCGTGGCGAGCTGCTGCTTATCGCCGCGCAACTGGCGCACCTCATTGCGCAGGCGCAGCAACTCTTCCTTGTCCTTGCGCAAGAGGGCTAGCTCATTGTTTTCTGCCTGCGCGCGGGTAGTCTTGGTTTCCTCAACCTCGTCGCGCAACTTCTGCAGTTCCTGACTTTCCTGGCGCAAGACGGCCAGTTCGGCTTCCTTTTGCTGGCTGGCCGCATAAACCCAACCCAGTCCGATGAGCAATCCCAGCGTGCATAGCCACGGCAACAGTGACTTTAGTTTCATTCTTAGACTCCTTCCATGTTGGTTAAACCGGTAATAAAATGAAATGGTGCGCGAGGAGAGGGTCGAACTCTCAACCTTCGGCTCCGGAGGCCGACGCTCTATCCAATTGAGCTACTCGCGCAGACTACTGATTTTGGATGAGTTGAGCCCTAAACAGAGGGGGCCATATATTGGACTTCTCACCCGTTACTGTAACCCTATAATCCCGACTTCCCTAAGAATCCACCTGAATCATCCCCGTGACCGTTCTTCGACAAAGTTGCCCAGACCCCGTAACGGCTCAAATCATCTGGGACATACTATCCCGGTTCCATCGCAGCGGCAAGCAAATCTGCAAATCTTTGAACTTGGCGAGGTCGCAGATGCGTTTGGCGGCTGGGTCCGGATCTTCATTCTCCTGGATGAGAATCCACCCCACAGGCAGGGCGGCTCTAAAGTCCGGCCAGTTGAGGGAAGATCCTGTTCTGCCGCCCTGAAATCCGAAGACCGAAGGCCGAAACCCGAAAGCAGGCCGAAATCCGAATTCCGAGAATGGCCTAATTCGATTGGCGGCTGCTCCGCCGGGGTGGCGATCAATTCGGACCTCGGCCTTCGGGTTTCTTTCGGCCTTCGGTCTTCGGGTCTCGGGTTTGGAATGGCCCGGACCGACTTTAGAGCAGCCCTGCTTCTGGTCACTCCTCGCCACTCCTGGGTTGCCTTAACAGGATTTGTTGCGTAGCTTGGCGTGGATTTAAGACATGAAGATTTATATCGATGGAAAATACTACGACGAACGCACCGCGAAGATTTCGGTCTTCGATCACGGGTTGCTGTACGGAGATGGTGTTTTCGAGGGGATTCGCGCCTACAACGGCCGGGTGTTTAAATTGAAGGAACACATTGATCGGCTGTTCTATTCGGCCAAAGCGATACTGCTCGAGATCCCGATGTCCCACGAGGACATCATGGCCGCCGTCGTGGAAACCTGCCGCCGGAATCGAGTTCACGATGGCTATATCCGGCTCGTCGTGACCCGTGGTGTTGGAACGCTTGGCCTGAACCCCAACCGGTGCAAGAACCCGTCGATGATCATCATTGCCGGGAAGATTCAACTTTACCCCCCCGAACTTTATCAGCGCGGGATGGATATCGTCACCGTGGCGACAACGCGCAACCTGCACAACGCGGTCAACCCGGCGATTAAGTCGTTGAACTACCTCAACAATATACTGGCCAAGATCGAGGCCAACAACGCGGGCTGCGAAGAGGCCGTCATGCTGAATTCCGAAGGGTTCGTCGCTGAATGCTCCGGCGACAACCTCTTCATCATCAAGGAAGGGCACTTGCTCACCCCGCCGCTCTCCGCCGGCGCGCTCTACGGTATCACCCGGCGCGTGGTCATGGACCTGGCGGCCCAATCCGGCCTGGAGGTGAGCGAGCCGAACTTGACCCGCTACGATCTATTCAATGCGGATGAGTGTTTCTTGACCGGCACCGCCGCCGAGTTGATGCCGGTGGTGAAGATTGACGGAAGGGTCATCGGTTCTGGGAAGCCGGGGCCAACCACGGAAAGCCTGGTAACCCAATACCGCGCCTTGACGAAAGCTTCCGGCAAGCCGATATACGGATAACTGATCTTATGTTGTGCTGCATCTGCAAGGATAAGGAAGCAACGGTTCACCTGACCCAGATCGCCGGGGAAAAAATGCAAAAGGTGGACCTGTGCGAGGAATGCGCGAAGACCAAAGGGGTGAACGACCCGACTGGTTTCTCGCTCGCCGACTTGCTGCTCGGTCTGGGTGCCGCGCAGGAAATTGAACAGGCGGGCGGTGGCACCAACCTGAAGTGTCCCGCTTGTGGCTTTACCCAGGCGGATTTCAAGAAGGCCGGCCGGCTGGGCTGCCCGGTATGTTACCAGACCTTCGCCGAGCCGCTGGAGGGCTTGCTCAAGACGATGCATAAAGGCACACGACATGTGGGCAAAGTCCCCGAGTCCCTGCGCCAGAGCCGCAGTTTATCGGACCGGCTTAAGGCCCTCCAGAAGAAGCTCACCAAAGCCATCGAATCAGAGGACTTCGAGGAGGCCGCCATCTTGCGTGATGAGATCAAGCAAACCACTTCTCCCGCCGCCGATACGACCGCAAGCTGACGCTCATGGAACTTCACGTCTTTCTTATCCCCCCGGCCGAGAGCGCGCGGCGCAAAGGCCCGCATGACCGGATTGTAATGTCGAGCCGGGTCCGGCTGGCGCGTAATCTTAAGGATTCGGCTTTTCCTGGCTGGGCCAAGAAGCCAGAACGGGTTCGCGTGCTGGAGCTCATTCGGCCCACGGTAGAAGGGCTCCCGGAGATGAAAGGATCCTTCTCCGGTACGATGGATAGTCTATCGGCTTTGGACAAGCAGATCCTCGTGGAGCGTCATCTCATCAGCCGCGAGCATGCGGCCAAGAGCGCCGGCAGCGGTCTGGTGCTGAATCGGGATGAGACGCTTTGCTTCATGATCAATGAAGAAGATCACCTGCGCATGCAAGCCCTGCGTCCTGGGCTGCAGCTTCGCCAGGCCTGGTCTGCGATCGACGCGGCCGATTCCGCATTGGAGAAGAAACTGAACTATGCTTTCAGCCCCAACCTCGGGTATCTGACCGCTTGCCCGACAAACCTCGGCACCGGCATCCGCGTCAGCGCCATGCTCCACTTGCCAGGGCTGGTGTTGGCCGAGCAAGTCAACCCGATCATTCAATCGGTGAACAAGCTCGGCTTGGCCGTTCGCGGCCTCTATGGTGAAGGCACCGAGGCGCTGGGCAATGTCTTCCAGGTTTCCAATCAGATGACCCTTGGCGAATCCGAGAGCGCAATCGTCGAGCGCTTGGAAAAGGTCCTCGCCCAGATCATCGAGCATGAGGAAAACGCCCGGGCCACCCTGTTGGAGAGCAAACCCAAGATGGTTTACAACCACATCGGGCGGGCTTACGGCATCCTGGCCAATGCCCATAGCATCTCCTCCAAAGAGACCATGAATCTGCTGTCCTTGATGCGCCTGGGGGTAGATGTAGGGTTGTTCCCGGGTGTGGACCGTTCCCTGGTGGATGAGTTGTTCATTCTGACCCAGCCGGCCCACTTGCAGAAACAGCATTCCGAGAAGCTTTCCGCTGAGGAACGGGACTTGCTCCGTGCCGATATGGTGCGCGAGCGGTTGCGGACCGTTAGCCGCCCCGTCGCCCGGCCAACCGCCACGCCAGGCGCCGGATTGGACAAACCGACAGAGTAATAGCAATTTGATGTATGAGTGATCAGGAATCCATGAACAACTTCACGCCACGCGCCCAGCAGGTGCTTGCGCTGGCACGTAAAGAAGCCGACCGGTTCAACCACAACTTCGTCGGCACCGAGCACCTTTTGCTCGGGCTCATTAAATTGGGCCAGGGCGTGGCGGTGAATGTCCTGCAGAAACTCGGCCTCGACCTGGAGACCGTCCGCCTCGAGGTGGAGAAGCAGGTTGGCACGGGGCCCGATCAGAAGATGATGGGCAACATTCCCTACACGCCCCGGGTAAAGAAGGTCCTTGCCCTCGCTCAGAAAGAGGCCAAGGCTCTAAATCATACCTACGTGGGCACCGAGCACATTTTGCTCGGCCTGCTCCGTGAAGGCGACGGCGTTGCCGCGCGCGTCCTCAAGAACCTCGATGTCGATATCGAGCAGACCCGCCAGGAAATCCTGAAGGAACTCGATCCCAATTTCGCGGCGCAGGATGAAGTGGCAGCCGGGGAAGCCCCGGAAAAGCCAGCTTCCGAGAAAAAAGGCGAGATTAAGACCCCCGCGCTCAAAGCTTTCGGTCGTGATCTGACTGAGATCGCCCGCAAGGGCGATATGGATCCGGTGATCGGTCGCAAGAGCGAAATCGAGCGGGTAATTCAGATCTTGTGCCGGCGCACTAAGAACAACCCGGTGCTGCTGGGCGAGGCCGGTGTCGGCAAAACGGCAATTGCCGAAGGACTGGCGCAGGAAATCGCCGCCGGCAACGTTCCGGAACTGCTCCGTGACCGGCGCGTCATCACTCTGGACCTGGCCCTGATGGTGGCTGGCACCAAGTATCGCGGCCAGTTTGAAGAGCGCATCAAAGCCGTCATGGATGAGATTCGCCGCTCCAAGAACATCATTCTGTTCATTGACGAGCTGCACACGATCGTCGGCGCCGGTTCCGCCGAAGGCACGATGGATGCCTCGAATATCATCAAGCCCGCTCTGAGCCGGGGCGAACTGCAGTGTATCGGCGCCACCACCCTCAACGAGTACCGCAAGTACATCGAGAAAGACGCGGCGTTGGAGCGGCGCTTCCAGTCCGTGAAGGTCGAGGCTCCCTCCATCGATGAAGCGATTTTGATCCTCAAGGGCCTTCGCCCGAAATATGAGGACCATCACAAAGCCGAGTTCTCCGACCAGGCCATCGAAGCCTCCGTCAAGCTCTCGGATCGCTACATCACTGACCGCTTCCTGCCGGACAAAGCCATCGACGTGATGGACGAAGCCGGCTCGCGCGCGCGCATCGGCACCATGACCCGGCCGCCGGAGGTCAAAGGGCTTGAGGCCGAGATCGAGGAGATTAAGGCCAGGAAGGAACGGGCGATTAAGGATCAGGACTTCGAAGGTGCCGCGTCCATGCGCGACAAGGAGAAACAGGCGAAGGAAAAACTCGAAGCGGTACTAAAGGATTGGCGCACCACGCGTGAAGAGAATCGCGTCAAAGTGGGCGAGGAGGATATCCTGCATGTGGTTTCCAAATGGACCGGCATTCCGCTCCAACGAATGGAACGAGGGGAGATGCAGCGTTTGCTTGAGGTCGAGACGGAAATGAGCAAAGTCGTCATCGGCCAGCGCGAAGCGGTCTCGTCCTTGTGCAAAGCCCTGCGCCGGTCCCGCGCCGACCTCAAAGATCCGCGCCGTCCCATCGGCACCTTTGCGTTGCTGGGACCCACGGGCGTTGGCAAGACCTTGCTCGCCAAGACCCTGGCGGAGCAGTTATTCGGCGACTCCAAGGCCCTCATCCAGCTCGATATGAGCGAGTACATGGAGAAGTTCAATGTTTCGCGCCTGATCGGATCTCCGCCCGGTTATGTCGGCTACGAGGAAGGCGGCCAGCTTACCGAGCAGGTCCGCCGTAAACCGTACTCCGTGGTGCTCTTTGACGAAATTGAGAAGGCGCACCCGGACGTCTGGAACATGCTCTTGCAGATCCTTGAGGAAGGCAAGTTGACCGACAATGTGGGTCGTGTGATCAACTTCCGCAACACGATCATCCTGATGACCTCAAATGTCGGCTCCGACACCATTCGCAAGCAATCCACCCTCGGCTTCTCGCCCATTACCGACGAGAACAGCTACGAGAAGATGCGCGACAAGATCATGGACGAGGCCAAGAAGACCTTCCGGCCAGAGTTCTTGAATCGGCTGGATGATATCATCGTCTTTCGTTCGCTCACGAAGCCTGATCTGGTCGAGATCCTGAGTTTGGAAATCACCAAGGTGATGCAGCGGCTCAAAGCCAGGAACATCCTGCTCCAGCTCAATGACAAAGCTAAAGATTTCCTGGTGAGCAAGGGATACGACCCGCTCTACGGTGCGCGCCCGATGCGACGTTCCGTCGAGCGTTTCCTCGAGGATCCCCTGGCTGAGGAGATCCTCCGGGGTACTTTCCACGAAGGCGAACCGATTCTGGTGACCGCGGAAGGCGACCGTCTGGTCTTCTCTCAGAAGGCTGCCGCTGAAGGTGCGCTCTCGATCTAATGTGGTTCCGTAGCGTCCGCGTCAGCGGGAGCGTTCGGGTCCGGTGGCAACCGCTCCAGCAATTGCGCCACGCTTTGCGTCTGGCCGGGTAGGACTAATTCCGGCGCAATTTCGCTCAGCGGGTGCAGCACGAAGCGCCGCGTATGCGCGCGGGGATGGGGCAGAGTCAGCGCCTTGGTGGTCCGGATCTCGCCGCCGAAGGCGATCAGGTCCAGGTCCAGCGGGCGCGGTTCATTCCAGACCTTCTTTGGGCGGCGGCCAAACTCCTTCTCCAGCGTCTGCAGCTTGAGCAACAACGACTCCGGCGTCTCGCCCGTACGCGGCATCAAGCCCACGACTGCGTTCACGAACATCGGCGAGCCTGGCGGGCAATCCACCGGCGTGGATTGCCAGAGAGAAGATTTAAGTATAGGTCCCTCGGCCAGCTCCTGTATGCGCTCCATTGCCTGAAGCACCTTTAGGCGCGGGTCCCCCAGATTTGAACCCAGTGCTACGATGGCCAACTTCCTGACTTGAGACTTCACTTCAACCCGAGCACATCCTGCATGTCGTAGAGCCCGGGCTTCTGTTGCACCACCCACTGAGCGGCCCTTAACGCCCCGTTGGCAAAGGTCTCGCGATTCGAAGCCTTATGGGTGAGTTCGACGCGCTCGCCCAGTGCGGCAAAGATAACCGTATGGTCGCCCACCACGTCGCCTCCGCGCACTGAATGGACGCCGATCTCCTCTGAGGTGCGTTCGCCCACGATGCCGGCGCGGCCATGTCGCACCGCCTGGTCGAGTTGCTGTTTGCGGACCGCGGCTAGAATCTGAGCCAGGGTCATGGCCGTCCCGCTCGGGGCATCGCGCTTCAGCCGATGATGCATTTCAACAATTTCCAGATCAAAGTCCGGCCCCAATATCTCCGCCGCCTTCCGCGCCAGCCAGAATAGTGTGTTCACCCCGGTGGAGAAGTTCGAGGAAAGCACAATCGGAATCTGGGATTGGCAATTCGCAATTTGAGCTTTCGCCTCGTCCGAATGGCCGGTCGTGCCGACGACCATCGCCTTCTTGTGCGCCGCGCACAACGTCGCGATAGCTGGCGTGGCGCTGTGGGAGCTGAAATCAATAACGACATTTCCTTGCTGTATGATTGACCGCAAGTCGTCCCCCTGGTCAATCTGACCGACGACTTCCAACTCAGGATGGTGGGCGGCGCAAGCGATGAGCGCGCGTCCCATACGGCCTTTGGAGCCAGTGATGATGATGTTGGTCATAAAAGAAATGTGTTACGCAAAACGCGATTCGTGAGTTCACGTTTCACGCGTTGCTTCCTATTTCAAGACGCCGACTGCCTTCATCGTGGCCCGCAGCGTTTCGCGGTTCTTCTCGCTCATCGGTACCAACGGCAGCCGGTACTCCTCTTCGATTAGGCCCATCATCACCAGCGCCGCCTTCACCGGCACCGGGTTGGTTTCGAGGAACAAGTCCTTAAACAGCGGGTAGTACTGCTGGTGGAGCTTCAGGGCCGCCTTGGTCTTGCCCGTGGCATAGGCTTTAACCATCTGCGCCACCGGTCGCGGAATCACATTGGAGGCAACACTGATGACGCCCTGCGCACCGACCGCCATGAACGGCACCGTCAGCGAATCGTCGCCGCTCAGGATTTCAAAGCGGGTCCCGAGCGCCGCGCGCAACTGGCTGACGCGGTCCGCGTTGCCGCCCGCCTCTTTGATGCCGATGATATTCCGGCATTCGCGCGCCAGCCGCTGGATCGTGTCCACGCCGATTTCGATGCCGCAGCGGCCGGGGATACTGTAAAGCACAATGGGCAAGCGCGTGGAGCGCGCGATCTCGCGGAAGTGCTGAAACAGGCCCTCCTGGGTCGGCTTGTTATAATAGGGCGCCACCTGGAGCGAGCCATCGGCGCCAGCCTCCTGGGCCTGCCTGGTGAGGTAGATCGCCTCGCTGGTGGAATTGCCGCCCGTTCCGGCGAGCACTTTGATTCGGCCCCGTGCCCACTTTACCGACTGGGCAATGATGTGGATGTGCTCCTCGTAATCCACCGTCGGCGATTCGCCGGTGGTGCCGACCGGCACGATCCCGTCAACCCCGGCCCGGACCTGGAGGCCGATCAAGCGCTCGAGCGCAGCTTCGTCAATCTTGCCGCCCTTAAACGGCGTCACAATCGCTGTGTAAGTTCCTGTAAACATAATCAGATCTGAATCCTTCCCTCGAAAACGAACTCGGCCGGTCCGCTAAGCCGGACCTCCGCAAATTCACCGTGATGTGCTTCGAAGCTGACTTCAAGCTGGTCTCCGCCCTGGACTTGGACTTTGACGGGCGAAGTAAAGCCGTTCAGTTGCGCCGAAATCAAGGCCGAGGCGGTCACGCCGGTGCCGCAGGCCAGCGTTTCGCCTTCCACCCCCCGCTCAAATGTCCGCACCCGGATGTGGTTTGGCCCTATCTGTTGCACAAAATTCACGTTGGTGCCCTTCGGTCCGAAATGCGGATGGCGGCGGATTTCAGGGCCGAGTTGCCGGACCATCGCCCGGTCGGCATCGGGCACGAACAGCACCGCGTGCGGCACTCCCGTATTGATGGAATGAATCGTCTGCACACCCCCCGAGAGCGTCACCTGTTGGCTAAGCCGCAAATCTCCCGGCTGGGTCAGGCTGACCGTGACCCGGTCGCCTTGCACACGGGCGGTAATAATGCCCGCTTCGGTCTCGAAAGTGAGCTCCCGGCCCAGACCGGTCAACTTCTGCACGAAGCGCGCAAAACAGCGCGCGCCGTTGCCGCACATCTCGCCGGTGCTGCCGTCACTGTTGTAGAAATCCCAGGCCCAATCCGCTTTGCCCGAAGCCGACGGCACCAGCAGTAGGACGCCGTCCGCCCCGATCCCGCGGTGCCGGTCGCAAAGTCGCACGACCTGGTCGCGGGATAGCTTGATCGTTTGTGCCCGGTTGTCGATGAGCACAAAGTCATTGCCCGCACCATTCATCTTCGTAAAGTCCAGAACCATTTCTAGGTAAAGGGTAATGTG
>SESF01007386.1_pt1 | contig 12783 bp, 14 predicted proteins | sample 3171521 | NCBI WGS metagenome assembly SESF01 (sample SAMN10866945, study PRJNA518727) | freshwater metagenome | biome: subpolar coniferous forest; feature: holomictic lake; material: water; isolation source: holomictic Lake 227, 6 m and 8 m depth | place: Canada: near Kenora, Ontario | collected...
TGTCGGTCTGGGCAACCCCGGCCCTGACTATGAACAAACCCGCCATAACGCCGGTTTCTGGTGGCTCGACGAAGTGGCCCGCACACTCAAGGTCGTGCCGGTCATGGACAAGTCCTACCACGGCCATGTGGCCCGAACAACGGTGAATGGCCAGACCGTGTGGCTGCTCAAACCGCAGACCTTCATGAACCTGTGCGGCAAATCAGTCGCCGCCCTGGCGCGGTTCTTCAAGATCGAGCCGCAGGAGATTCTGGTGGCGCATGACGAGCTCGACATCGTTCCGGGCGAAGCCAAGCTCAAGCTCGGTGGCAGCCACGCCGGACACAACGGACTGCGCGACATTCACGCCCAACTCGGTACCGACGCCTACTGGCGTCTGCGCCTGGGTGTGGGGCATCCGGGCGACAAGTCCGATGTCGTGAACTGGGTGCTGAAGAAGCCTTCACTCGATCACCGCGTCGCCATAGATCAAAGCATAACGCGCGCACTCAAAGCCCTGCCGCACCTGCTGGCCGGCGAAATGGACAAAGCCACGATGCTGGTTCACACCAGCAAACCGCCACGCCCGAAACCACCCCGCCCAGAAAAACCGGCCGAACCGGATACAGCGGCGGCACCATCTGTCAGCAGGGAGAATCAACATGAGACTCGCTCGCCTTGAAACGCTGTTCCTGATCGCCGCCGGCCTGTTGTCGACTGGCGTCGTGGCGCAAACCGTCTACAAATGCGGCACCACCTACAGCCAATTGCCGTGTCCGAATGCAACGGTTATCAACGCGGACCAGCGCACGCGTGAGCAAAAGGCACAAGCCGACCAGGCCGCGGCGCGCGATGCCCGCACCGCCGCCGCCATGGAAACGGCGCGTCTGCAACAGGAAAAGGCAGATCTTGCGGCCAACACGCCGAAGACACCTGCCAAGGCTGGCAGCGCCAGCAAGCCGCGCAAGAGCGAATTGAAGAAGAAGAAAAAGAAAGATGCTGACACGCTGGTGGCGCGTTCGCCGATCACAAAAAAGGCCACCGTTGTCAAACCTGCCAGCAAGGCATCCAGCCCGTCCTGAGAGCAGCCTTGCGCGTGTCTGAAACCTAACCGGCACCCGGCACGGATTTAGCCTCGGCCTGCAGACGCCGGTATTTTTGCCACAGCGTCTCGCGGCTCTCCACCCACTGCGGGTTCACCGGAATGCAGGCCACCGGACAGACCTGGACGCACTGGGCTTCTTCGAAATGACCCACGCATTCGGTGCATTTAGCCGGGTCGATTTCGTAGATTTCGGGCCCAAGAAAAATTGCCTGGTTCGGGCACTCAGGTTCGCAGATGTCGCAGTTGATGCACTCGTCGGTGATGATCAAGGCCATCGCTTACCATCCACGGCATCGTCTAAAGTAACAAGCTTGTTGCGCATGGTCCGAATTATCGGCGAGCGTGCCATCCAAACATCCTCATGGGTCTATTCCTTTTCAAACGCCTGACGACGCTGCTGGCAACGCTGGCCGGCGCCTCGGTCGTGGTGTTTCTGGTGCTCGAAATCCTGCCTGGCAATGCGGCCCAAATGCTCATGGGCCCCGACGCCTCGCCTGAAGCAATACAGGCGCTAACGATCAAGCTCGGCCTGAACCTGCCGCCCATGGAGCGCTACTGGCAATGGATCAGCGCCCTGCTGGTGGGCGACATGGGCATGAGTAACGCCTACAGCAGCCCGGTGCTCGAGCTCGTGCTCGAACGCATGGCCGTCACCGTGCCGCTGGCGGTCATCGCCATGGTGCTGACGACGGCAATGGCCTTGACGGCCGGCATCTATGCCGCGTCGCGCCACAACCGCATGGGCGACACCGGTCTGATGGGCCTGACGCAGCTTGGCATTGCCGTGCCCAATTTCTGGTTCGCCATTTTGCTGATCCTGTTGTTCTCGGTGCATTTGCAGTGGTTCTCAGCCGGCGGTTTTCCTGGCTGGGAAGAGGGCTTTACGCCAGCACTCAAATCCCTGCTGCTACCGGCGCTATCGCTGGCCGTGGTGCAGGCTGCGATTCTGGCGCGCATCACGCGCTCGGCCGTGCTGGAAGTGCTGCGTGAAGACTTTGTGCGCACAGCGCGCGCCAAGGGTCTGTCGCAACGCGCCACGCTGTGGGGCCATGTGCTGCGTAACGCGATGATCCCGGTGCTCACCGTCATGGGGCTGCAATTCGCCAACCTGCTGGCCGGCACCATCGTGGTTGAAAACGTGTTCTACCTGCCGGGCCTGGGGCGGCTCATCTTCCAGTCGATCTCGAACCGGGATCTGATCGTGGTGCGCAACTGCGTGCTGCTGCTGGCCGCCATGGTGATCGCCGTCAACTTCGTGGTCGATGTGCTCTACGCCGTGATCGATCCGCGCGTGAAGGCCAGCGATATATGAGCCAGAGCGCAAACGCCATCACGCATCAAGCACCCGGTCTGCTGGCGCGCGCCCTGCGCCATCGCAGCTTTGCCATCGGCGCGGTGCTGACGCTGTTGCTGCTGCTGGCAGCCAGCCTGTCTCTGGTCTGGACGCCGTGGTCACCGTACGAGATCGACATGGCAGCCAAGCTGCAGCCGCCCGGTGCACAGCACTGGCTCGGCACCGACCCGTTCGGCCGCGACGTCACCTCGCTGCTGCTGGTGGGCGCACGCAATTCGATCCTGGTCGGCGTCATTGCGGTCAGCATCGGACTGGGCATCGGCACCCTGTTCGGCCTGCTGGCAGCGGCGCGCCGCGGCTGGGTCGAAGAAGCGATCATGCGGCTGGCCGATTTCACCTTTGCCTTCCCCGCCATCCTGTCGGCCATCATGCTGACGGCCGTCTTTGGCGCGGGCATCGTCAACTCGATCATCGCCATCGGCGTCTTCAACATTCCCACCTTCGCCCGCGTCACACGCGCCAGCGCCAACGCGGTCTGGTCACGTGAATTCGTGCTGGCGGCACGCGCCTGCGGCAAGGGCCCGTGGCGCATCACCTTTGACCATGTGCTGCCCAACATCCTCTCGGCCCTGATCGTGCAGGCAACGATCCAGTTCGCGCTGGCGATCCTGGCCGAAGCCGCGCTGTCCTACCTGGGTCTGGGCACGCAGCCACCGCAACCGTCCTGGGGCCGCATGCTGGCCGAAGCCCAGACCCTGCTGTTTCAGGCGCCTTTGCTGGCCGTCTTTCCGGGGATCGCGATTGCACTGGCGGTGCTGGGACTGAACCTGCTGGGCGACGGCCTGCGCGACCTGATGGACCCCCGACTGGCCCGAAAACGCTAAACCAAATGCCCTTGCTTGAAGTTCACAACCTGGGAGTGCAGCTGCAAACGCAGCGCGGCCCCGCTGCTGCCGTTCGCGGCGTCAGTTTCAGTCTGGAGCGCGGCCAGACGCTGGGCCTGATCGGCGAATCGGGTTGCGGTAAATCGATCACCGCCATGTCGCTGATGGGTCTGCTGCCCGAGAACGCAGTCGTGACCGGCAGCATCCGCTTTGACAAGCAGGAAATGGTCGGCATGAACGACGCCGCCCTGCGTCGCCTGCGTGGCGACCGCATCGGAATGATTTTTCAGGAGCCGATGACGGCGCTCAACCCGGTGCATACCATCGGGCACCAGGTGGCCGAGCCACTGCGCCTGCATCGCGGCACGGATCGCGCTGCGGCACGCGCGCAGGCCATCGCCCTGCTCGACCGTGTCGGGATCGCCGAGGCGGCGCGGCGTGTGGACGCCTACCCGCATCAGTTCTCCGGCGGCCAACGCCAGCGCATCACGATCGCCATGGCCCTGGCTTGCGGGCCGGACCTGCTCATCGCCGATGAGCCCACCACCGCGCTGGACGTAACGATTCAGGGCCAGATACTGGACCTCATCAGCGAACTGGTGCAGGAGCGCGGCATGGCCTTGCTGCTGATCTCGCACGATCTGGGCGTGATTGCGCAGAATGTTGACAACATGATGGTGATGTACGGCGGCACGGTGGTCGAAAGTGGCCCCAGCGCAAGTGTCTTTTCCCACATGGCGCACCCCTACACACGCGGCCTGTTTGGCGCACGCCCCAAGCTCGGTGCGCCACGCGGAACCCGCCTGACCACCATCGCCGGCACGGTGCCCGAACTGGCCGATCTGAGCGCCGGCTGCCCCTTCTTCGAGCGCTGCACCTGGGCTGCGCCAGCGTGTGCCCAGGCACTGCCGAGTGCCACCGATCTCGGCTCCGGACACCGGGCCAACTGCCTGCGGCTTGATGCCGTTGCCGCCGGAGCAAAGCCATGACCGAGGTCTTGTTGGAACTTGATCAGGTCACGCGCAGCTACAAGCTGCCGCGCGAGCGGCTTTGGGGAGCAGCACCGATGGTGCACGCGGTGCGCGGCATCAGCTTGCGCATGCGCAGCGGCACCAATCTGGGCGTGGTCGGCGAGTCGGGTTCCGGCAAGTCGACGCTGGCACGTCTGGTCATGGCGCTCGAAGCGCCGACTTCGGGCACGGTCCATATGCTGGGCCAGGCATTGGGTGAACTGGACCCGGCTGCCCTGCGCGCGGCGCGGCGCAATTTCCAGATGGTTTTTCAGGATCCCTACGGCTCGCTCGATCCGCGCCAGACGGTCGAACGCATCATCACCGAACCCTTGGCGGCCATCGGCGGCACACCGGCTGGCGAAATGCATGCCCAAGCGCGCGACGTGCTGGACTCGGTCGGCCTGCGCAGCAGCGACCTGGGCAAGTATCCGCATGAGTTCTCTGGCGGCCAGCGCCAACGCGTGGCGATTGCGCGCGCCCTGATCACGCGCCCGCGCCTGATCGTGGCCGACGAACCCGTGAGCGCGCTGGACGTTTCCGTGCAGGCCCAGGTGCTCAACCTGATGCAGGACCTCTCAACCGAATTCGGTGTCACCTACCTGCTGATCAGCCACGATCTGGCGGTGGTCGATCACCTGTGCGATGAAGTGGCCGTGATCTACCAGGGCCGCATCGTCGAGCAGGGCTCGCCGCTGACGCTGTTCCAGCAAGCCGCCCACCCCTATACGCGCGCCCTGATTGCTGCGGTACCGCGCTTGCAGCCGCATGCGACAAGCGCACAGCGCAGCCGCGCCCCGCTGGTCAATTCGCGCGCGCATGGTGCGCTGGCCTGTCCCTACGCACCACGCTGCCCGCACGCACAGGCCCTGTGCGAGGCGCAGCGCCCCGAACTGACGGCGCTTGACAGTGGCCATCAGGTGGCCTGTCATTTTTTTGACCTGCCGGCCGCACCCACCTGAGTACAAAATGGTATCGTTCGCAACGTCGCACAACATCCTGGCTCAACCCCTTTTCTGACTGGAGAAGTTTCATGATCAATCGTCGTCACCTCATTCGCTCGGCTGCCGGCACTGCCGCACTCGCCACCCTGCCGCTGGCCGCTATGGCACAGGGCAAAAAAGACAGCGTGGCGCTGGCCATGACGCTGGAGCCACCGGGCCTGGACCCGACTGCCGGCGCCGCCTCGGCCATTGCCGAAGTCGTGCAATACAACATCTTCGAGACCCTGACCAAAATCAACAGCGACGGCAGCGTCTCGCCGCTGCTGGCCGAGAGCTGGGAAGTCTCGCCCGACCTCAAAACCTACACCTTCAAGCTGCGCAAGGGCGTCAAGTTCCAGAATGGCGAGCCCTTCAATGCCAAAGCCGTGAAGTTTTCTTTCGAGCGCGCTGGCGCCGAGAAAAGCACGAACAAGGACAAGCGCACTTTCGCCAGCATGGACAGCGTGGCGGCAATTGACGACTACACGGTCGTGGTTCTGAACAAGGCGCTCGATCCGGATTTCCTGTTCCTGATGGGCCAGGCCACGGCCATCATCGTCGAGCCCAAGAGCGCAGACAACAACGCCACCAAACCGGTCGGTACCGGCCCCTACCAACTCACAGCCTGGAACAAAGGCTCCTCGGTCACGCTGAGCAAGTGGGACGGCTTCCGCAACGCCGCAGCCATCAAGATCAAGAAGGCCACTTTCCGTTTCATCAGCGACCCGGCAGCACAAGTGGCTGCCTTGCTGGCCGGCGACGTCGACGCTTTCCCACGCGTGACGCCGCGCAGCGTGGCACAGTTCAAGACCAACGCCAAGTTCCAGGTCCTGCTCAACGGCTCGCGTGCCAAGACCATCCTGGCCATCAACAACAAGAAGAAGCCGCTTGACGACGTGCGCGTGCGCCGCGCCATCGCCGCCGCAATCGACCGCAAGGCCGTCATTGAAGGCGCCGGCGACGGCTTTGGCGCACCGATCGGCAGCCACTATGTGCCGGGCGCGTTCGGCTATGTGGACACCACCGGAATCAACCCGTTCAACATTGAAAAAGCCAAGGCGCTGCTAGCCGAAGCCGGCATCAAGACACCATTGGAACTGAGCCTGAAACTGCCGCCCGCGCCGTATGCACGCCAGGGCGGCGAGGTGATCGCAGCGCAGTTGGCCAAGGTCGGCATCATCGCCAAGATCGAGAACGTGGAGTGGGCGCAGTGGCTCAGCGGCACCTACACCAACAAGGCCTACGATCTGACGATCATCTCGCACGTCGAACCCTTCGATCTGGGCAACTTCGCCAAGCCCGGCTATTACTGGGGCTACGAATCACCCCAGTTCAACGCCCTGTTTGACCGCATCCAGAACGCACCGCGCGCTGCGGATCGCGCCAAGCTGCTGGGCGATGCACAACGCATGCTGGCCAACGACTGTGTTCATGCCTTCCTGTACCAGCCGCAGTGGGTCACGGTGGCTGCCAAGAACCTCAAGGGTCTGTGGAAAGACATGCCGGTGTTTGTCAACGACATATCGGCGCTGTCCTGGTCGTGAAGCTGTACGAACTCAGTGCGCCGGAACTGGTCGCCGGCTACCGTAGCCGCGCCTTCTCGCCGGTCGAGGTCACGCAGGCGGTGCTGGACCACATCGCGCGCTGGGAGCCGCATCTGCATGCCAGCTACCTGTTGCGGCCCGAACTCGCGCTGGACCAGGCGCGTGCCAGCGAGGCACGCTGGCACGAGGGCCAGCCCTGCGGCGTGCTTGACGGTGTACCGGTCACGATCAAGGAAAACATCGCCACGCGCGGCGACCCGGTGCCCTTGGGCACGCTGGCCACCGACCTGACACCCGCCGTCGCCAGTGCACCACCAGCAGCGCGCCTGCGTGAAGCCGGCGCCGTCATGGTCTGCAAAACCACCATGCCCGACTACGGCATGCTCTCCAGTGGCCTGTCGAGCTTTCACGCCCTGGCACGCAACCCCTGGGACCTGCGCAAAACGCCCGGCGGCTCCAGCGCCGGCGGCGGTGCGGCCGCAGCAGCCGGCTATGGCCCGCTGCACATCGGCACCGACATCGGCGGCTCCTTGCGCCTGCCAGCCGGTTGGTGTGGCATCTTCAGCTTGAAGCCCAGTCTGGGTCGCATCCCGATCGACCCACCCTACACCGGGCGCGCCGCCGGCCCCATGACACGCAGCGTGGCCGACGCCGCGCTGATGATGCAGGTGCTCTCGCTACCCGATGCGCGTGACAGCATGAGCCTGCCCTACCAGGCGATCGCCTGGAATAAATTCGATCAAGGCGCCGGCATTCTGCGCGGCCTCAAAATCGGCCTCCTGCTGGACGCCGGCTGCGGTCTGACGGTCGAGCCCGAGGTGCTGGCGGCAATCAAACGCGCTGCCCATATCTTTGAACAAGCCGGTGCCGTCGTCGAAGCCATGAAGCCCTTTCTGACACCCGACATGCTCGACGGTATGGACCATGCCTGGCGATTGCGCTCACAAATCGATCTGGCAGCTTTGGCGGCCGACAAAAAAGCCAGCGTGTTGCCCTACATCCAGCACTGGGCCGACAGTGCTGCCGGCATGAACGGGCCGCAGGCCTTTGCCGCCTTCAGCCAGTTTCACAACACGCGTGTGGCCACGGTGCGGGCCTGTCAGCGTTTTGATTTTGTGCTGTCGCCGACTTCGCCGATGCCCGCCTTCGCCGCCGAGTTGCCGTCGCCGACCAACGACCCGCTGCGTCCGCTCGAACACATCGCTTTCACTGTGCCCTACAACATGTCGGAGCAGCCCGCGGCGTCAATCAACTGCGGCTACACCCAGGATGGATTGCCAATCGGTCTGCAGATTGCCGGCCGACGTTTCGATGATCTGGGTGTGTTGCAGGTCGCACGGGCTTTTGAATTGCTGCGTGAACCGCAAAAAGCCTGGCCGCAGGTGCCGAGCTGAAAGCAGCCGATCAAGCTTTTAGCGTCTTGGACAGGGCGTTTTGTTTCAGCACAAAAGTATTGAAGACGCCTATCGGCAGGGCCGGACTGTACAGATAACCCTGAAACAGGTCGCAACCCTGCGCTTTCAGGAACTCACGTTGGCCCTCGGTTTCGACGCCTTCGGCGACGACTAGCAGATCCATGCTGCGACCGAGTTCCACCACCGTGTGAACAATCGCTGCGTCGTGCGAGTTGGTCAAGACGTCGCGCACAAAGGACTGGTCAACCTTGAGTTTGTTAAATGGCAGTCGTTTGAGGTAACTCAGCGATGAAAAGCCGGTGCCAAAGTCATCAAGCGAAAACTTGACGCCACGCTGGCGCAGCGTCGACATTTTTCCAAAGATATCTTCCATATCGTCGACCAGAAGGGACTCCGTCAGTTCCAGCTCCAGCAGGCTGACATCGAAGTCGTAGCGGTCAATCATGGTCAGCACCTGGTTGACGAAATCGCTTTGCCGAAACTGAACCTGGCTGATGTTGATCGCCAGACTGAGATGTCGTGTCGCGTTGTAATTTCCCCATACCTGCAGTTGGGCGCAGGCCATTTCAAGCACCCAGTGGCCGATCGGCAGGATCATGCCGGTCTGCTCGGCCAGCGCAATGAAATTCCCGGGCGCCACCAGGCCGCGACGCGGATGCTGCCAGCGCAGCAAGGCCTCAGCGGCGACAACGCGGCCCTCAGAGTCGATCTGCGGTTGGTAATGCACGTCGAATTCGGACCGTTCCAATGCCAGGCGCAGTTCGTCCTCCAGTCTTGAATACCCAATGGAATCGGCCTGCATGAAATAAATCAGAACATACAGATTCAACAAGGCTGCAATCGGGTGCGCCCAGGCGCTGATTCGGCGCACATCATCGGGCAGACCGTAGCCCAATGGCGAAATGCCCGGATCCACTTCCAGCAGCACAAAGGCCAGCAGGCAGAGCAACGCCATGCCATGGCGCAACAAGGGGCGCTCACCGCGAAAGACCGTCATGGCCATCACACTCAGCGGCAAAAGGTGAAAGTGGGTGGCGCGCGGCAGCAGGGGGGTCGGAATGTCATAAACAAAAGCGAACATGGACACGATGCCAAGCAGCGTCAAAATGAGCATGACGGCCACGCCAGGACCCTGCTGCTGCCAGTTCAGTGCCAGCGCCGCCAGTGCGAGCACCAGCGTGAGTGCCACGATTACCCAGTCGCCACGCCAGGCGAAAAACAGGCACCAGCCCAAGCCGATCAGCAGCACCAGCAAACTGCTCAGCAGCAGAACGCGGCGCCCCCGACGTTGCTCTATCCGCTCTAAGTCAGCCGCGACCCAGAAATGTGCAAGGCGCAGAATGGGTCCCGCATTTATCTGCATGGAGCGGTGAAGTCAAGGTAGACGTTTGACGGTTCGCAGTGCAGCAAACGATACGCTGGCGCGCGCAAACGGCACCGACCATCGCAGGAAAATTTTCCAAACATGGCATTGAATCCCCTATTCAACTCAAGAATCTGATATTTTTCTTGATACTAGCAGAGAATTCTTATGCAAAGAAATGCACCTGGCAAGCCGCTGGATTGCCGAAAAAAAGAAGGCAGCAAGCGCATGACGCTTGCCCAGGCAGGAGCCTACTTGGCCAATGACGCCTGATCGTAGATGGGCTGCGCCGGCATATTGGCCAGATGCTGCGTGTCGGCCCAGAGCAGGATTTCGATCGCATCGCCGGCGATGCGCACACGGTTCAAACCGGCATTGGGTATCTCACTCTGGCGCGGTCCCGACAGCGGCAGGGCGCGCGCGGTGCGGTAAATCATGTCAAGCACGCCGCCATGCGTCACCAGCACCAGCGTCTTGTTTGCATGCGCCAGCGCCAGCGCGCGCACGGCGCCCAGCACGCGGGCATGAAACTGCCGCGTGCTCTCAGCGCCAGCGAACGCGTAGTCGGCGTCAAAGCGCGTCCACTGCGCCCAGGCATCGGGGTGCTGCGCCTGAATGTCGTTAACCCGCATGCCGTCAACAACGCCAAAATTCTGCTCGCGCAAACCGGGGTTGAGCGCGCTGCTGCCCGGCGGCGGCAGATGCAAACTCTGCTCCCGGATCGGTTGGGCGGTCTGCTGTGTGCGGATCAGGTCGCTGCAGACCAGCAGGTCAGCGGCCTCAGCGGCAAGGCGCTGGCCCAGACGACGCGCCTGCTCATGACCGACAGCGTTGAGCGGCACATCGACCTGGCCCTGAAAGCGCAACTCACGGTTCCAGTCGGTTTCGCCATGACGGATCAGGATGAATTCGGTCATTGCACTTTCAAGGTTCAATGTCGCCGTCGTCCTCTGCCGTCACGGCTTCACTGGCCTTGACAATCATCACCGGCACCGGCGAGCCGTGCAGCACTTCGTTCGATACCGAGCCCAACAAGGCGCTGCGCAAAGTGCTGGTGCCGCTGGCACCCATCACCACCAGATCGCATTCATACCGTTCCAGGATGTCAATGATGGTGTGCGCCGGATCGCCCGAGGCAACCTCAGATTCATAGGGCAGGCTGGCCTCGTCCAGCAACGCCTGCGCCGCCAGCAGGGTATGGGCACCGGCGGCAGCGCTGACTTGCGCCAACACCTGCGGATCGTGCGCCACAACCAGTTCGTACAGGTTCGCACTCTCCTGCACATTGGCCAGCACCACACGGGTCGCAAGTCCCGCGCGTGCCATGCGGATCACGCATCGAACCGCTTCCAGCGAGACATCGGATCCATCAACGGGTAACAGTATTTTCATTTTCTCTAACCTTTAATCAATGGGCCTGAGCAGCCATCAAGCAGAACCTAACGTCCGGACTTTCTCAATCAGGCGCTGATTCACCAGGGGCGACACAAATTTGTCGACTTCGCCACCGAGCGAAGCAATTTCGCGCACAAAAGTGCTGGAGATGAACTGGTAGCGGTCGCTGGGCGTGAGGAACACGGTTTCCACATGCGGCATCAGGCTGCGGTTCATACCGGCGAGCTGGAATTCATAGTCAAAGTCAGTGACAGCGCGCAAGCCGCGCACCATGGCCTTGGCGCCGCGCGCCACGACAAAGTCGCGCAACAGGCCCGAAAAGCTCTCGACCTCGACCTGCGGATAGTCCTTCACCACCTCGCGCGCCATGTCGATGCGTTCCTCGAGTGAAAACATAGCCTTCTTGTGGTGGCCGGCGGCCACCGCCATGATGACGCGATCAAACAACTGGGTCGCGCGGCGCACCACATCCTCATGGCCACGGGTGATGGGATCAAAAGTACCGGGGTAAACAGCAATCACGTTGTGGACCATTTTTCGCCTATCCATCGGTTGAGGGTAATGCCTGAAGCCCCAACATTGCGTGGGCTCGCCTGCGCCCCATTATGCAGTGTCACGCGGCCATCGCCGGAGCAAATGGGCGTGCACGGCGCCGGCCTTGAGGTGCCGGTACACCTGCAAGCCTGCGCTCGCCAACTGCGGGTCCCGCCACTGCGTCGGCGCTTCGAGGTAGACAAAGCCATCTGGCGCCACAACGCGCCCAGCCGCCTGCAGCGCCACCTCAAAAAGAGTCGAATCAAAGGGCGGATCAAGAAAGACGGCGTCCATGCTGTTGGCGTCCAGATGCCGCAGGGCGGCAACGCCATCACCGCGCACGATGTCGATGGCAACAGCCTGCAACTGCGTCTGAACGCGTTTGAGTTGCAGCACCAGGGCTGTGTCCTGCTCCACCAGTGAAACCGCCTTGGCCCCGCGCGAAGCCGCCTCGAAGCCCAACGCGCCGGTACCGGCGAAGGCATCGATGCAGCGCCAACCACTCAGGTCCTGCCCGAGCCAGTTGAACAGGGTCTCGCGCACGCGGTCGGGTGTCGGACGCAAGCCCGGATGGTCAGCCACAGCGAGCCGCGTGCGTTTCCACTGACCCCCGATGATGCGCACCTCGTGGGTCTGCACGCGAATCGGGCGCACGCGTGCCGGGCGAGTCGCAGTTGGGGATTTGTTTTGCTTCATCGGCACAGCTTAACCCAGGTTATGCCGCTTGCGTCGGCCCGACGCAGGGTCTATGCTTGGTGTGCGTCCCACTGAACCACTTGCGTAAAACCCGGAGTGCATCATGTACAAACGAATCTTGCTGGCCTATGACGGATCTGTGAGCGGGCAACGCGCCCTGCTCGATTGCCAGGACCTGGCGCAATGGGCGCAATCGGAGTTGACACTGGTAGCCGTGATGCCGCTGAACATGGATGTGATGGGAATGGGCGTCGGTGTTTATGACCCGCATCTGATGGAGCGGGACAAGGCGGTCATGCAAACTGTTCTCAACGAGGGCATTGCACAACTGGCGGCCGCCGGGCACCAGGCCACGGGCGAAGTACTGGTGGGCGAGACAGTGGACGAGATCACCAAGTACGCCCGCAAAATCGCGGCCGATCTGATCGTGGTGGGTCACAAGCACCTCGACAGTTGGGCGGCACGCTGGTGGCGCGGTTCGATTTCAAAAGCCTTGATTGAGCACGCACCGTGCAGCGTGCTGGTGGCCATCACCCAATAGGCTGCAAACACCCGCCCCGTCGCTTCATTGGCAGTTTCAT
>SESF01006878.1_pt1 | contig 12763 bp, 9 predicted proteins | sample 3171521 | NCBI WGS metagenome assembly SESF01 (sample SAMN10866945, study PRJNA518727) | freshwater metagenome | biome: subpolar coniferous forest; feature: holomictic lake; material: water; isolation source: holomictic Lake 227, 6 m and 8 m depth | place: Canada: near Kenora, Ontario | collected...
GCATTACCGAGGCCAACGGCGAAGCGGGGCAGTGGTATTTGCACCTGTTTGCAGTGGAACAACCTGATTTCAACTGGGAGAACCCAGAAGTCCGGGCACACTTTGAAGAGGTTTTGAAGTTTTGGCTCGATCGTGGCGTTGACGGCTTCCGCATCGATGTCGCGCACGGCATGATCAAAGAGCAGGGCCTACCCGACATCACCACCGATCCAGAACTTCTAAAAGTTCAGAAGATGCCATATTGGGATCAAGATGGCGTTCACGAGATCTATCGCGCTTGGCGCAAGATTTTGGATTCGTATCCTGGCGATCGGATGGCAGTTGCAGAGGCATGGGTATCTCCTACGAGCCTGCCGCTCTATTTGCGCAACGATGAATTAGCAAACTCTTTTAACTTCGACTTCTTGGATTCGAAATGGGATCGCAAAATTTTGAAGAAGAGCATTGTTAGAACGATCAAGAATCTATCGGACGTAGGCGCTCCAGCATCTTGGGTCTTTAACAATCACGATGTGACTCGCTCGGTTACTCGCTTTGATTTGGGTCTCAAAGGTGGCGGAGTCGGCACCATCAAACAGCGCTTCGGAAACACAAAAAAGTTCAATGCAGAACGAGGTGTTCGTCGGGCACGCGCTGGTGCAATGTTGATGTTTGCTCTTCCGGGTGGCGCTTATGTATATCAAGGCGAAGAGTTAGGTCTGCCGGAAGTTACAAATATTCCGCAAGATCGACTTACCGATCCCCGTTGGAAGATGAGTGAGTACACCGACCCAGGTCGGGATGGCTGTCGAGTTCCACTTCCATGGGCAGCCGCTGAAGCCGGTTCGCATGGTTTCTCATCTAATTCTGCTTTAAGTGATCAAGATTCGTGGTTGCCACAACCAGCATGGTGGGGCAAGTACGGTGCTGATACACAGGAGAGCGATGAGAACTCAACGTTAAATATTTATCGCAAAGCCTTAGCGATCCGCAAAGCCGAACCAGGGTTGGGCGATGGCAAATTAAAATGGGTCGATATGGGTAAAGAGGTCTTGGCATTCTCTCGAGCTGGTGATTTCTTATGCGTCGTGAACTTTGGCGATCCGATTAAGGTTCCAAAGGGTGCGGAAGTTTTGCATTCAAGCTCGCCAATGGATGGGAAAAAAATTCCTACTGATGTGACCGTCTGGTTGCGTACTAAGTCCTGATGACGAAACGCATTCATCCGGCGTGGACAGCATTTGGGGTCACTTTTCTTACGCTTATAGCTACTGCTGGTTTTAGATCGGCGCCTTCCGTTCTGATCGTGCCGTTGGAAGATGCTTTCGGCTGGAGTAGATCCACCATTTCTTTGGCGCTGGCTATCAACGTCTTGCTCTACGGTCTGACGGCGCCGTTTGCAGCGGCGTTTATGGAGAAGTTCGGCATTCGCCGGGTAGTTATGTTTGCCCTAGCAACTGTTGCATCTGGCGCGCTGGGGACGGTTTGGATGACACATCCTTGGCATTTGATTGTGCTGTGGGGCGTAATTGTTGGAATGGGTACCGGCTCGATGGCCTTGGTTTTTGCGGCATCCGTCGCAAATAGATGGTTCATTCAGAAGAAAGGTTTGGTGCTTGGCGCTTTGACAGCGGCCGGCGCTACTGGGCAATTGATTTTTCTACCAGGGCTCTCATCGCTTGCCGTTCACTATGGTTGGAAGTGGGTTTCGATCACCGTAGCGGCTGCGGCTTTTGTGATGGTTCCGCTAATCGGAGCTTTCCTAAAAGAACGGCCATCCACTGCTGGCGTAACTCCATATGGCGCACCAGCTGATTACGTTGAGCCACCTATTGTTCGACGCAATGCCGCCAAAGAGACGATTGATACTTTGCGGGCCGCCGCCAAACATAAGGATTTTTGGTATTTAGTCGGATCCTTCTTCGTATGCGGTCTATCAACTAGCGGATTGGTCGGTACTCACTTTATTCCCGCGGCACATGATCATGGCATGGCTGAAGTTACTGCCGCCTCACTTATGGCGATGATCGGCGTTTTCGATGTAATCGGAACCGTTTTTTCTGGCTGGCTAACGGATCGGATCGATCCCCGCAAGTTGCTCTTCTTCTATTATCTGTTTCGCGGACTTTCGCTCTTCTTGTTGCCCTCAATTCTTTTTGCAACGCTTCACACTTCAACTTTGGTCTTCATCATTTTCTACGGGTTGGATTGGGTGGCTACTGTTCCACCCACTGTTGTGCTTTGCCGCAAAGTACTAGGACTTGAGCGAGGCACTGTTGTTTATGGCTGGGTTTTTGCGGCGCATCAAATTGGGGGATCGATTGCAGCTTTTGGTGCGGCGGTCCTTCGAGTGAAGTTCGGAAATTATTCGACCGCCTTCTATATAAGTGGCATTCTCTGTGTAATAACTTCTTACTTTGTATTGCAGATCGGAAAAGCGAAAGAGAAGGCGTTAGCTGCGTAATGAGTGAAATTACCTTCTACGAAAAGGTTGGCGGCCGCGAAACTTTTGTGGCAATCGTGGATGGTTTTTATCAACAACTAGAAGTTGAACCTTTGCTGCTGGCCATGTATCCCAAAAATGACATGGCGGGCGCTAAAGAACGACTAATGCTCTTTCTTGAGCAGTACTGGGGCGGGCCGACTACCTATTCAGATCAACGCGGACATCCTCGACTTCGGATGAGACATGTTGGTTTTCAGATTGGCGAAGCGCAGAAGCAGGCGTGGCTTCGCTGTGCTCACGCTGCCATCATCGATTTACCTATGGAGGAGGCACTCAAAGAGGAGCTCTGGAGCTATTTTCAATACGCCGCCCATTCCATGCTGAACCAATCGGAGTAGCCTTTTCTGCGTGAATCTTGAGCAATTGGCCAAAATGCGTAATGGCAATGGATTTATTGCGGCGCTAGATCAGAGCGGTGGAAGCACGCCAAAAGCCCTTAAGTTGTATGGGATAGCGGAATCACAATATGTCGATGAAGCGGCGATGTTCGATTTGGTTCATCAAATGCGAGCCAGAATTATTACTAGTCCTGTCTTTAACGGTGATCGAATCCTAGGCGTTATCCTCTTCGAAATGACGATGGATCGGAAAATTGATGGTTTAGGTAGTGCGGAATACTTATGGCAACGCAAGCAGATTGTGCCCTTCTTAAAAGTTGATGTAGGTCTGCAATATGAGATTGATGGTGTTCAGTTAATGAAGCCGATCGCAGACTTGTCCGAGAAATTGGAGAGCGCCGGGCGTCATGGCGTCTTTGGCACGAAGATGCGCTCAATAATTGCTCATGCTGATCCGATCGGAGTATCGAAGGTAGTTAATCAACAATTTGCTTTTGGCAAGCGAATTATGGAGACCGGTCTGGTTCCAATCATTGAACCCGAAGTTGATATCAATAGCACTACAAAGCTTGAATCAGAAATCCTGCTTAAGAAAGAATTGATCCAAAATCTTAATTCACTTACTGGCTCGCAACATGTATTGCTTAAATTGACCTTGCCCGATGAACCCAATTTCTACTCTGAATTGGTAAACCACCCAAGAGTCATTCGAGTGGTGGCGCTTTCAGGCGGGTATTCGCGAAGTGATGCTAATGAACTGCTAGCCAAGAATCAAGGCGTAGTTGCAAGTTTTTCTCGTGCCCTTAGTGAAGGTTTAACCGCGCAACAATCGGCTGCTGAATTTGATCAAATGCTGGACGATTCAATCGAAAGTATTTATCAAGCATCAATTAAGTAACGTACTTATCCAATCGCGGTATCTCGTCGATTAAATCCAAATAAGCCCGCCAAACTAAGAACCGCAGCGATTCCGAGCAATAGCAAGTTCTGCCCGCCTCTGGGCGAAGCTGCGGGGGCAAAAGCCATGTGGTGTAAGAACGAGGTATCCAAGAGGTAATGATTAAGTTTTAAGGTTGAGCCAATTAACTCAAGCAGAAAACTCCAGGCTAAGAGTGATTGGCCGACAATACTTACGGCTCGGGGATAGAAGCCGAAGACCATCAGCGAAACCCCAAATAAGACCATCGCACTAGGCACCATATTTAACCCTGCCATTAACGCATCCTTGATTCCCAGATCTCCGGTTCGAAGACTTGAACCTGAAAAGGCACCAAAGCCAGCCATTAGCGCGATGAATGTTAAGCCTACAACGCTGATAAGTAGACGGCTCAGGTAAACCTGAGATCTAGATTTAGGGGAGACCAAGAGGTGATCGATATAGCCCTCGGATTCTTGTTCCCGAAACGCAGCGGCATGGCTGTTGGCAGCAAACATCAACCCAGAGGAAAGCATCAGAAAAATGATGCCGAAGAAGAGCTCACTCATTTTTGTGATTCCTAAAGCACCGAAAGTTTTTTGAATTGTCGAAGAGCCAGAGAAAGCCTTGGTTGCCCCGTGGGCTACTAAACCAAAGGCGAATGACATAAAGAAAAAACCTGCGCCCCAACTAAGAATGTTTAAGCCTTGCAATTTAACCCATAGTTTTGGGATGCTCTTAATTTCGCGGCCATTTGTATCGCTGATTCGTTCCGGAATTAGACTTGCCGTTAAGTCGCGCTTAGAGCTGAGCGTGATTGCGACTCCTGTGCAAATGACGGTAGTGGCGAGTACCAACGATAGGCCCAGCCAGTGCGATTTAGTTAGTGGTGCAGTGGAGGTAATCCAACCGAGAGGTGAGAGCCAATGAACCCAGGCGATCGACGGGGACGAGTCTGCGACTGCTCGGATCAAAAACGAAATTCCAATAACCAATCCGGTGATTGTTGCGGCAGTTCTTCGCGTGCTTACTAATTGAGAAGCCACTGCGCCAACGCTGGCAAAAAGGTAACCTGAAGAGACCAAGGCAAGTGCAAAAAATAAGGCGGCGCTCACCTTAAAGTCATGTGATAGCAAAGCCGTTGCCGAAAGCGCTAAGCAACCAATTGCTAGAGTTATCGTGAGCGATAAGTAGATCCCTCGGAGTGCAGCCAACGTCGCCGCTCTTCGTGTAATAGGCGCGGATACCAGGATTTCCCACTGTCCAGTGTCTTCATTTCCACGCAGCCCCTTTGTCGCGCTGAGCGCCGCCCAAATTCCAATTATTAGTGGAATAACAGCGAGCGAACGAAATGCCGTGAACCCAGCGACAGTCTCAAGTGAGTGCGCTGGTCCGAAGACAGCTGCGATGCCGGCGTCATGTGAAAAGGAGGCGGATAGTCGAAGTCGATCGGTTAGGTGCGGGTAGGCGGTGCGATATCCGTAAACAGTAGAAATTGAAACAACGCCGACCATCCACCCCAGGGCAGCGGCAACTTTTCGTCGCTCTTTGAAGAAGTGTTTGGTGATAACTAAACCAGTAGACATTGACTAACTTCCGTAATGTGACAGGAAGATCTCTTCCAACGAAGCTTCGTGAGCAACAAGTTTGGTGACATTGGCGTTAGCCAACGCCTGCATTAGAGCGGTAGGGGTACCAGCTAACTCGCACGAGACGCGATGGCCTTCAACAACTACTCGCTTTACATTTTCGACTTTGGCGAGGTCGATTGGGGTTCCAGCAAAAGTGATTTGATATGTGAGTGCCGAGAGATGTCTCATCTCCTCTAGCGTTCCGATTTCGATGAGTTCGCCATTTCGAAGCAGTCCCACTAAATCACATAAGACTTCGACTTCGCTCAAGGTGTGAGAAGAGAGAAAGATTGTTTGTCCATGCTCCTTGGCTTCCAGTACGACACTTCGGAAGACCTCTTGCATGAGTGGATCTAATCCACTGGTTGGTTCATCAAGCAGCAAGACATCGGAACGAGTAGACAGCCCAGCAACTAATAACAATTTTTGCCGGTTTCCTTTTGAATAGGCCCGAACTTTTTTACTGGGATCCAGCTGAAAGCGCTCTACCAAATTTGACTGATATGTAGAATCAACTTTTCCATGCAATGAGCTCAATAACTCCAAGGTTTGTTTCCCTGTTAATGAACCCCAAAGGTTTGATTCGCCAGGCACGTAAGCCAATCGCTTGTGGATCTCTTCGGGGCTCTTAGTGCAATCCAAGCCAAAGATTTCGGCGCTACCAGATGTTGGTTTTATCAACCCAAGCATCATTCTGATGGTCGTGGTCTTTCCCGCTCCGTTAGGCCCAAGAAAGCCAAAGACCTGCCCTTCAGCAATATCCAAATTTAAATTCTTTACGGCAGCTTTATCACCGTAGATTTTTGTTAGCTCGAGGGTCTTAATAATTCCCATAACAACAGCCTAGCCCGGAATAAAATTAATGTTTAGGTTGTGACCGATTACCTAACTTGAGAATCTCGCCATTGCGCAGATACCAAAGGGTTCCTTCTTCGTTTCGCACGGTTGTGATTCGAAGGCCGACAGATTCGACAGTCCCTTTTACTTCCATAACTTCGACACTGTCACCCACGCCATACTGATCTTCGATCAACATAAAAATTCCAGCTAAAACGTCGCGCACAATGGTCTGCGCGCCCAATCCCAAGGCAACGCCAATTACGCCTGCCGATGCAATAAGGGGTCCCAAGTTCAAGCCAAATTCGCTCAAGATCATGGTGCTGGCAATTAACAGGATCGCGGCGTTCATTGCGGAACGAAGCACGGTTCCGGCGGTCTTTGCCCGCTCCTTTTGACGCAAGCCGCCGCGACGAGGTCCGGGAACAAGGTCGGTCTCCGCCAGGCGATTCATGGCTTTTGTTATGGCTCGAGAGCCCACTTTCTGAGCCAAAACCGCAAAAGCTAGGATCGCTAAAATATGGAGTGGTGCGCCGCTAAACCAGTTATATGCCGATTTTAAGTGGGTATTTACTTCCAAGTGAAGATTCATAGTGGTTCCGACTTTATCTAATTCACCTGGAATTCAACGCCAAGCCACAGCGAATTGGCTATGAAATACCGCGAAAACACCCGCGGATAGGGCAGTATTTAGCCGACAGCACGAGCCACGCGCTGCCAAACAGGGGAGCTAAATTCAGTGCCAAATACTTTGGTCCTGAACGCCACCTATGAGCCACTAGGTGTCGTTTCGGAGAGACGAGCGTTATTGCTCGTGCTTAATCAGCGCGCGATCAGCGTGGAAGATTCCGCGACGGTGCTTCATTATGCCGGCGGCGAAGTTACCTTGCCCGCTGTTATTAGATTAGTTAAATATGTTCGAATTCCTTATCGACATTCAGTTCCACTTTCACGACGTGCAATTTTTGCCCGCGATGGTGGACGTTGCGTCTATTGCTCTGCAACTGCAACTTCAATTGATCACGTAATTCCACGAAGTCGTGGTGGCGGTCACAATTGGGAGAACGTGGTCTCAGCTTGTCATCGCTGCAATCACCTGAAGGCCGATAAATATTTGAAAGAGATCGGATGGCGCCTGCGTTCCTTACCGCGCGAGCCAGTCGGTGCCGCTTGGCGAATCCTTGGAACCGGACGTCCAGATGCGCGTTGGCTGAGCTATTTGGCTCCTTACGGGGTCGAAGGTTTCATGCCAAACACTGCGACAGCGTAATAATTTTTCTTCGCTAGACTTCCGCTTATGTTGTTACATACTCTCGCAGCCACATTTCACTTTGCCGCCCAAGAGGATGGTTCCTTGCCCGGCAAGGGCTTAACGGCGATTCAAACAGTTTTGCTTTATGTGGCAGCTCCAGTGGGGCTATTTACGCTGATCGCAGGAACGGCCTACGCTTTAACCGGAGAGCGAAAGAGCAAGTCTTCCGCCATCTCCCATATCGAATAAGTTTTATTTATCTTTTTTCTGCGCCGCAAGGTCGCGCTTTATTGCATCAGCGCCCTCAGATACATATCGTCGAAGCGCAGCTGGGGCTGACTCATTTAATTCCAACCAAGCCGTAGTTTTGGCCAAAGTTTCCTCGGTGTTGATGAACTTTGGATAAGCGGCAGTGACAAATTGATTGGCTACCTCGAATGAGTTTTCTTCCCAATACTGCAACAAAATTTTGTGAAAATGATCCACGTACTTGGTAAGTAGCTCTCGATGTCGGGCGCGCTGAAAACCCTGCAAGTTTGCCCTTCGGTAAGAGATCGAAAGTTCCTTGCCCATCAGACTCTCCCACGCTTGCGCTTTAGCTTCCGAGGTAGGAAAAGCGGCTAGGCATTCGGCGTAAGCAAGTTGCCCATCCATTGTGTTATCGCGTTCAAGTTCAAGCGCTAATTCCTCATGGGTAAATAGCCCCCGCTCAACTAGTGAAGTTACAAGAATCCAACGCAAATTATTATCAATCGTAAGTCCGCTAAGTGAGCCAGCCAATAAATCAACAACACGATTACATTGTTCATCCGTTTCTGCAAAACTGGCGAACGATCGAGCAAATTGCAGTTGGTGGTCGCTCCCCGGAGTAGATCGATCCATCGCCCCCTCGAGCCCATCGGCAACGAAGGCTCTTAGCTCTTCGCGGTGCGCTGGGTGGGCGTAGTTCTCTATTGCGGTCACCAGTTGGGCAATCACAATAAATATGACATCCATATCGGTTTCAGTGAGCAATCCAGAGATTGAAAGTTTTACAAACTCGGTTGCTGAAAGTTCACCATCTCGGGTCATATCCCACGCCGCGCTCCAACAGAGAACTCGAGCAAGCGGATCTTTAATCTGTCCTAGATGTGAAGTGAGGGTTTTGATCGAGCGCTCGTCGAAGCGGATTTTTGCAAAGGCCAAATCGCCATCATTTATAAGGAGCAGATCGGCGATCCTTTCACCGTTAAGTTCCGGAAGTGCCGTCAAAGCACCAACCACATCAACTGCAATACCTTTACGGAGGAGTACCTCGCCATCCACAATGTCATATAGCCCCACTCCTAATCGATGAGGTCGAAGCTCGCTCGAGTTGGCAGGAATAGTGGGAGCGGTTTGCAAGATGGCAACAGTTTCGTATTTGCCCTCTATAACCTTCAGCACGGGGCTCAAAGTATTAACGCCGGCTGTTTCTAGCCAGGTCGCTGACCACTTGGTTAGCGATCGACCACTTGTTGCTTCGAGTTCGACCAAGAGGTCGGACAAAGTGGTGTTGCCCCATGCATGTTTTTCAAAATACTTTTGGAGTCCCGAAATAAAAGCTTCCCGTCCAACGTAAGCGAATAACTGTTTCAGAATGGAAGCACCTTTGGCATATGAAATACCATCGAAGTTGGTGCTTGCCGTTTCGACATCGGGAGCGTCGGTGACTATTGGATGAGTCGTAGTGAGTTGATCTTGGCGGTAGCCCCAATTCTTGATATCAATGTTGAAGCTCACCCAGCTATTGGTAAATGGCGTGCTTTCGGCAAGGGCAAGATAGGAAACCCATTCAGCAAAGGATTCGTTAAGCCAAATATCGTTCCACCATTCCATGGTGACCATATCGCCAAACCACATGTGAGCCATCTCGTGAAGAATGGTGCTGGTGCGCCAAGCGTATTGCCGTTCGGTGACTTTGCTACGGAAGATGAAGCGATCTTCTTTGAAAGTTACGGCACCAGGATTCTCCATGGCGCCCCAGTTGTAGTCGACCACGGCGATCTGATCATATTTTTCAAATGGATACGCCAGGCCAAATACTTCCTCATAAAAGGCAAAGCCGGCTTTGGTAGCGGTGAAAATATTCTCGGCGTCCAAGTATTGCGCCAGAGATTTACGGAGATAAATTCCAAGGGGAACTCGCTTCTTACCAACAAACTCATCATGCACATGATGGTAAGGACCAGCAATCAAAGCGTAGATGTAGCTTGAAATTCTGGGAGTAGGGGAGAACTCCCACTTGACTTTGGATTCAGCCAGTTCGATGCGATCCTGCATGGGGCTATTGGAGAGAACTTCCCAATCACTTGGTGCCACAACAGTCAAGGTAAACGGCGCCTTTAAATTGGGTTGATCAAAGCAGGGGAAAATTAGCCGAGCGAAGGCGGGGGCGGCTTGGGTGTAGAGGTAAATCTCGCCGTCCGATGGGTCAACCGAACGTTGCAGACCTTCACCGCTCCTTGAATATATTCCCTCAAGCTCGACATTCAGCTCGTTGAACTCAGCCAAGTTCGGCAAGTAAATACTCTGGCCGTCATAGCTTGAAAGATCGAGCGCAACACCGTTTAGCGTTGCTGAAATTATCCGCCGCGCCACGGCATCAATAAAGGTGCTGGATCCTGGATTGCTGCTGGTAAACCGTGCAGTGCTCGTCACGCCAAAAAGCTCATCACCGATGGTGGTGTCGATGCTGACTTCATAACCCAAAACTTCTAGGTGCGAAGAACGTTCATCGGCTTCGACTCGCGTGATATTCGATCCGGGCATTGCTACTCCTAGATTAAGTGGTGCTTAGGCATCCTTGGCTTGTGCGCGCAATGCAATTTCCATTGCATCAATGCCATCAATAACTAAACGACGAAGCGTTGCATGCGCATCGTTACCGACGCTATCAAGCCAACTCTTTGACTTAGCCACAGTGGCTTCACTCACAAATTGTCCTGGGTAGATACTCTGAACAAATCGACGAGCGATTTCATAAGAAGCCTTACCCCAAACTTCAAGGAGGACTTCAAAGTATTTATCTACATATGGCGCCACAAGATCCAATTGAGTTGGTCGAGCAAAGCCGCCAAGGACTGCTGAGCGTTGCGAAGTACTTAGATCATCGCCCAACAATTCATTCCATGCTGTCTCTTTTGCAAGCGCAGTAGGAAGTGAGGTCAATGCGCCCAAGTGAGCAAGCTGACCGCTAAACGTATTGTCAATCTCGAGTTCGGCATTTAGTTCTATCACTCCGACCAGGCCATATTCGGCTTGAGAAGTAATCAAGGACCAGCGTAGATCAGAGTCCATGGTCAAGCCATTGATGCTTCCCTTGAGGATTTCTGCAATTCGCGCGCGTTGTGCCGGGCTCTTGGCGGCGCCAGCAAAAGCGCGAACATAAAGAAGTTGGAAGTCGCTGCCAGGAGCCGCACTATTTAGCAGAGCTTCAAAACCATCGGCCAGTTTGGTGGTTAGTTGATCCTTATGTGAAGGGTGCGAATAAGTATTTGCAGCGCTGGCCAATTGTGAAACCACAATTCGACCAATGGTGATGTCAGTTTCTAATTGAAGAGCGTTAAGTGCCATAGTGACGAAATCGGATGCTGAAAGTTCGGCATCTCGAACCATGTCCCATGATGCGCTCCAACCGAGGACGCGGGCCAATGGGTCGACCACTTTGCCAAGGTTGTACTTCAGAGTTTCAATCGAGCGCTCATCAAAGCGGATCTTGGCGTAAGTTAGATCGCCATCATTGATAATAAGTAGATCAGCAACTTTTTCGCCGGCCAATTCATTGACATTAGTTAGCGCTCCAGCAATATCAACTTCAACTGTGCGACGTAGAACAAGTCGATCATCGCGCATGTCATAAAGCCCTACGCCTAAACGATGTGGGCGAAGTTCAGTTGAGCCAACGGGTATTAGTGGAGCTTCTTGAACGACAGCCACGGAGGTATATACCCCGTCAACGATCTCAAGTTTCGGGCGTAACGTATTTACGCCGGCGGTCTGCAACCAGGTAGCAGCCCATGCAGTGAGATCGCGACCGCTAGCTGCTTCAAGTTCATCGAGCAGGTCTTTTAGGGTGGTGTTCTTCCAAGCATGCTTGGCGAAGTACTTCTCTAGGCCGGCCAACATGTTGTCGCGACCCACGTGTGCTGCAAGTTGCTTGAGCACGGATGCGCCTTTGGCATAAGAAATTCCGTCGAAGTTTGCTGCAACGGTATTCAAATCGAACATATCGGTAATGATCGGGTGCGTGGAATTACGTTGGTCTTCGCGGTAGCCCCAGTTCTTACGCTCGGTATTAAAAGTAACCCAAGAGTTGGTAAAACGAGTTCCTTCTGAGACGCCGAAGTAAGAACTCCATTCGGCAAATGATTCGTTTAGCCACAAGTCATCCCACCAGGTCATTGTGACCATGTCGCCAAACCACATATGTGCCATCTCGTGGAAAATTACGTTGGCGCGCCAGGCGTAGCTCTGATCAGTGACTTTGCTGCGGAAGATAAATGAATATTCGGCATAAGTTACGGCGCCGGCATTTTCCATGGCACCGGCGTTGAAGTCCACAACGGCGATCTGGTCGTACTTGTCGAATGGATAGACCAAGCCCATGGTGCGCTCGAAGAATGAGAAACCCTGCTTCGTCAATAGGAAAATATCATCTGGATCTGCGAACTCTGCCAACGACTTTCGAACATAAAGTCCGAGTGGAATAACTTTCTTGCCAACATACTCATCGCTGAAACGTTGATATGGACCGGCAATGATTGCCGCCAAATAAGTTGAGATTCGAGGCGTTGCAGTAAAAGCCCAGACAGTTTTGTCCGCACCAATTTCAGTTTTGGATTCAACCGGATTATTGGAAATAACTTCCCAATGACTAGGAACGATTGCAGTTAATTTGATCGTGGCTTTTAAGTCAGGTTGATCCCAGCAAGCGAACATTCGACGAATATCAGCGATCTCACCTTGCGAGTAGATGTAGACCTCGTTATCCACGGGATCTGAAGAGCGTTGCAGACCCTCGCCGGTTTTGGAATAAATGGCTTCGAGTTCAATTACTAATTCATTATTTGCTTGCAAATTCTTTAAGTAGACCGTCTCACCATCAAAATTGCTGGTGTCCACAGGTTGGCCATTGAGCGTGGCTGAAATAATGCTCTTGCCAACAGCGTCAATAAAGGTGTCGTAGCCCGGAGTGTTACAAGAAAACTTAACGACCGTTTTCGAGTAGAAAGTCTCTTCGGCAACGGTTAAGTCCAACGAAACGTCATAACTTTCGACGCTTAG
>SESF01016884.1_pt1 | contig 12762 bp, 12 predicted proteins | sample 3171521 | NCBI WGS metagenome assembly SESF01 (sample SAMN10866945, study PRJNA518727) | freshwater metagenome | biome: subpolar coniferous forest; feature: holomictic lake; material: water; isolation source: holomictic Lake 227, 6 m and 8 m depth | place: Canada: near Kenora, Ontario | collected...
CGCCTGCGTCCGGTTGTTGTGACACCGTTCGAGCGCGGCAAAGATATGGCGCTTCTCCAGTTCGTGGAGCGGCGGAAACTCGCCTGCTTCCCGGGCCGATGAAACAACCGGGCTGTCAGGCACGGCCGACGCGGGCGCGGGCGATTCCAATGGCTGTCCCGCCAGGCAAAAGTGCGACGATTCGACGACGGGGCAATCGCCGGTCATAATCACGGCGCGTTCGATGACATTTTGCAGCTCGCGCACGTTGCCGGGCCAATGGTGGCTGAGCAGCGTTGCCTCGCAGTCGTCGGAGAACCGGCGCGCGGCACAGCCATGCTTGCGGGCGAACCAACTGAGAAAACTTTCGGCCAGGAAGAGGATGTCCTCGCTCCGCTCGCGGAGCGGCGGGACATGGATGGGAACGACGTTGAGGCGGAAAAACAAATCTTCGCGGAATTCCTTGCGCTGGACGCTTTGCTCGAGCCGGCGATTGGTGGTGGCGATGACGCGCACGTCCACCTTGATGGTGCGGTTGCCGCCGACGCGTTCGAACTCGCGTTCCTGGAGCACGCGCAGCAATTTGGCTTGGACGCCCGGGGAGATTTCACTGATTTCATCGAGCAGAATGGTGCCGCCGTGCGCCAGTTCGAAGCGGCCTTCGCGCTTGTTGAGGGCGCCGGTGAAGGCGCCTTTCTCGTGGCCAAAGAACTCGCTCTCGATGAGATTCTCCGGGATGGCGGGGCAGTTCACTTTGATAAGCGGCGCCGAACTGCGCGGGCTTTTGTTGTGCAGCGCTTGGGCCACGAGTTCCTTGCCGGTGCCGCTTTCGCCCTGGATCAGCACGGTGGCCTGGGTGCGGGCGATTTGGCGGATCAACTGGCGCAGTTTCTCCATGGGAGCGCTATGGCCGAGCAGTTCAAAGACGGTGTCGCCGCCGGCTTTAGCCAGAAACTGGTTGACCCGCAGGATGCGCGTGAACTCTTCGGCTTTCTTGAGGACGACGTCGATTTGATTGTCCGCAAAAGGCTTGATGAGGTAATCGAAGGCGCCGCCGCGCATACAGTCAACGGCTGACTCAACCGAGCCGAAGCCGGTCATGATGACGACCATCGGCCGCTGTGGGCGGAGTTGCAGTTCCTTCAACCAGTCCGTGCCTTCACCGTCGGGCAAACGCACGTCCAGGAAAATAAGGTCGAAGGTGTCTTTGTTCAGGGCCGCCTTGGCAGCGGCCAGGGTGGCGACGGCGAGGACCTCGCAACGGCGCTGGCGAAGCAGCGACTCCAGGCTGCGACGGATGATCTGGTCGTCCTCGACAAGGATAATTTTCTCGATTGGCACAAGCCGGCGTTACGGTTTCCCGTGATGTTGGTAGCGACGAGCCACGCAATGAGGGTGAGACTGTTCAACCGGCGGCAAGGAGTGGACGGGCAGGAGTCCCCGGCGCAAAAAGGCCTGTTCGTTTTCGCGGTCGAGCACGAGGACACGCATGATGGTGTCCAAGGCGGTCTGAATAAGTTGATTCAGCGGAGCTTTGTGCGCCTGTCGCTCGGTGCCAAGTTGTTGCCATAAGATCTGTTTCTGCCCTAAGAGATTCAGAGCAGATTCGAGCCGGCTTAGCAAGGCTCTTCTTTCCGCCTGGATGGTTGCGGTCGGAAAAGGCGTCGGATTCTTCAGCGCCTGCGCTTCTTTTTGGGCCAGTGCCAGCAAATGGTTGCAGACCTCGAGGTGGTTTTGGATCGCGGCGGCAATGGAGTTGGCGGTTTCGTCGGTGGGATTCATAGCGCGGGAGGCTGGGATTTAATCGGGGTGGCGGGGGCGGGTGATGCGGTGGCGGGTGATACGGGGGCGGTGGCGGCCGCGCCAAGCAGCGCGCGGAATTCTTCGTTGGCCTGCTCGGACTTGAGACGCCAGGCGATGAAGTCCTTGCGCCAGCGGGCCATTTCGATCAAGGTCTTGAGACCGGGCCCGGCGTTCGCCAGTTCTTTTTCACGCTGCGCGATGTGGCTGTAGTATTCGGTGGCCTTGGCGGGTTGGTTGAGCCGTTCAAAGACCAGGCCAAGCTGGTACCAGACTGGCAGCTGCCATTCGGGTGAGGTGCTCAGCGCCGCAAGGCGAAGATAAATATCCAGGGCCTTGATTGGCTCGCCTTCCTGATAGAACTGGTTGGCGATTTCGTTGCCCGCGCGGCGCTGCCAAAAGGCGAGGGTAGCCGGGTCGCGCGTTCCGGTGCCGTGTTGTTCTTCGAGCAGGGCGAGCACCTGGCGCAACGCATCGGTGTTGCGGCCCATCTTTTTGAGCGAGGTGGCGCAGAGAAAGCGCACTTCGGGCCGCTCCGGGGCGTCGGGATAGCGGGTGATGAAGTCCTGGGACTGAGCGAGGGCATCACTGTGGCGGCCAAGGGTGACCAGACAACGGATGAGTTTGCCTTGAATCGTCGAGCGGTTGTCGGGGGGAGGATCCAGCTTGAGGAGACGGCCCAGGGAATCCGCCGCCTCGGTCCACCGGCCGAGGTCATATTGCGCCCCGGCGATCTCATTTTGCGCGCGCAGAACCAGTTGCTGATAGTAAACGAACCGTTCCGGCTTGAGCGTCAGGGCGCTGGTCATCACGGTATAAAACTTCGAGATGGCAAGGTCGTTCAATCCCATCTGGCGGTAAACCAAACCCTGACGAAGAATGAGCTCCGGCACGCCGGCATCCTGCGGCCAGCGGGCCAGGCCCTGTGCGTAAATCTGTTGGGCCCGGACCATGTCGTTCTGGTCTTGGGCCGTCAGCGCCAGTTCGATTAGCGCCGTGCGCTGCAAGGTCTCGGGGGCCGCGCTTTGCAGAATCCCCGCGTAAAACGCGGTCGCTTCAGCAAACTGGCGGCTCAGGCGGCATTTGCGGGCAAGCTCGAGGCGGGCCTTAAAATCCTCCACCGGTTTGGGCGGCGCGGCTGTTTGCGCGGCGGGGTTGGTGGGGCTGGTGAAGAATTGCCAGGCGTCATTCACAACCTCGCTGGCGGCTGGGAGCGGGGAAACATTCGTCCCGTTGAACAATGACCCGACCTGGGGAAGGGGAAAAACCGGCGAGCGCGACGGGGCGTTTGACTCCTGAGCGACGACTGGCGCGGCCAACGCGAGAGCAACCGCGACTTGCCCGCCGCAGCGGCAGAGCCTCCGGATCAGCCGAGTTGATTCGCGAAAAAGAGACCGGCGCATGGGGATAACATTATCGGCTTTCGTACACGGCCGTGCTGGAAAGTGGTGGCGTGGCGGGGACAAAGGATGGGAACTGGAGGCTGCCGGGCGGCGCGTTGATGTAAGCCGGCGACAACCATCGCAACAGCGATGCCATATCAATCATGGTGTTGGCCGGGGACGCGGGTTCGGTCGGTGGCGGCAGCGAGAGCTGGGATGGGTCCGGCGGTGCGGCGGGATCTGAGGCGGCAGCCATGATTAGCGGAGGGGCGGGAGCTGGCGCGGCCACCGTGACCGGCGGCGGCAAAACGGAGCGGTTCGGCGCTGCTGGAGCGGTGAGCGCGGGGACGTTGGTTGCCTGGGTGGTCCCATTTGTGACGCCATCATCCGGCCGCGGGAGCGATAGCCACCCGGCGGGCCGCCCGGCGGCGGCGGGCGGCTGGAAAAGCAACGGCGCGGCCCCCACAGCGGGAAGGTAGTCGGTGGTCGGGGCAGCCGCCGCCGCGGCGGCCAGGAGCCACAGCCCGACTGCCAACGCGCCGGCCTCAAGTCGTCGCGGGTGTCTTGCCATTGAGCACCGCCAATGCTTCATCGATGGAAGCGCTGAACTGCCAGTCCTTGGTTTCTTCGTAGTTTTTGCACTCCCGGCAAACGGCTTCCGAGCCGGCCAAGGTGTGGTTGACATCCAGTTCCGAGCAGAGTTGGATAACATCAATGCCGAGCCGGATCAAGTTCACATCCGCCGTCTTGATCTGGCTCATGTCGATGACCAGGCGTTTGACCCCCGAGTCCACCGCCTCGCAGACTTTGCTGCGGAGATGTCCGTTCACATCGCTGGCGACGGCTTGGTTGAAGGCGGCCGGCAGGGTCAGCACCATCACGCCCTCACGGCGCTGGAAATACTTGTACGAGGTATCGAGACTCAGCGCCCGGGATATCTTGGCCTGCAGGTCGACGAAATCGATTGGCTTCGTGACGACGCCGTTGAAGCCGAGCTGCTGGGCGCGCGCCTGTTCCTCGGTGGCCGTCTTGACGCTCAAAGCGAGAATGGGAACGCTCTTGGTCCGCATGCTGGCGCGGAACATTTGGAACAGAATGAAGCCGGAGTTTTCCGGCAGGGAGAGGCTGACGAGAATGATGTCGGGGACGGCCTGGCTGCAAGAATCTACCGCCTGCCCCGCTTGCGCGGCCCCTTGCACGGTCCAGGGCACGCCCTTCAGCCCCACCTGAACCTGTTCGACGATGGCGGGCTTGTCGTCCACGACCAGGATTTGCAGCGGATCATCAAATCGTTTGGCCCGCGCCACCGCTTCATTCCTGGCTTTCAGATCGACGATGCGGCCCACGCGTTCGACAATCAGTTCTTCCTTGAAGGGCTTGACGAGGTAATCCCGCACGCCCAACTTGGCGATGCGCAGCACGTTGTCACGGCCCGATTCGGCGGTGAGCATCACCACGGGGATGGTGCGCAACTCAGGATCGGCCTTGAGCTTGGCCAGCATTTCCACGCCGTCCATGACTGGCATGGTCAGATCGAGCAGGATGATGTCCGGCCGCTCGCGTTGCGCCACGGTAAGTCCTTCCACTCCGTCGGTGGCTTCAAAGATCTCACACGCAAACCCTTTGAAGGCACGCGTCACGATCATGCGAATGGTCCGGCTGTCGTCAACGGTCAATATTTTCGGGCCCATAGTGAATAAATTAGTGTTTGCTCTGGTCCATTGGCTTGAGGAGGCAATGGATGAAAATCCGGTTACCCTCCGCTTCAAAGCTAAAGACGTGTCCTTCCGTCGAGCTGATCACTTCCACACTGAAGTGACTGCCGCGGACAACCGAGGGGATGGTGAGGACGCAATGGATGCCGCGGTCCGTCAGGCGGGATTTCATCTGGCCGACCAGCATATTGGCCATTTCCCCCATCGCATCGTTCACCATTTCGCTCTCTTCGATCTCCGAGATCTTCAGCCCGAGCAAGGTGGCGGTGATATGGCGCGCAAACGACTGCGTGGTATAGACATACACCACGCCGCTGAGTTTCCCGATGAATCCTACGACGCCTGCGACGTGGGTTTCATCGTTGCCAAATCCCGCCTGCACCGGCACTGGCCGCATTTGCATACGCAGCATCGTGCCGAATAGTTCAGTCACCGCCGAAGTGACCAGTTCGTCTAGGTCGTCAATCATTTCTCTCTACATCGGCAACTTTTGCCGCCACTTGAGGAAAATAAAAAGAATAAAACTGCTCCCGCGCGTTCAACCTCTTGCGTAGCGAGCCGATAAGACTGTCGGATGATTGCAGAAGAACTTGTCAAGCCGGCCGTTTTGGCGCCACTGAACGGCGCCCAGATCGAGCGCGGTCTGGGCACCTGCCCGCGGCTACCTTCGCTGAGCAGCATCAACGACGTGCTGCGCGAACTGCTCGACGCCGAGCAATGCTACACCTCGCAGATTGCGGACGTGATTCGACGCGACCCGAGCATGACCACACGTCTGCTCCGGTTGGTCAACTCGGTCTATTACGGCCTTTCGACCCCGGTCAGCAGCATTGAAGAGACCGTGTTTTACCTGGGCGTACGCCAGATTCGCCAACTGGCGGTGGTGACGCCCATCATCGAAGACCTCCAGAAGCTTGCCGGGCACAGCCAGTTTCCGTGGCGCGAGTTCTGGCGGCATTGTATCGCGACCGGCATCATCACGCGTGAAATTCTCGGCGACGCGCAGCCCGCTTCTGACGAGGCCGATTACGTGGCGGGTTTGCTGCACGACGTCGGCAAAATCGTCATGGCCGCCGCGTTTCCTAATCACTTTAATCTAATTCAATCGCGTTTGCGCGGGAAAGACGCGGACCTGCTGCGGATCGAAACCGAGACGCTCGGGATGAATCATTGCGAACTGGGCGCGCGCTACCTTGAAGCCCATAAATTGCCGGCGGTCACGATTCAAGCCGTGCGGTATCATCATGACCCAAAGCGCGCCGGCCGCGACAACCGCATCACCGCTGCCGTGGAAGTGGCCGACCTCTTTGTCCGGCACGCGGGAATTGGAAATAGCGGCAATCCGGCGGAGGTGACCGCCAAGGACTGGATCGAAGCTGAGGGGTGGGATTTATTGTTTCCGGCAGCCACCGCCGAGAGAGCCATCGCCCGCGCCAATATGGGGCGGAGTCTGGAGCGGCTCTCCACGATACTGGAGGGGCTTGTCTGAACCAACCGGCCATGGCAACCGCGCAGGTCACCCCGGGCTTCGCCCGGGGCTCAACTTGACCGGAGAGGGTGGTCCCGCGCCTGCCGCCAGCGCGCCAGGGTTGGCGCGCCGCGAGATCCAGGCGCTGGATTACATCATCGCGCTGATCTATGAACGTTCGCGGATTCGGATGGACCGCGGCAAGGAAGCTCTGATTCGGGCACGGTTGGGCAAACGCATGCGGGCGCTGGGCATTCCGTCGCTGCCCGATTACTGCCACCATTTGGATTCCCCGGCAGGAGCCGACGAAATCACCCGGGCGATTGACGCACTCACAACCAACTTCACCCATTTTCTACGCGAGCGGGAGCATTTTGAATTCATGGTGAATGACGTGCTCCCAGGACTGCTGGCGCGAAACCAAAAGCAATTTTCCATCTGGAGCGCCGCGTGCGCCACCGGCGAGGAACCCTACACCATCGCCTTCCACCTGGAGGAGCGTTTTCCGGCGGCGGAGGGTTGGAATTGGCGCATTCAGGCGACGGACATCTCGACGCGGGCGCTGGAAAAGGCGGTCCAGGGAGTTTACCAGGACGAACGTCTGGACTGTCTGCCGCGCGGCTGGGCCAGCAAGTATTTTCAACGCGGCTTCGGCGCGTACGCGGGCTTTTACCGTGTCAAACGACACTTGCAGGAGCGCATCACTTTTCAGCAGATGAACCTGCTCGAAGACCACCACAACGACGGTGTCTTTGAAATCATCTTTTGCCGTAATGTGATGATCTATTTCGACCGGCCGACGCAGGAACGGCTGGCCAACCGATTGGGTCGGGCGCTCGTGCCCGGCGGCTATCTGTTCACCGGCCGGGCCGAAAGCCTCAACGGCCTGGATCTGCCACTGCGCTGCCTCCGCCCGAGTATTTATCAGAAACCCGATTAACTTTTTCGCATGCCCGCACCAAGTCTCATAGGTATCGGCTTCGAGCACCGGGTTGTGGTCGGCCTGGCCGAACTGGCGGTGTCGAACAACCCGAGCGCTGTTCTCACCACCTATTCGCTCGGCTCGTGCCTGGGGGTCGCCATTTATGATCCCGTCGTCAAAGTCGGCGGGTTGCTTCATGCCATGCTGCCGGATTCCTCGATCGACCCGGCGAAAGCGGCCGCGCAGCCCGGCATGTTCCTGGACACGGGCTTGCCGGCGCTCCTGCGCGAGGCGTGCGGGATGCGCGCGGACAAGCGGCGTCTGCGGATTTACGTGGCCGGCGGCGCTCAAATCATGGACGATAACAACGTGTTTAACATCGGCGGCCGCAACCGTGCGGCGCTGGCTGAATTCCTGCGCCGGGAAAACCTCCACGTTGACGCCCAGCAGGTGGGTGGGCACGTCAACCGGACGATGTACTTTCCCATTCACACGGGCCGGGTGACACTGAAAGTCAGCGGCCTCCAGAACGAAATTATCTTATGTTAACGCTGGACTCCTTCATTGAAAGCATCGACTACCTCCCACCGATGCCGCGCAACGTGACCTCGTTGATCAACCTGCTCAACCAGACCGACATCGATGTCGATCGGGTCGTCGATCTCATCCAATATGACCCCGCGTTAACCGCTCAAGTCATTCGCCATTGCAACAGCGCCTTCTTCGGTGGCGCGCCGGCGTCCGACCTCCACGAAGCGACGGCACGGGTTGGCTATTCTGAAATCTTCCAGCTCGTCATCGCGCTCAGCACCGCCGGCCTGATGCGCCCGCAGCAAAAGGGCTACGGCATCGAGGTGGGGGAACTTTGGAAACACTGCATCTCCGCGGCGCTGGTGGGTAAGTTCGTAGCGGCGGATCGCGGAGCCGACGCGTCGCTGGTCTTCACCGCGTGCATGTTGCATGACCTCGGCAAGGTCGCCCTTTCCCGGAGTCTCGAAGCCAAGTACGACGAGGTGATAGCCGAGACCAAGCGCAGCCAATGCCCGATGCTCGTCGTCGAGCGCAATCTGTTGGGGTTCGACCACGCGGAAGTCGGGGGCCGCCTGCTGCAACAATGGAACTTCCCGGTCGAGCTGGTCCAGGCGGTTCAGTTTCACCATGACCCGGTCGCGGCGCCGGAGCACGGGCAACTGGCCGCCTATGCTTACCTGGCGAACATGATCGCCTGTTTCATGGGTTTCGGCTGCGGCCACCAGGCGCTGGCGTTCCAGGGACGGATGGAGGCGCTGGATCTGATTGGCACGACTCCCGAGCAGATTCCCGGCTACATGGCGAAGGCCTTTTATGCCATTCGGGACACGGAAAAGCTATTCGGTCTTCCGTTCGCAAAATGAGCGCCAAGATCCGAGTATTGATCGTCGATGATTCCGCCCTGGTCCGGCGCGCGCTCACGGAGAATTTGTCGCGGTGCGCGGATATTGAGGTGGTCGGCACGGCGGTTGACCCGTACGTCGCGCGGGACAAGATTCTGCTTTTGAACCCCGATGTGCTTACCCTGGACATCGAAATGCCGCGCATGGACGGTCTCACTTTTCTCAAGCGCCTCATGCAGCACCGGCCGATGCCCGTCGTCATTTTGAGTTCGCTGACCGGCGCCGGGTCCGCCAAAGCCCTCGAAGCGTTGCAGTCCGGCGCCGTCGAAGTGCTGGAAAAAGCCTCCGGCGCGCAGTCGGCGATGCAGGACCATACCCGGCTGGTCGAGGTCATCAGAGCGGCGGCACGGGCGAGACTGCGCTCGCCGCCGGCCGAGTCTCCGCTCAGTCGGCCACCACCACCAGCGGCGGTGCCGGCGCGCGCTTCCGTCGTCCGCACGGCTGGGGGGCGGCGCTATGATTCGCGCAAGATCATTCTAATGGGGGCTTCCACCGGCGGCACCGAAGCGTTGCGGGCGGTCCTCATCCGGCTGGGCGCCGACCTGCCCGGCATTTGCATTGTCCAGCACATCCCGGCGCTCTTCTCCCTCGCCTTCGCCCAGCGGCTCAATGAACTCTGCGCCCTGGAGGTGCGCGAAGCCAGGAATGGCGATCACGTGCAGCCCGGCCTGGCGCTGGTCGCTCCCGGCGGTTTTCATATCGTGCTCGATTGGCGTGGCTCTGGCTACGTTGTGCGGCTCAATGAAGGCCCTCAAATCCATTACCAGCGTCCCGCGGTGGACGTGTTGTTTGGTTCCGCCGTCAAAGCCGGCGCGGCGGCGCACGCGCTGGCAATTCTCCTCACCGGCATGGGGACGGATGGGGCTTCGTCCTTGCTGGAACTGCGCGCCGCCGGCGCCCGCACGATTTGCCAGGACGAATCTTCCTGCGTGGTTTTCGGCATGCCCCGGGAAGCGATCCGCCTGGGCGCGGCTCAAATGATCCTCCCGCTCGACCAGATTGCGCATTACGTCGAGCGCTTTGCCAACGAAGTCGCCGTCCCTGGCGCGCAGGCGGTTCCCACCCGAGTGGGATTAGTGCCGGGCACGGCCCGAACTTTCGGTCCGGGGTGACACTTACTGCCTGAAATGATTTATGCCGCCCGGAAATCTGCCGAAGATAGAAGCAAGCCGCTGCGGACAACTTGCGGGCGCGCCGTCCGTTCGGGTGGCCGCTGCGTGGACCGCGGAGCGGCCGAAAGAACGGACCATTTGAAATGAGCATGAATTCGCCAACCAATGTTTGCGATCTGACTGACAAGATCGCCCTCGAGCTGGTTTTTACCGAACCCGGCAAGGACGGCGGCTTGCTGCCCATCAACAGCCTCCTGGGCGAGATCGAGAACTTCTACGCCGCCAATCCCGCGCCCGAGCCGGTCCGGCAGGCGATTGCCGCCGCGCGGCAATGGGTGGATGCCGCCTTCGATGCCGGGGGGTTTGTCGCCGACTCGATCAAACGGTTTGGCGCGTGGGCCTGCTGGATGCGCGAGGCGCTGACGCCGGGCCTGCCCGGCCAGTCCATTCCCGCTTTGCCCGAGGCGCTGACCGCGCCGCTGACCGCGCCGCTGAGCGCGCCACCCCTGGCCGCTCTGCGGCCGGGCGAAAATGAAGGCGAGGAGCCTTTGCGGTTGGAGGTTGCCGACAATGCGGACCTGTTGCGCGAATTCGTCGGGGAGGCCCAGGAACATTTGCACCAGATCGAACTGGATGCGCTGGCTCTCGAAAAAGATCCGGCGGATGCCGACACGCTGAATTCCCTGTTCCGGTCTTTTCACACGCTCAAGGGCGGATCGGGCTTTCTGAACCTCGTGCCGATGAACCGGCTGGCGCATCAACTGGAGGCTTTGTTGGACTTGACCCGCCAGGGCAAACTGATCGCCCACGGTGGGGTTATTGACCTCATCCTTACCGGGCGCGACGCGTTGCGCCAGTTCGTGACGGAGATTGAGCGCCGGCTCGGCGGCGAAGCCCAAGGCATGCCGATTGTTGTGCCCACGGGAGAGTTGCTGCGGAGAATTCAAGCCGTCCAGCAGGGCGAGGCGGCGAGCGAGACGCCCGCGTCGGCTCCCGATCGATCCCCGGGCCAGCCCGCCGAGGAAGAAACCAGGAGCAGCCAGAACACGCGCCAAAGCGCATCCGGATTTGTCAAAGTGGACACGGCGAAGCTGGACAGTCTGGTGGACCTCGTCGGTGAGCTGGTGATCGCGCAATCCCTGGTGACTCAGGACGCCGATCTGCGCTCCGTGCAAAGCCAGCAGCTCAGCCGCAATCTCGCCCAGTTGGGGCGGAGCACCAACGAACTCCAGCACATCGCCATGTCCCTGCGCATGGTGCCCATCCGCGCCTCGTTCCAGAAAATGACCCGCCTGGTTCGCGATGTGGCCACCAAAGCGGGCAAACAGGTCGAGTTGCGATTGAGCGGGGAAGCCACCGAACTCGACCGCAATTTGATTGAGGAAATCAACGACCCGCTCATTCACCTGATTCGGAACGCGGTGGACCATGGGGTCGAGAGCCCCGATCGCCGCGCTACTCTGGGCAAACCCGCTCAAGGCATCGTCCAGCTCCGCGCCTTTCACCTGGGCGGCAATATCGTTATCGAGATCGAGGACGACGGGGCCGGGCTGAACAAGGAGCGCATTCTGGCCAAGGGGATTCAGGCCGGGTTGGTGACCGCGGGGGCGCAACTGACGGATCAGGAGATCTTCAGCCTCATCTTCGCTCCCGGCTTATCCACCGCCGAGAAAGTCACCGACATCTCCGGGCGCGGGGTGGGGATGGACGTTGTACAGCGTAACATCAGCAAGCTGCGGGGCAAGATTGAAGTCCGCTCCACGCCGGGCAAAGGCTCGACGATCTCGATTCACCTGCCGCTGACACTGGCCATCATTGACGGCTTGATCTTCACCGTTGGGCCCGAGCGGTTCATTGTGCCGACGTTGTGTGTCCGGGAATCGTTCCGTCCGACGGCGGCGATGATCTCGACCGTCCACGGGCGCGGTGAGATGGTGAGTGTCCGTGGCCAACTCAGCCCACTGGTGCGCCTCTACCAGCAGTTCGGGCTTCAGCCCGATTCCACCGACCCGGCGCAGTCGATCATCATCATGGTTGAAACCGGCCACCTGCACCGCTGCCTGCTGGTGGACCGGCTGATTGGAAAGCAGGAAGTGGTCATCAAAGGCCTGGGGAACACCTTCAAGCAGAGCCGGGGGCTGGCCGGTGCCGCCATCCTCGGCGATGGCCGGGTGGGACTGATCCTCGACGTCAACGGGCTGGTGACTGCCAACCAGGCGCGTCCGGCACACAACTGATACGGGTGCGACCGCCAGGGGCGGAGCCAATAGCGCCCCGTATCAACGTGGGAATCCTTGCCCTATGGCGCGATTTGCCGGGCAAAACCTGCCCACGATGGTTTCAAACCACCCAATGGCTCGACAAATCACCGTATTCTGCAGCTCTCGGGCGTTGGATCAGGTTGGCGCGCCTCCTGCTTTGCATACGGCGGTCATGCAGAACATACTCGTGATTGATGACAAAGCGGAACTGCGATCCATCATCGCTGCCACCCTCACTTATGCCGGATACGACGTGCGCCAGGCTGCCAATGGCCGGGAAGGAATAGTGATGGTGCTGGCGGAAAAGCCCGACTTGATTCTCTGCGATGTGAGGATGCCGGAAATGGATGGTTACCGCACGCTGGCCGCCATTCGCGAATTCCGCGGCACCGCTGCCATCCCTTTCATTCTCATGTCCGGCTCGATGGTCCGGAATGAGTTCCGCAACGCCATGGCTTGCGGCGCTGATGATTACCTTCTGAAACCCTTCACCAGCCGCAAGTTGATCGTGGCCATCAAGTCGCGCTTGGCCCGCCAGACGGCGGTGCAAACCGAGTTTTGCCGGCGGATCGAGGCCGGGAGTGAGTATATGGTTCCGGCGTTCTTATCGGAACCGGTCCCCGCCGGCGGCGTTCTGGCGCTTGCCTCAGGCGCATACTGACAAGACCGCGGGCTAGCGAACACCGCTCA
>SESF01031383.1_pt1 | contig 12760 bp, 13 predicted proteins | sample 3171521 | NCBI WGS metagenome assembly SESF01 (sample SAMN10866945, study PRJNA518727) | freshwater metagenome | biome: subpolar coniferous forest; feature: holomictic lake; material: water; isolation source: holomictic Lake 227, 6 m and 8 m depth | place: Canada: near Kenora, Ontario | collected...
AGAAGAACGTATTCATCATCGGCTTTGACCCCGAGTTCGAAGATCACCTCAGCCTGGTGGACAACGCCCGCAACCATACCCTGCTGCAGACCAAGCTGCTCGAACTTGGCCATCCCAACGCCCAGATCAAGTTCATCAAGGCCGCGGCGCCCGAGAAACGCGCGGCGGCGTCGGCAGAACCAGCAGCGCCGCCCGCGCCCGCGACCGTGCCCACCGCAGCGCCAAAGCCGTCCGCGGCGGCCGCAAGCGCTGCCCCGCCGGCACCACCCGCAAAGGAGAAGCTCGCTCCCGTCCCTTTCAGCAAGGACGACTTCAAGAATGATCCGCTCATCCAAAAGGCCTTGGAGATCTTCAAAGGCCAGATCGTTGAAGTCCGCGCATAAATCCCATCAACCCCTTTCTTCCCTCACCTTTCAACCCCCAACCTTCAACTCCCAACTTTCTAACCATGTCCAGCATCGGAAAACTCATGAAACAGGCTGCGCGCATGCAGCAGCAGATGGAACAAATCCAGACCGCTCTGGCCAACCGCACGGTCGAAGCGACCAGCGGCGGCGGCGCGGTGAAAGTCGTCGCGAAGTGCGATGGCACGATCGCCTCGATCAAGATCGACCCTCAAGCGCTCAACCCGAGCGACGCCCAGTTGCTCGAAGACATGATTCTCACCGCAGCCAATCAGGCCCTGGGCCAGGCCAAGGAGATTTCCAACGCCGAAATGGGCAAGGCAACGGCAGGGTTCAGTCTTCCCGGCCTGACGTGAGGTCTGAGGGTTGAGAGTTGAGAGTTGAGGGTTCGAACTACCTTCACTCGACACGCTTCACGTTTCACGCATCACGTTTCACGTCCCTCGCATGGCTTTACTGCCCGAGCCCATATCCTCCCTGATCGGCACGTTGAACAAGCTGCCCGGCATCGGCCCACGTTCAGCAGAACGCATCGCGCTGCACATCGTGCAAGCCGACTCTGATACAGTCAAACAGCTCGCCGAGACCATGCTTGCCGCGCGGGAGCGCGTTCGGTTCTGCGAAGTCTGCGGGGCCCTCACGGAGAAGTCCCCCTGCGCGATTTGCACCGACGCTCGACGGGACGCCTCACTGGTCTGCGTTGTCGAGCGGCCGGTGGACATCATCAGCATCGAGAAGTCCGGCACCTTTCGTGGCCATTATCACGTGCTGGGCGGCAAGATCTCGCCCCTCAACGGCGTCGAGCCCGAAGACTTGCACATCAGTGAGCTGGAAAGGCGGCTCAGCGCCGGTCAGATCAAGGAAATCGTCATGGCCCTGGGAACGGACGTCGAGGGCGACGCCACCGGTTATTATCTGGCCAAACGGCTGGCCCGCCAGAGCCTCAGGATCACTCGCATTGCCCACGGCCTGCCGGCCGGCACGGGGCTAGAGTTCGCTGACGAACTCACCTTGAGCCGAGCATTGGAGGGGCGGAGGGAAATGTGAGTTATTCCCTTCCTCTTGTAACCTTTGTAACTACTTTAACGTAAGTTCATGCCTCTCCCCACCGTTATCGTCTTTGACCTGGGTAAAGTCCTGGTGGATTTCGATTATACCATTGCGGCGCAGCGAATCGCCGCGCGCGGCACCATGACCCTTCGGGCGATTGCGGACTATATCACCCAATCCCGGCTGTTCATGCAGTACGAGTTGGGTACCGTGACCACCGAACAATTCTGCGCCGAGCTCTGTCGCGTCAGCGGCTTTCGTGGCACCCTCGCTGAATTCGGCAGTTGCTTCGCCGACGTCTTCGTTCCGATTGAGCCGATGATCCAGCTTCAGGCGACGATGCGCCAGCGAGGGTTGCCCGCTTACATCTTCTCCAACACCAACGAAATGGCCGCCGAGCAAATCCGCCGCGCCTTCTCCTTTTACGGCAACTTCGACGGCTACATTCTGTCCTACCAGCACGGCGCCATGAAACCGGACGCCCCGCTTTACGAAGTGGTCGAACGCACCTCAGCACGCCACGGTGCCGAGATCCTTTACCTGGATGACCGTCCTGAGAACGTCGCAGCCGGAGCCGCGCGCGGCTGGCAGGTGATCCTGCACGAAACTCCGGAAAAGAGCCGGGCTGCCATCGAGAAGCTGGGGTTGCTGGACCACGCGTGACCGGGCAATCGCCCGGACCAGGCGCCTCAACCGAGGCTAGGATCCCCGGGGAACAAGCCACGCTCAATCACAAATGGAATCTGCGACCGCCAGGATCCGCGTGCGTTCACACCGCCAGGCGATGGACTGGAGCCTTGTGCTCGTCAGCCAGGGGATCGAGACCACGATTGACCACGCCGAGAACGGCGCCGGCTGGGGCCTCGTGGTTTCCGCGCAGGAATATACAAACGCGCTCCGGACCCTCCGCCAGTATCGGCTGGAGAATCGGGGCTGGCCGTGGCAGCAAGCGGTTTTCCGGCCCGGCCTGCTGTTCGATTGGGGCAGCCTCGCCTGGGCCTTGCTGGTGTGTCTGTTTTACTCGCTCAGCACTCACACCGACCTGCAGCCCGCCGGCCTGATGGACGGCCCGGCCGTGGCGCACGGCCAGTGGTGGCGACTCTTCACCGCCATGTGGCTCCACGCGGACCTCGCCCACCTGGCAACCAATGCGACGATTGGAGTAGTGCTGCTGGGCCTGGCGATGGGACGTTACGGAACGGGCGCGGGTTTGTTGGCAGCCTACCTCGCGGGTGCCGGCGGCAACCTCGTAGCAGGCCTGATCTCCTTGCAACCGCATCGGAGCCTCGGCGCATCCGGCATGGTCACGGGCTGCCTCGGTCTGTTAGCGGTGCAATCGTTCTCACTCTGGCGCCAAACGCCACATGCCATGAAATATATTCTCAGCGGCATTTGCGGCGGCGTGATGTTGTTCGTCTTGTTGGCATTGACGCCGGGAACCGACGTCATCGCGCATTTAGGCGGATTCGCGAGCGGTCTGGTGCTGGGAGCCCTATTGAGCCTCGTCCCAGCGGTTGCGCAAATGCCGAGGACGAATCTCCTCAGCGGCTCGCTGTTTGCCCTCCTGGTTATCGTGCCCTGGTGGCTCGCCTTGCGGAACGGCGGCTTATGAACGGTCACCCGAATAAGTGGACTGGCGCCCCCTGCTACGCCGCAAGACTGCAGCAGCCCAAGCTGGCCCTGCTGCTCGCGACTGTCTGCCTGGCGCTAACGACCGTCACGACCCATGCTTTCGACGCGCGGGGCGGCCAGTTCATCGGTTTCAGCAGCTTTTCCACCTTTACGAAGGCCCCCGGCGCTCGACCCGGCGAAACCGTGCTCACCTCGCCGGAAGTCGTCGCTCGCATCAACTGGGACGAGTTGATCGCCTCTTGGAACGCCGAAACGCCCAACGCCGCTTACCTGAAGATCGAAGCGCGCGCCCTTTACCCCAACGGCCCTACGAAATACTACACCATGGGGCTCTGGTCGGTGAACACCAACCGCTACCCGCGCGAGAGCGTGCTCAACCAGAGAGACGCCGACGGCAACGTCGCAACCGACACCCTGATGCTGAAACGGCCATGCGACCGATTACAGATTCGCCTCACTCTCGGCGGCGATGGCGGCCAGCAGCCAAAACTCAAATTCCTCGGTCTGCACTTGACCGATACTGCGGTCACCCCGCCCGCCCTGCCCTTCAACCCAGCCGCCCTCGGGAGGAGTATTTCCGTGCCCCAGCGCACGCAGATGGCTTACACGAACGGGGTGGTCCTGTGCAGCCCAACAACCGTTTCCATGGTCATGGCCTATTGGGCCCAGCAACTCCGCCGCCCCGAACTCGATCACGACGTGCCCGACATTGTGAACGCCATCTACGACGCCAAGTGGCCGGGCGCCGGCAACTGGCCCTTCAACACAGCCTACGCTGGCTCCTTTCAGGGCATTCGAGCCTACGTCACCCGCTTGAGTGATTTGTCCGAAGTGGAAGATTGGACCGCCGCCGGCATTCCCGTCATACTTTCCGTCTGCGCCGACCGACTCCACCGCAAAGGCCCAGGCCCGAACGGGCATTTGCTCGTGTGCCTCGGCTTCACCGAAAACGGCGACCCCATCGTCAACGACCCCGGCACGTCCAGCAATATCCGCCGCGCATATCCCCGCAAGGACCTCAGCTACGCCTGGGCCAACTCGCGCAACACGGCCTACCTCATTTACCCCGAAGATGCCGGGATCCCCAAAGACCGCTTCGGCCACTGGGACTCGCGGACTTCGCATCAGAGAGTCAGCCTGCGACGCTAGCTTGGTAAAGCTTGGTAAAGATACTTGCGGGAGGGGGGCTAAAGGTTAACAATAGCACAAATGATTTCGCCCCAATCCTATCGTTTCGGAGGCGTGTATAACGCCTGGCATTCCAATGTCTTGCATTCGCCCAAGGCAGCCTCTGCTGTTGGCCGCGCTACGCCACTGCTGCTCAAAGTCGTGGCTGGCTTGGCGGTCCTGGCGGCGTGGGTCTGCCCGATGCGGGCCGGCACCGTCTATGTTCCCAATGCGTCCTTTGAATCGCCGGTCGTGCCCATTGACCTGACGCCCGCTATTCCGGACATGGATTACTGGCAGAAAGCACCCCAGCCGATTTGGTATGACCCCATTTACTTCGGCGGTTATCCCTGGGACACCCTCATAGGCACGTTCTACAATTTCCACACTACTCCCCCCGATACGTTTATTGACAACTGCGACGGCTCCCAAGCCGCCTTTTTCTTCGCCATTCCCGAGGTCGCGGTGTTCCAGGATTACAATTCCATTTACGGCACAAACACAATCCCGAGCCACGCATTCAACGCCATGTTTAATGTCGGCAGTGCTTACACCCTTACCGTCGCCGTAATCGGTGGTGGTGGTGGCATGACTAACGGCGTGTCCCTGGAACTCAGCCTCTATTACCGCGATGCCTCGAGTAATATGGTGACCGTTGCGGCCACCAGGATCACGAACACCGCAAACTTGTTCCCCACGAACACGCACCTCGTTGATTTCTCGGTCCAGGTTCCCGGCGTTCTGCCAACCAACGCGTGGGCCAGCCAGAACATCGGTGTGCGGATTGCTTCTACCGTCGGTTTCGGCCTTATGGGCGGATATTGGGATATAGACAACGTTCGACTGACAGAGACCGTCCTTCCGGCACTCACCAATCCCCAGGTAACAAATCAGCAGTTCAGTATGACCTTGCGCAGCGAGCCGGGCTTTCGATTCGAGCTGCTGGCGCACACCAACCTTTCCGCACCCTTGTCCAACTGGACTAGCCTCGGCACCGTAACTAACACTACCGGCACAATCAATTTCGTCGACCCGGCCACGATCCTTGACCACCGTTTCTACCGCGCACGCCAGTTGCAATAGGCCCAAGAATAGGCGATTCTGTGATCGTGAAAGCCTCACAGCCAAGCAGCCCTGGCGGGGGCATCCGCACGGGAGCGCAGCCTTTAGGCTGCAGCAGCGCCAGTCTATGCTGCGGCCTCGGTGGATTTCAGCGCCCGCTTCCGCCTTTACGCTCCTGCAGCCTAAGGGCTGCGCTTCTATGCCGCGGTGCCGTCCCTTCGCCCCGCGCCTTTACGCTGATCGAGCTACTGGTAGTCATAGCCGTTATTGCCATTCTCGCGGCCCTTTTGCTGCCGGCACTGGCCTCCGCCCGCGAAAAAGGCTGGCAAGCCGCCTGCCTCTCCAACCTGCGGCAGATGGGCCTGGCCATCCAGGCCTACGCCAGCGACAACGACGGCAACATACCCTACGGCCCCAAAGCTCCGCCCTTTATCAGCCCCTTCGATCTTTACCCCTCCACCGGCGCCCCCACCAGCCTGATCTCATTGCGCAACGGTGCCCCCGTCGGCCTGGGGCTGCTACTCAAGGAACAACTCTGCAACCAGCCTAAAGTCCTCTTCTGCCCCAGCAGCGATCAACCCATGGACGCCAACGCTCAGCTCGCCAACGTCGGCAACCGCCAGGCCCAATGCAGCTTCTACTATCGCCACGCCGGTAAAACCACCCTGTTCGACAACCCCAACGTCGGCCTCGCCCCGCCCGAGCACATCCGGCTCGACGCACTCGGCAACAATCGCAACGGGGTGCCAATTCGCGCACTGGTCATTGACACTCAGTTCCTCTGCTCGTCCGGCCTGGCCACCTTTGGCGTCACCCCCAGCACCCAGCACCGCCAGCGTGCGGCGGACATTCTCTTCTCGGACGGCCATACCGTGTCCCGTTCCAACCGCGACGGCCGCTTCGTTGTGGATCTCCGCAATTCCGCTGAGGTCCGCGACGCCTTTAACAAAATCCTCAAGGTCCTGGAACAGGCCGATACGGAACCCTGACTTTCAGAGGTAGTGGCGGAAACTCACCCTCGACCGCCATTCCGAGTATAGCGCCCCGCACAACCAAATGCATTACAGCGAGTTACGCTGGTCGCGAGTCCTCGCATGAGCGGAGAAGCATCGTACCGAGCCCCCTCAGAGCTAAAGCTATAAGCCACTCAATAGCAGAATGTTGTACGATCCACGTCAGGCCCTCCCCAGACCTGCACCAGAGTGCCCCCGGAGTGGCACCGGCGCCCCTGGCAATTCGGTCGCTTCGGGTGCCAGTGTCCCTGGCTGACGGCGCGGCAAAAAGAAGCTTCCACTTGGGGCTTGTCATCCGGCGCGGGGGTGTTAATTTACCCGGCCTTTTATGAAAGAGAAAATACATCCAAAGTATGTGGACTCGGAGATCCGTTGCGCGTGTGGCAACGTGGTCAAGACCCGGTCCACCAAGCCGGTGATCATCGTCGGTATTTGCAACGCGTGCCATCCTTTCTTCACCGGCCAGCAGAAGTTTGTGGATACCGCCGGCCGCGTGGATAAGTTCCAGCAGCGCATGGTCAAGACTCAGGCAGCTCAGGCCGAGGCGGCCTTGCGCAAGAAGAAGCGCTAACGGTCTGCCCCTTTATCCGCCCGCAGGGTTTGTGTCTTTGCGGGCGGATTTATTTTGGCCCATGGACTTGCGTCCCCAGATAGAGAAGTTCTCCCGCCGCTTTGCGGAGGTCGAAGCTGCCTTGAACGATCCCAAGGCGTTCGACAATCCGCAGCGGGCCCAGGAGCGGGGGAGGGAATACGCCCGTCTGAAAGACCTGATGGCACAAGGGCAGGCCTACCTGAAAGCCGTGGCCGACCTGGCTGAAAACCGCGCCTTGCTGCAAAGCGAACCGGCAGATTCGGAGCTGGCCCAAATGGCCAAGGAAGAAATCGCCCGGCTGGAGGCGGCAGAGAAGCGCCTGTCGCTGGAAGTGCAGCGGGGCATCCTGCCGCCCGACCCGGCGGACTCGCGCAACACGATCATCGAGATCCGCGCGGGTGCCGGCGGACAAGAGTCGGCCTTGTTCTCGGCGGACCTTTACCGGATGTACACGCGTTACGCCGAGGCGCAGGGATGGAAGTGGGAGAACTTGGATTCAAGCTCCTCCGACCTCGGCGGCTACAAGGAAATCATCTTCCAAATCACTGGCCAGGACGTCTATAAGCGGCTCAAGTACGAGAGCGGTGTGCACCGGGTGCAGCGTGTGCCGGCCACCGAGGCGCAGGGGCGAATCCACACCAGCACTTGCACGGTCGCCGTGCTTCCCGAGGCGGAGGAAGTGGATATTCAGATTAAGCCTGAGGATTTGGAGATCTCGGTGTGCCGCGCCTCGGGCCCCGGCGGCCAAGGCGTCAACACGACCGATTCCGCGGTGCAAATCATCCATAAGCCGACGCGGATGATCGTGCGCTGCGCGGACCAGCGCTCGCAGCAGAAGAACAAGGCGCGGGCGCTAACCGTGCTCCGATCGCGCTTATTGGAGCGCAAGATCGAAGAGGAGAACAAGAAATACGCAGATCAGCGCAAGGAGCAGGTCGGCACTGGCGAGCGTAACGAGCGCATCCGCACCTATAATTTCCCGCAAAACCGGCTGACCGATCATCGCATCGGCCTGACGTTATATAACCTGCCGGTTGTGATGGAAGGAGCCATTGATCCGGTGATCGAGCCGTTGATGGCCCACGATTTGGAGGAGAAGCTAGCCGCGCTGAAGGGGTAAGACGTCGCGCCCAAGGCGCGAGGCGTGAAGCGTGAAGTTCATCTGACCTATGGTCCTGCAAAAGAACAATCATCATCTACAACAGCCCCAAGGCATCATTTTCGACTGTGACGGCACCTTGGCAGATACGATGCCGATGCATTGGCAGGCGTGGCAGATTATTGCGAGGCGGCACAGGTTCTCCTTCACCGAAGACCGTTTCTACTCGCTCGGCGGCATACCGTCACGGGACATCCTGAAGGTGCTAAGCGTGGAGCAGGGCCTTCCCATCGATCCGCTGGCCGTGGCGCGGGAAAAGGAGGCGGAGTACCTGCCCCTCATCGCCCAGGTGGAACCGATCAACACGGTCGTCGGGATTGCCCGCGAGAACTACGGCAAGATACCGCTCGCGGTGGCCTCGGGCGGGACAAAGAGAAGCATCGGGACAGTGCTCGATCACCTGGGCATCCGGGACTTATTCCAGGCGGTCGTCACCAGTGAAGACGTCGTCAATCAGAAGCCTGCGCCGGACATCTTCCTGGAGGCCGCCCGCCGCCTCGGCGTGCCGCCACAGTTCTGCCGCGCCTACGAGGATACGGATCTGGGGATGCGGGCAATCCGAGCGGCGGGGATGGAAGCGGTGGATGTGAGGGAACTGTTAGTGAAACTTGAAACGTGAATCAATGCGTGAGCTTCCTTCTCAATTCACGTCTCACGTTTCACGTTTCAGTCCCCGTTTCACGCGCCCAACTTCTTCGACTTCTCGGCGGCGGCCCGAACGGCGCTGATGACCGTACCACGCAATTTGCCTTTCTCGAGCTCGTGCAAGCCCTCGATAGTCGTGCCACCCGGGCTGGTAACCATATCCTTGAGCACGCCGGGATGCAGCCCCGTCTCCAGAACCATCCTCGCGCTGCCCATTACAGTTTGAGCTGCCAGCCGGGTCGCGATTTCCCGCGGCAGACCTGCGGCAACGCCTCCGTCGCTCAAGCTCTCGATGAATAGGTAGGCATAGGCCGGCCCGCTGCCGCTCAAGCCCGTAACGGCGTCCAGCAAGGCCTCTTTGACCTGAAAGGCCACCCCCACGGCAGAGAAGAGCTTCTGGGCCAGTTCGCCATCCTCCAGGCGGGCTGCTTTGCCCAGGGCAAAGGCCGTAGCCGAAGCGCCGACCAAGGCGGGTGTGTTGGGCATTACGCGGATCAGCCGGGCACCTGTCCCCAGCCCGGCTTCGAGTTTGGCCAGCGGAACGCCGGCAGCAATGGAGATCAGACAATGCTTGTCGGTGAGGAGGTCCCGAATCTCGGCCAGCACACCGCCAACCTGATCCGGCTTGACGGCCAACACCAGGACAGCAGCGAACTTCACCACCTCCGCATTGGAGGCAGTCGTTTTGACGCCGACCTCTTTGGCGAACGCGTCCCGGGCGGCTGCACTCGGATCACTCGCGGTGACCTGACCGGACCTAACGAGTCCGGCCCGAACAAAACCTCGCGCCAGGGCGGTGGCCATTTTGCCGGCGCCGAGAAAACCGATGGTGAGTTTCGTGGACATGGTAGTGGAGTTATATGAAAGTTACTTGGTTACATGGTTGCACAAGTTGCATGGGCCTTCGGCCGACTGTCCATTGTAACCATGTAACTCATGCAACCCATTTAACTCATTTGGCTTTTACGTCGTAACACAGCAGCGTGTCCCAATCTCGCAGGTAAAGCTTGCCGTGAGCGATGACCGGGTAAGGCCAGGCTTTCTTGTCGCTGCGATCCGGCTGCTCGAAGCGACCGTGCTCCTTGAAGGCTTCTGGCGAGGCCTCGATGAGGACCATGGTGCCCTTATCCTCGGCGCGCAGGTAGAAACGGCCGTCCGCGAAAACAATCGAACCCTTGCCGAGACTGTTATACCCCCACTTGCCCGCGCCGGTCTTGAAATCCTGGCAGGTCCAGCCCTTGCCATCCGCATGGCCATACACATAGTCGCCAACCTTGATGACGCCGCCCTGCTTATTGTCCATGACCTTGTTGGCATAGACCTCCTGAGCAGTGAACTTGCCTCCGACCTCGGTGACCTTGAACAGGTTGCAGCCAACGCCGTAACCGGAGCTCACATAAACACAGCCGTCACTGTAGATCGGCGTGGGGATGACTGCCGTCTTGCCTTTGCGCTCCGCCTGCCACAGCACCTTGCCATCTGCCGCCGCCACGCCCACGACGCTCTCGGCCGTCAGTTGGATGTATTGCCGCACGCCGCCAATCTCGGCCACGATCAGCGACGAATAATGGGGCGAGTCAGTGAAGCCCTTGCTGCGCCAGAGGAGGTTGCCGCTCTTTTTGTCCAGCGCGACGATTGCCCCTTCGGACCCGCCAGTAGTGACCATCACTTTGTCGCCATCAATAAGCGGCGACTCGGAATAGCCCCAGTTGGGACGCTTGCCGCCAAAGTCCTTGATGCAATCCTTCCGCCAGAGTTCCTTGCCCTGGGCGGTGTCGAGGCATGCCATCTCCCCCCATTGGCCCAGGACCACCAGCAGGTCGCCCTCGACCGTCGGCGTGGCCCGAGGTCCCTCAAAGGCGGGCATGCCCGGCGCGCCGGGTTTGCCCAGTTTGGTAGCCCAGATCTTCTTACCGTCCGCCGCGTCCAAGGCAATGACTGAACTAGCCTCTTTGTCTTCGCCGACGGTGTAGATGCGGTTGCCCACGACAGACACGGTGCAGTAACCGACCCCCAGGCCGGTGGTTTTCCACAAGAGCGGTGGGCCGCCCGGCGGCAGGTCTTGCAGCAGTCCGGTTTCCGCGGATATGCCATCGCGGCTGGGGCCGCGGAATTGTGGCCAATCACCCGGCGCCGCCAGCGCACCCGAGGTCAGGGAAAGCAGGAGAGCCGTCCCAGCCAAGTGAGTTCGCAAATGTTTCAAGTTGTTCTGCATACGATGCGGCGGATGTTCGCGAAGCCGCCGTTGAAATGCAAATGGAATGGTGGCCTCGGTTTCCCGATACCGCCTCCCCCTTACCCCGCCCGATGGGACGCTGGTTTCCAAACCTCAATAAGTAACCACCTCAACTCACCACCAGCGGCTCGCGCCAAACATGACCTCCCGATGCGAGCAAATCGTCCGCCGCCACCGGCCCCCAGGTGCCCGCCGCGTAGAACTCGCGATTTGACAGCGGGTTCCCGTCCCACGCCTTGCGAATGCCATCGACGATCTGCCAGGCCGTCTCGACTTCGTCCCGGCGGATGAAGAGCGTGGCGTCACCTGCCATCGCCTCCAGCAGCAACCGTTCATAGGCCTCGGGCGTGTAGGCGCCAAATTCGGCGTCGTAGCTGAAATGCATGCGGACCGGCCGCACTGTCAAACTCGCCCCGGGCACCTTGCCGTTGAACCGCAGCGAGATGCCTTCGTTGGGCTGGAGGCGCAGCGTCAGCGCGTTCGGATCCAGTTTTGGCCCGCACTGCGCGGCGAACAGCACATGCGGCGTCGGCCGGAATTGAACCCGCACCTCGCTGGTGCTCAGGGGCAAATTCTTGCCTGTGCGCAGAAAGAACGGCACGCCCGACCAGCGCCAGTTGTCGATGAGGAGCTTCAGAGCAACGTAAGTCTCGACGTTGGAGTCCGGCCTAACCTTCGGCTCCTGGCGATATCCCGGCCGCGGCTCCCCGGCCACCGTCCCAGCAACATATTGCCCACGCACGGCTTGCCGGGCAATGTCCTCCGGGCTCAACAGCCGGATCGACTTTAGTAGTTTAACCTTTTCGTCGCGGATGGACTCAGCATCGAGCGAGACCGGCGGCTCCATCGCCACGAGCGACAATACCTGCAAGAGATGATTCTGCACCATATCACGCAGCGCGCCAGCCTCCTCGTAATACCCTCCGCGCTGGCCCACGCCCAGCTTCTCGCTCACCGTGATCTGGAAGTGGTCGATGGACTCGCGGTTCCAGAGCCGCTCAAAGACCGCGTTGGAGAATCGGAACATCAGGATGTTCTGCACCGTCTCCTTGCCCAGGTAATGGTCAATGCGGAAGACTTGTTGCTCGTGGGCATAGCGAGTCAGTTCCCGGTTCAACTGGCGGGCCGATTCCAGGTCATGACCGAACGGCTTTTCGATCACGACCCGCTGCCAGCCCGAGCCGCCGTCTTTCTGCAGCAAGCCGGCGCGATGCACTTGCTCGACTACCTGGCCGAACTGGCTCGGCGACGTGGCGAGGTAGAAGAGCAGATTCCGGCGCAGCGGTTCACTGCCGAAAGAAGCAAGCCGCGTCTCCAGCGACTTATAGGCCGCCGCATCGTTGAGATCGCCTTCACAATAAGAGATCTGCTGCGAGAACTCCTGCCAGACCTGGTCGTCCACCGGTTTGGTGCGCGAAAACCGGTCCAGCGCCGATCGCAACTCGCAGCGCCACGCGGCGTCAGTCTTCTCGCGCCGGGCAAAGCCGATTACGCGGAAGGCTTCGGGCATCTGCTTCTCCTTGTAAAGTTGGTACAAGGCCGGAATGAGCTTGCGCGTCGTCAGGTCCCCACTGGCGCCGAAGATGATGATCGAGCAGAGCTCCAGCACCTTCCGCCCCGTATCCAACCGGCAGACCATTAACTCATCAAACTGTTGGGATTGGTTCACGTGCCACCATCGCCGAGCGCCCGCGCATTTTCAAATATTCTTCTTGTTTACCCCGGGGGCTGCCGATCTATATTGCCGTCACCGGACAGCCGATGTGGCGGAATTGGCAGACGCGCTAGACTCAAGTCTAT
>SESF01012078.1_pt1 | contig 12756 bp, 10 predicted proteins | sample 3171521 | NCBI WGS metagenome assembly SESF01 (sample SAMN10866945, study PRJNA518727) | freshwater metagenome | biome: subpolar coniferous forest; feature: holomictic lake; material: water; isolation source: holomictic Lake 227, 6 m and 8 m depth | place: Canada: near Kenora, Ontario | collected...
CCTTGGCAATGTCCTTGTTCACGACGCGCATGCCGTTCAGCACGGCGGCACTGGCAATGATGGCCGTGCCATGCTGGTCGTCGTGGAAGACCGGGATCTTCATCCGCTCGCGCAGCTTGGACTCGATGTAGAAGCACTCTGGCGCCTTGATGTCTTCCAGATTGATGCCGCCAAAGGTGGGCTCCAGCGAAGCGATGATGTCGACCAGTTTGTCCGGGTCGTTCTCATCGATCTCGATGTCGAATACGTCGACGCCGGCGAACTTCTTGAACAACACCCCCTTGCCTTCCATTACCGGCTTGCCGGCCAGCGGCCCGATGTTGCCCAGTCCCAATACCGCCGTGCCGTTGCTGACCACTGCCACCAGATTGGCGCGCGATGTGTACAAGGCCGCCGTCGCCGGATCGCGCACGATCTCGTCACAGGCAGCCGCCACGCCGGGCGAATAGGCCAGCGAGAGATCGGTCTGACTGGTCAGCGCCTTGGTCGGAGTGACGGCGATCTTGCCGGGTTTGGGATTGCGGTGATACTCCAGCGCCGCAGCGCGAATGACTTCGTCCATTAGAGTCTTCTCCATTTTGTTCGAACTGCAATTGTATCGCTGCGTCGCCCGCAGGACTCGCCTCGGAACGACAACATCGGTGCGACATCGACGACACGGGCCTGGGCATGGGGGAATTTCTGCAGTGCAATTGCCGCCGGCGATCTGACGCTGATTGTAGGACAATCATGGGCGGGGTCTGAGCAGACGGTGGTTCCTCAAACTCAGGACGCATATGCCGCACTGGCTGACTCTCAAGCGCGAGTGCTTGAACCGGCGCCCGTCAATCGGCGTCGCTGAGGATTGCCAGGCCGGCGTCGGGCACGGCAGCCTTTGTTGGAGACATGAATGAACATCGCCGCACGGATGGCCCAGATCGCGCCATTTCACGTCATGGAGTTGATGGCGCGAGCGCAAGCGCTCGAAGCCGAAGGCAGGTCGATCGTCCATCTCGAGGTCGGCGAACCCGACTTCGCGACGGCCGACCCGATTCTTGAAGCAGCCCGGCGCTTCCTCGGCGGCGGCCACGTGCATTACACCGCGGCTCTTGGCCTGCACCAGTTGCGCGAAGCAATCAGCGGCTTCTATCACACCCGCTACGGACTCGACATCTCACCGGCAAGAATCGTGGTCACGGCCGGTGCGTCGGGTGCCTTGCTGCTGGCGCTCGGCGTGCTGGTCAATCCCGGCGACGAATGGCTGCTGCCCGATCCCGGCTATCCCTGCAACAGGCATATCGTGCGCCTGCTCGAAGGCAAGCCGGTTTCGCTCGCAGTGGGAGCTGGAGCCAACTACCAACCCACGGCGCGACAGGTTGAGCTTGCCTGGGCGGAAAGGACGCGAGGGCTGCTGGTGGCCTCTCCGGCCAACCCCACCGGAACTCTGCTCGACCCCGACAGCATGACGGCACTGGCCACGCTTGTCGCGGCCCGCGGCGGCGCGCTGCTGGTCGACGAGATCTATCACGGGCTGACCTACGGCATCGATGCCGGAACCGCGCTGGCGATCAGCGACGAAGTATTTGTCATCAACAGCTTCTCCAAGTACTTCGGCATGACCGGTTGGCGCCTGGGCTGGCTGGTAGCACCACAACGTCATGTGAGGGAGATCGAGAAGCTGGCGCAGAACCTTTACATAGCGCCGTCGACCGTGGCCCAGCACGCCGCCCTGGCGGCTTTTCAGGCCGACAGCCTGACGATCCTCGAAGGCCGGCGCCATGAATTTTCCCTGCGACGGGATGCTCTGTTGCCAGGCCTGCGCGAGCTCGGTTTCAAGATCGCCGCCGAACCGCAGGGCGCCTTCTACGTGTATGCCGACAGCAGCGGACTGGCCGCAGACAGTTTCAGCCTGGCCGGGCAAATCCTCAACGGAGCTGGCGTGGCGGCAACGCCCGGACTGGACTTCGGCAGCAATGCGCCGCAAGACCACATGCGATTCGCCTACACCGTCGGCAGAGACCGGATTGAGGAAGGCCTCGGCCGCATGGCGGCATTCCTCAATTCCAGATAGCCCGCAACGCGGCGTCAGCCCGCAGAGCCGGGGGTTTGCCCGCCATGGCTTTGCATTCCCGGGACACCCCTTCGGGGGCAGGCTGTGCCGGTCTCAGACAATCCGCTCCGGGGATACCGTCTCCGCGTCCCGCGGAGACATAAAAAGAAAGCGCGTGCCGAATTAACAGCACGCGCTTGCTATCCACTGGGCGCCGCGATCAGTCCCGCAGGACTAAACGCAGGCCGATGCTACCGTCAGGGACGGGAACCGGTGGGAAACGGCCAGGCCGCAGCAGGATTCAGCGACGACTTGATGCCGGGAGCAGCCGCCGTTGAAGGCGCCGCAGCAGCAGCGGGCTTCGCGGCAGGCTTTGCAGCAGCCTTCTTCGGTGCAGCCTTCTTCGCAGCAGGCTTGGCAGCCGGCTTCGCAGCAGGCTTTTTGGCAGCAGGCTTCTTCGCAGCAGGCTTCTTGGCAGCAGCCTTCTTCGGTGCAGCCTTTTTCGCAGCAGGCTTCTTCGCAGCAGCCTTCTTCGGTGCAGCCTTTTTCGCAGCAGGCTTCTTCGCAGCAGGCTTCTTCGCAGCAGCCTTCTTCGGTGCAGCCTTCTTCGCAGCCGGCTTCTTGGCAACAGCCTTCTTCGCGGCGGGTTTGGCAGCAGCCTTCTTCGGCGCAGCTTTCTTCGCAGCGGGCTTGGCAGCCGGCTTCTTGGCAACAGCCTTCTTCGCGGCGGGTTTGGCAGCAGCCTTCTTCGGCGCAGCTTTCTTCGCAGCGGGCTTGGCAGCCGCCTTCTTTACAGCCGGCTTTTTGGCAGCTGGCTTCTTCGGGGCCGCAGACTTCTTAGCGGCGGGCTTAGCCGCAGCCTTCTTTGCGGCCGGCTTCTTGGCTTTCTTCTCATCAGCCATGTTGAACCTCCTTAACAAATTAACAGGAAAGAACCACCACTACTTTTTTACTGCAACCCGTCTGGGCTAGCACGGATTATCCAACGCTCCGATGCAATCGAAAGCGACGAATTCCTCACGTTTATCCGCCTATCACTTGGTTTTGAAACCGCAGACGACAAACGCACAACAAACCATATATCATATTCCGGCAATCACAAACCGGCGCATTGCCTGATCAACACTCGCTCGGACGCTTGAGCGCGGGCAGCATGCCGCGCCGCGCACCGGCCTGATGCGGCTAATCGATGAAGCGGAAGAAATGCGCGGTGAGGAACGATGCGGGCGACTCTGGCACGGATCATTTGCAGACGGTCGGGCGGACCAGTTGAGGTCGGAGGAATCGGCGCCCAAGGCATCCTGCATTCAGATCTCCCGTCTTTATCGTTATGAAGCCGGAGGTGGTCGGGACGCTGCGACAGTACATCATCCCTTTTGCAACGACGACCTACTATATCTAGTGGGTCATTGTCGATCTCGCACTAATTGTAGTGGTTGCTTTTTTTAACCGCAAGAGTTTTCTGCTGTCAAGCAAAAAAAAAGCGTTGCCGCTTTGCCACAGTCATCGGCCTGCGTCTTGCACCCGAAGCCAATCAAAGCAGGGACCGGGATCAGTCTTGCGTCCCGGTGCGACATCGCTGTGACCCACCACCGCGGCAATCGGATAACGCCGGCGAAGTTCCGTGAGCAGGCTGTTGAGGCCCTGATACTGGGCCTCTTCGAATGGACGCCGGTCACAGCCTTCGAGTTCAATGCCGATGGAGAAGTTGTTGCAGTTCTCGCGGCCCAGCCAATTCGATGCGCCGGCATGCCAGGCCCGCTTGGAACACGGCACGAACTGGATCAGTTCGCCGTCACGCCGCAGAAGAAAATGCGCCGAGACCTGCAGGCCCCGTATCTGGCTGAAGTACGGGTGCGCCGCGGGATCAAGGCAATTGGTAAACAGCTGGATGATTCCCGGTCCGCCGAATTCGTCGGGGGGCAGGCTGATGGCATGGATGACGATCAGGCGCACCTGTTCGTCCTCGGGCCGCTCATCGCAATTTGGTGACGGCACACGACGCGCGGCGGACAACCAACCCGCGTCGTCCTCCCCGGCCTGCCCCTGCTTCACTCGTTCATTCCCAGTCGCGCCATTCGATAGCGCAGGGAACGGAAAGTGACGCCGAGCAGCCGGGCGGCAGCGGTTCGATTGTTGTTCGACTGTTTGAGGGCATCCAGAACCGCCTGCCGCTCGACCTGGTCGAGATGGTCCTGCAGGGACCCGCCGGCCGTTGCGGCGACAACTCCAGGCAGCGGCGAAGGCGCCAGATTGAGATCAACCACGTCGATGCGGTCGCCTGCCATCAGCGCCAGGGCACGCTCCAGCACGTTCTCGAGTTCGCGCACGTTGCCCGGAAAAGGGTAGTCCTGCAGCGCCTCAAGAGCGGCAGCAGCCAGCGGTGGCGGGGTCACATCAGCGGCCCGCGCCAAGCGTTCCAGGATGTGCTGCGCCAGCATCGGGATGTCATCACGGCACTCGCGCAAGGCCGGCATCCTCAGCTCGATGACATTCAGCCGGTAGAACAAATCCTGACGGAACCGTCCCTGCTCGACCAGCGTCTTGAGGTCCTGATGCGTGGCGCAGATGATGCGTACGTCTGCAATTTCCTCGCTGGCGGCGCCGAGCTTGCGCACACGCTTTTCCTGGATCGCCCGCAACAGTTTGACCTGCATCGGCAGGGGCAGGTCCGCAACCTCGTCCAGAAACAGGGTGCCGCCGTCGGCCATCTGGAAAAAACCTTCGCGATCGTCATTGGCGCCGGTAAATGCTCCCTTGCGGTAGCCGAAGAACTCGCTCTCCATCAGACTTTCCGGAATTGCGCCGCAGTTGACCGGCACAAAGGCGCGGTCGCGGCGGGCGCCCAGAGAGTGGATCAACCGCGCCGCGAGTTCCTTGCCGCTGCCCGACTCGCCGGTAATATGCACCGGGGCCTGGCTGCGCGCCACGCGATCGATCAGTGCGCGCACCTGCCCTATTGCCGGCGAGTCGCCGAGCAAGCCCGAGCCGCCGGCCGCGTCGCCCGCCGGATCGGAACCGGGCAACTCCAGCGCGGACTTGACCATACCCCGCAACTGGTCAAGCGACACAGGTTTGGCGATGTAATCAAAAGCTCCGGCCTTGAGCGCCGACACTGCATTTTCGGCACTGCCATAGGCGGTTATTACCGCCACCGGCAGATCGACCACGGTATCGGCGATATGGCGCACCAGTTCCAGGCCCTCGCCGTCGGGCAGGCGCATGTCGGTGAGACACAGCTGGTAGCGCTGACCGGCGAGCATGCGCCGCGCCTCGGCGATGGAGCCGACGCAATCCGCCAGCAAACCCATGCGCGCCAGGGTGAGATCCAGCAACTCGCGGATGTCCGCTTCATCGTCGACCACCAGGACGCGCTTGGCTTCGCCGCGGTTGCGGGCACGGCTTTCATTCTTCAGCGGCATACCAGACCCTCTGCGGCTACACGGAAATGGGCGCCCGGTGCGTCGTCCAGCAGTTCGAGGCGGGCGCCGCTAGCCTCGCACAGTTCCCGCGCAATGTAGAGTCCGAGCCCGGTACCCGCGCCGTGTGTCGTAAAAAATGGCTCGAACACCTGATTGCGCTGCGCTTCATCGACACCCGGGCCATCGTCGATGACATGCAGTTCGACGCGGTTCGCGGTAGCCCCCGCCCTCGCCTCCAGACGCACGGCGCCGTCTGCCGCGCTGGCATGGCGCAAGGCATTCCCCAGCAGGTTCCACAACACGCGATAGAGGTGGCCGCGGTCGAAACGCAGTTCGACATCGCCCTCGCCGACATATACCCGCCTGCGCGCCGATTCGTCGTGCAACACCAGTTCTTCCAGGAAGCCGGAGAGAAAGGCTTGCCAGCGCAGTGTTTCCGGTTGCGCACGGTCGCGGCGGCCGAGTTCCAACACATCGGTGACTAGCCGATTTAGGCGGAGGGTGTTGTCATGAATGATGCGGGCGAGCCGCTGCCGCAGCGGATCGGTATCTTCCTCGGCCAGCAGTTCCGCGGCGTGGCTGATGGCGGCCAATGGATTGCGGATTTCATGCGCCATGTTGGCGGTGAGCCGTCCCAGCGCGGCGAGCTTTATCTGCTGTGCCTGGGACTGCACCCGTTCCATGTCCTCCAGGTAGATCAGCGCATGCCCCCCGGATTCGGCGGCGGGCAGATAGCGAACGCGCAACAGGCGGCCGCTTTTCTGCGGCAGCATCTCGACCATTTCGATGGACTGCGTGCTCCACGCCGCGCGGCGATCAGCCAGTCCGGCGGAAAGCGCCGCCAGTTCGGCGCCGTCGGCGGCCCGCACATCGAGCAATACTTCGGCGCGCGGGTTGAGCAGCCGTACCCGCCCGTCGCCATCGACCACCAGCACGCCGTCATCCATATCGCGGATGATCCGCTCGCTGATCCGCAACTGGTCATTGAGTTCCCGCCCCCGCTGCCTGGCCAGCGTTTCGTTGGAGACCACCCGCTGCGCCAGCAGCCGGGCCACTATCGCCGTGCCGAAAAAGGCGATGCTGATGATCCCGGTACGGACGAAGTCGGCGGGGTCGGCTTCCCGGGTCAGGGCGCGCCAGCTTTCTTCCAGCAGCATCGCCACCGAGGCCAGCGCTGCGTAAAACAATGTCATCCGCCCCTGCCCGACCAGAGCGGCACCGGCAACTACCACCAGCAGCAGGATGGCAATTCCACTCTTCTGTCCGCCGCTGGCGAACATCATCAGGGTCAGGGCTGCAATGTCGGCAGCCACCTGCACGGAAAGCTGCAGGCTGAAGCGGCGCGGCCTGCGCAGCAACGCAACAAGAAACGCCACCGCCAACAGGACATAGACTGCGGCGACACGGTCAAACAGTCCGGGGTCCTGCGTGCCGAGGCTCACCGTATCGCCGAAAACCAGCGCCGCTACCAGAAACATCAGAGCGATCGACAAGCGGTAAATCGAGAAGAAGCGCAGCGAGCGCCAGAAGGATTCGATTGCGTCGGCTTCCTGCGGCGCCATCGTCTGCACGCTCAAGAACGGACTCCCAGCCTGCGGTGATCTTCGCTGCAGTAGTCCCGCCCGCCTTCGCTCAAGGACTCGTCGCGGGGGAAATTCACCCCGCAATGCGCGCATCGCGCCATCGCTGCCGGCGCGTGCTCTGCGGCAGGCGGCCGGCTGCGTCGCTTTGATGCCCGCACCAGAGCATAGACTGCGGCGAGCACGACAATGAAGAGGAAAAATTTCGCCACGACTGTCAACCTCCCGCAGCAGGTTGGTCGGGGCGAGAGGATTCGAACCTCCGACTCCTGCGTCCCGAACGCAGTACTCTACCAGGCTGAGCTACGCCCCGACGGCAAGTTGGTGGCAAGGAGAATCGTTGCGGGAACGGGCCCGGAAATTCAGCCCGAGAGATACTCCTTGCATACATCGCGGCAGTCAAAAACTTCTTTGCACCGCAAAGTCGGCCAATTGTAGCAGCGTTTCCCTGAACTTTGAATTCGCCAGTGGCGCCAGAGCCGCCTTGGCCATCTCCGCTTCGTCGACGCCATGCCGGCGCGCGGCATCAAGAGCCCCGCTGGACCGCACCGCCGCAAGAACTTCGGCGAAGCTGCCACTGTCGGCGTTTTCGATCGCGGCGCGCACCAAAGCCGCCTGCTGCGGGCTGCCGTGCTGAATGACGTGGATCAGCGGCAGGGTCGGCTTGCCTTCGGCCAGGTCGTCGCCGAGATGCTTGCCGGTTTCGGCCTCCTGCCCCGAGTAATCGAGCACATCGTCAATCAACTGGAATGCCGTGCCGATGTGCGTGCCGTAGGCCGCCATCGCTTCCTCGATCTCCGGGCTCGCCGCGCCGAGGATGGCACCGAGCCGCCCCGCGGCTTCAAACAGTTTGGCAGTCTTGTAGCGGATCACCCGCAGATAGTCCGCCACCTCGACGTCGGCGTTGCGACAGTTCATCAACTGCAGGACTTCTCCCTCGGCGATTATGTTGGTCGCATCCGCCAGCACCTGCATCACGCGCATGCTGCCGACCCCGACCATGATCTGGAAAGCCCGCGAATACAGGAAATCGCCGACCAGTACGCTGGCCGGGTTGCCGAACACCGCGTTGGCGGTATCGCGTCCGCGACGCAAGGACGACTCATCGACGACATCGTCGTGCAGCAACGTGGCGGTATGAATGAACTCGACCACGGCAGCCAACTCGTGATGGCGGGTTCCCGAATAACCACAGGCACCGGCGGAAAGCAGCACCAGCGCCGGGCGCATGCGCTTGCCTCCGGCCGAGATGATGTATTCGGCGACCTGGCGAACCAGCACCACTTCGGAATGCAGTCGCTGCCGGACGACGGCGTCAACCGCGCGCATGTCGGCGTCAATGGGGGCATACAGACTGGCGAAATCCACGGCAACCATAGCCTTGTATAAGCAAAGCCGCGATGCTATCAGAGGACGGTATGTTGCCGCCGCCCGCGCCAGGCATTTATTGCGGCCGGCCCTCCTCCGCAATCTGCCCTCTGGTTCTGAGCAGTGCCTTGAGCTGCGGCCATTGCCGGCGACTGACCGGCAATCGTTCCGCAGTTCCGTCCAGAATCACCTGCCAGTGCGCCTCTGCATCGCCTGCGTCGGCGGCGCGCTCCACTCCCGTCACGGCGCCGCGGGCAACGAGGCAGTTGCGGTGAATGCGCAGGAAGCACTCGCTGAATTCGGCCTCAAGCTGCACCAGCGATTCCTCGAGAAGATACTCGCGCTCTGCGGTGCGCGCGGTGACATATTTTTGTTCCGCCTTGAGATACAGGATTTCCGCCACCGGCACCAGCAGGATGCGGCCGCGCTCCAGGCAGGACAGGTTTTGCCGGATAGTCAGCGCCGATTTTTCGAGACGGACCGCTTCATCGGCGCGCCGCCTGGCTTTGCGCAAGGCATCTGCCAGACGCGCAGCGCGCACCGGCTTGACCAGATAGTCGAGTGCCGCCAATTCAAAAGCCTGCACCGCATATTGATCAAAGGCAGTGACAAATATGACGGCTGGAGCGCCCGGCAGTCGTGCCAGATGGCGGGCCAGTTCGACACCGTCCATGCCCGGCATTCGAATGTCGATCAGCGCAACGTCAAGCACGGTGGCTTGCGCCCATTCCAGCGCCGCAAAACCGTCAGCCGCCTCGGCCGCAACAATGCTGGGGACTTCGGCGGCGATGTCGCCGAGCACGTCGCGCAGGCGGGCGCGCGCCGGAGCCTCGTCATCGACCAGCAGGATGCGCAGCACATCGCTCATCTTTCCGTCACCGGGCGATAGGGAAACTCGATGGAAACATGAAAGCGGCCGGCGCAAATCTGCGTGGTCAAGGTTGCCTCGAGATCGAAAAACAGCATCAGGCGCTCGCGGATATTTGTCAGAGCCATCTGATTGCCGTGGCTATGCCTGTCGGCGGCGGCCATCGGGTTGGAAAGTTCCACCCGCAGCCGGGAATCCTTGCGCTCGAAACGGATGGTGATTTCACCGGGCTCGGTCGCCGGTTCGATGCCGTGATAGACGGCGTTTTCCAGCAGGGGTTGCAGCATCAGGGGCGGCACCAGCGGATCCGGCGGGCAGGCCGCCATGTCCCACACCACGCGTACGCGCTCGCCCAGTCGCAGACGTTCGAGATTGATGTACTGCCGCGCCACCAGAATTTCCTCCGACAGCGGAACCAGATCCGCATTCTCGCGCATCAGCACGCGAAACAGGTCTGCCAGTTCCTCCAGTGCCGTCTCTGCCCGATGCGGATCGGAACGCATCACGCCCAGCACGGCGTTCAGGGCATTGAACAGGAAATGCGGCCGGATGCGCGCCGTCAGTGCCAGCAAACGCGCCTCCGCCAGAGCGGGTGAGCGCGCCCGTGCGCTCATCCCGAACCATGCCAGCAACAAGGCGACAGCAATCACCACCCATAGTGAAATTCGACTGAATCCCGCCGCGTCCGGCTCTATCAGATGCATCGCCGCAAAAAAACTGCGCACGGCCGCCGTTACCAGCAGTGTCAGGAGGACCACCAGCACGGCACCCAGCCAGCGCGGCAGGCGCGCCAGCCAGGTGCTGGCCAGACTCAGAAAGGCCAGGCTGACCAGCGTCACCGGCTCTATGACAGCAGCAAGTTCAACGAATTCGGCGAAGAACAATCGCCACTGGTGATTGGCCGCCAGCGTGCCAAGCAAGGCACCCAAATTCACGATGACCAACACCCGCAACCAGACATCAGGTTTGCGCAAGTCCGGCGGGCCGGCGAGCGGCGGGTTTTCCTTTATACTTCGCACTTGATTCAATTGCCCGTCACCTTTGATTTTCCAGTGTTTTTTATTGTACACATTGCCTGCTGACATGGCAGCCCGATTATGACAGAACCGCAACATCCGGCCTCTCCGGAAATCCAGACAGCGTGGTCCGGCCGCTTTTCCGAGCCTGTTTCCGATCTCGTCAAGCGTTACACCGCTTCGGTGTTTTTTGACCGGCGCATGTGGCGTCAGGACATCCGCGCTTCGCTGGCGCATGCGCGAATGCTGGCGCGCCAGGGAATAATCGCCGCCGCAGATCTGGCGGCCATCGAGCAGGGTATGGCCAGCATCACCAGCGAGATCGAAGCCGGCAGCTTCAACTGGAATCTTGACGACGAGGATGTGCATCTCAACATCGAGAAGCGTCTCACGGCTCTGGTTGGCGATGCCGGCAAGCGCCTGCACACGGGTCGCTCGCGCAACGACCAGGTGGCCACCGACATCCGGCTCTGGCTGCGCGATGCCATAGACGACATCGACGGCCTGCTGCGCAACTTCCAGAAGGCCCTGCTTGACGCTGCTGACGCCCACGTCAATACGCCGCTGCCCGGCTTCACGCATTTGCAGGTGGCACAACCGGTGACCTTCGGCCACCACCTGTTGGCCTATTTCGAGATGCTGCGCCGCGACCGCGAGCGCTTTGCCGACTGCCGCCGCCGCGTCAACCGGCTGCCGCTGGGCGCGGCTGCCCTGGCCGGCACCACCTTCCCGATCGACCGCGAGGCGGTGGCGCGCGAACTCGGCTTCGATGACATCTGCGAGAACTCGCTGGACGCCGTTTCCGATCGCGATTTCGCCATCGAATTCTGCGCCGCTGCGTCATTGGTGATGACCCATGTCTCGCGCTTCGCCGAAGAACTGATTCTGTGGATGAGTCCGCGCATGGGCTTCATCGATCTCGCCGACCGCTTTTGCACCGGCTCGTCGATCATGCCGCAGAAGAAAAATCCGGATGTGCCGGAACTGGCGCGGGGCAAGACCGGACGCGTGTTCGGTCACCTGATGGGCCTGCTCACCCTCATGAAAGGCCAGCCGCTGGCCTACAACAAGGACAACCAGGAAGACAAGGAACCCCTGTTCGACACAGCCGACACGCTGATCGACACCCTGCGCATTTTCGCCGATCTGGTGCCGGGGATCCGGGTCAAGCCGGAAGCCATGACCGCCGCATTGCGTCAGGGTTACGCCACCGCCACCGATCTCGCCGATTACCTGGTGAAGAAGGGGCTGCCTTTCCGCGACGCGCATGAAGCGGTCGCCCGCGCCGTGCGCGCCTGCGAGGCACGGTCTTGTGACTTGCCGGATCTGACGCTCGAGGAGTTGCGCTCCTTCTCGCCGCTGGTGGACGCTGACGCTTTCGCGGCATTGACCGTGGCCGGTTCGCTGGCCGCCCGCGACCACCTCGGCGGCACAGCGCCGTCTCAGGTAAGCGCCGCAATTGCACGTTCCCGCGCACGACTCTGACCGCATGTCGATGCCAATTCCGGAGCGGATCGGCAAGTACCATATTCGAAAGAAGCTCGGCGAGGGCGCCACCGCCAGCGTCTACCTTGGCTTCGATCCTTTTGCCGAACGGGAAGTTGCGGTCAAGGTCATCTTCCCCGAGGTGCTGCGCGACAAGCAACGCGGCCGGCTTTATCGTCATCTGCTGATGACCGAGGCTTCGCTGGCGGGAAAACTCATGCATCCGCACATCGTGCAGATTTTCGATGCGGTCCTGGCTGAAGACCAAAGCTACATTGTGATGGAATACGTGCCGGGCGGCACGCTGGAACCCTTTTGCACCCCGAGCACGCTGTTGCCTGTAGACCGCCTGGTAGAGATGATTTTCAAATGCACCCGGGCCCTCGACTACGCCTTTCGCGCCGGCATTATCCATCGCGATATCAAGCCGGCCAACATCCTTCTGGCAAACGCCGCCGACAGCATCGAGCGGGACAGCGGCGACATCAAGATCTCCGACTTCGGCGCCGCCATCCTGAGCAGCGGCGACCAGTCACGCACCCAGGTCTCGGGCGTCGGCTCGCCGGCCTACATGTCGCCGCAACAAGTGCGCGACATTACGCTCAATCACCAGACCGACATCTATTCTCTGGGCGTGGTGATGTACCAGTTGCTCACCGGGCGCTTGCCGTTCCACTCCACTTCCAACTACGGCATGATTTATCAGATCTGCAATGGCGATCCGCCGCCGCCTTCGACCTTGCGTGCCGACATGCCGCCCGGTCTCGACGCGGTGGTCGCCCGCGCCATGGAAAAGGAAATCGAGGAGCGCTATCAGACGTGGGAGGAGTTTTCCCACGATCTCGCCCAGTCCTTCCGCAACAGACAGATTTCGACGCAGCGCATGGCATTCCCGGACAGCGAGAAATTCGAGGCCCTGCGCTCCCTGCGTTTCTTCGCCGGGTTTTCCGATGTCGAACTTTGGGAAGTGGTGCGCTTCTCGCGCTGG
>SESF01003324.1_pt1 | contig 12755 bp, 8 predicted proteins | sample 3171521 | NCBI WGS metagenome assembly SESF01 (sample SAMN10866945, study PRJNA518727) | freshwater metagenome | biome: subpolar coniferous forest; feature: holomictic lake; material: water; isolation source: holomictic Lake 227, 6 m and 8 m depth | place: Canada: near Kenora, Ontario | collected...
CAATCGGGAGCCGGGGACCAGCGTGGTGCTCGGGTGGTGGTTGGGCGGGGATTGGGACCTGCTCCTTGGAGCATCCTTTGTACATCCTTAGTACATCGGTTGGGCCTGGGGGCGCGCTGCGGCGTGGCCATTGAACCGCTGCGTTGGTTTGACAGGCCGGTTGCGACGGCGATTCAAACCAAATTGCCGCTTCCCGGCGAACGGAGAGGCAAGGCGTATTTGTGATTGGCAAGGAGCGGAAGACTTTTGATACTTAGCGCGTTGAAGACTATGGCCGACGACAAGAAACACGTTTATGACGAGAGCAAAATCAAGACGCTCTCCTCGCTGGAACACATCCGGCTGCGCACGGGCATGTACATCGGCCGGATTGGCGATGGCTCGAATTACGATGACGGGTGCTACATCCTGCTCAAGGAGGTGATCGACAACGCGATCGATGAGTTCATCATGGGCCACGGCAAAGAGGTCCAGATTGCCATCGCGGGCGAGTCGGTCTCGGTGCGGGATTACGGGCGGGGCATCCCGCTGGGCAAACTGGTGGACTGCGTGTCGAAGATCAACACGGGGGCGAAGTACAATGATGACGTGTTCCAGTTCAGCGTGGGGCTGAACGGGGTGGGAACGAAAGCGGTCAATGCGCTGTCGAAGGTGTTCCTCGTGCGGAGCTTCCGCGAGGGGCAATTTGCCGAGGCGTCGTTCAAGCAGGGCAAGCTCAAGGGCGAGAAGTCCGGCAAGGCGCCCGAGGAGGAGTCCGGGACGCTGATCGAGTTCCAGCCGGACCCGGAGGTATTCAAGCAAATCCAGTTCCTGCCCGAGCATGTGGAGCGGCGGCTGCGGCATTACAGCTACCTGAACTCGGGGCTGAAGCTGGTGTTTAACGGCAAGACGTTCCAGTCGCGCAACGGGCTGCTCGACCTGGTGATGGAAGACCTGCAGGCGGACGGCAGCGAGCCGATTTATCCGCCGCTGCATTACGCGGAGAAGACGCTGGAGTTTTGTTTCACCCACAGCAACAGCCGCTACGGGGAGACCTTTTACTCGTTCGTCAACGGCCAATATACCTCCGATGGCGGCACGCACTTGAGCGCCTTCCGCGAGGGGCTGCTCAAGGCGGTCAATGAATACTGCCATGAGAAGTTCGACGGCGACGACGTCCGCGAAAGCATGGTGGGGGCCGTCTCGATCCGGCTGAAGGATCCGGTCTTTGAGTCCCAGACCAAGAACAAGCTGGGCAACACAGAAATCCGCACCGAGCTGGTGAACCGGGTGCGCGAGGAGATGCTGCAGTTCTTCAATCGGAATAAGGAGATTGCCGAGAAGATTGTCACCAAGGTCCAGGACACCCGGCAGCTTCGCAAGGAGCTGCAGGAAGTGAAGAAGCTGGCGCGGGAACGGGCCAAGGCCATCACCATCCGCATTCCGCAGCTCAAGGATTGCAAGGAGCACTACAATAAGGCCAAGGGGAAGGGCAAGGGGTCGATGGTCTTCATCACGGAAGGCCAGTCGGCAGCCGGCTCGATCGTAAGCTGCCGCGATGTCAACCTGCAGGCGATCTTCGTCCTCAAAGGCAAGCCGCTGAACGTGTGGGACCTGAAGCGGGACGTCGTCTATAAGAACGACGAGCTGTACAACCTGATGCGCAGCCTGGACATCGAGGACAATCTCGAAGGGCTGCGCTACGACAAGGTCATCCTCGCCACGGACGCCGACGTGGACGGGCTGCACATCCGCAACTTGCTCATCACTTACTTCTTCCGCTTCTTCGATCAGCTCGTACACGACGGCCATTTGTTCGTTCTGGAAACACCGCTGTTCCGCGCGCGCAACAAGGAGCAGACGATCTACTGCTATTCCGAGGCCGAGCGCGATGCGGCGACGGCGAAGCTGGGCAAGAGCTGCGAGGTCACGCGGTTCAAGGGCCTGGGCGAGATTAACCCGACGGAGTTCAAGCAGTTCATCGGGAAACAGATGCGCCTGAGCCAGGTGGAACATGCCGCGAAGCACGACGCTGCCGGCATCTTCGGTTTTTACATGGGGAAGAACACGCCGGAGCGCAAAGATTACATCATGGGGAACCTGGTGGTGCCGGTGGAGGATTAGCGGAGTCTAAAGTCCTAAGTCCTAAGTCCAAAGTCCAAAGTCCAAAGTCCTAAGTCCAAAGTCCTAAGTCCAAAGTCCTAAGTCCAAAGTCCAATGTCCTAAGTCCAATGTCCAATGTCCTAAGTCCAATGTCCAATGTCCTAAGTCCTAAGTCCTAAGTCCAATGTCCTAAGTCCTAAGTCCTAAGTCTGCGGGTTAGAGTGGTTAACGACGAGAAGCTTTCATGTCAGCCAAACGCAAGAGTAACACCAAGCAGCCGGAACTCCCGATCCAGGAGCTGCCGGATAATACGCCCGGAACGGTAAACGCCGCTCCGCTGCCGAAGGACGGCAACGGCGAGCCGCCAACTGGCCAGGCGGCCAAGGAGGGCGATGGCGCCACCCACGTCCTGGCGGAGAACGTCGCCGCACTGGCGCCGACGCGACCCTTCGTGCCCGGCACGATCGAACTGCCGCTGCATCACCGCGTCAACCGCAGCTTCCTCGATTACGCCTCTTACGTCATCCGCGACCGCGCCATCCCGAATCTGGCGGACGGCCTCAAGCCGGTCCAGCGCCGCATTCTCTGGGCGTTGCACGACAAGGACGACGGCCGCTTCATCAAGGTCGCCAACGTCGTCGGGCACACAATGCAGTACCACCCGCATGGCGACGCTTCCATCGGCGACGCGCTGGTGGTGCTGGCCAACAAGCGGTATCTCATCGAAGGTCAGGGCAATTTCGGCAACCTCTTCACGGGCGACGTCGCCGCCGCGCCGCGCTATATCGAGTGCCGGCTGACGGAGCTGGCGCGCAACGAGGTGTTCAACGACGAGATCACCGAGCTGGTGCCCAGCTACGATGGCCGCAACAAGGAGCCGGTCACCCTGCCCTGCAAGCTGCCGCTGCTGCTGATGCTCGGCACCGAAGGGATCGCGGTGGGCATGTCCTCGCGCATCCTGCCGCACAACTTTCCCGAGCTGATCGAGGCGCAGATTGCCATTCTCAAGCAGCAGCCGTTCAAGTGCCTGCCCGATTTCCAGACCGGCGGCCTCATGGACGCCCGCGGCTACAAGGACGGCGCCGGCGAGATCAAGGTGCGCGCCAAGATCAAGGTCAAGGACGAGTCCACCGTTGTCATCAAGGAGATCCCGCCCACCACCACCACCGATTCGCTGATCAGCTCCATTGAGGACGCCTCGCACAAAGGCAAGCTCAAGGTCAAGAGCATCAACGATTTCACGTCCGAGCAGGTGGAGATCGAGGTGAAAGCGCCGAGCGGCCTGAGCGCGGAGCAATTGGTTGATGCGCTCTATGCGTTCACCGACTGCGAAGTCACCATCTCCAGCCGCATGGTCGTGATCCGGAATAACCGGCCGGTCGAGATGACCGTGACCGAGGTGCTGCGCGAGAACACGGCCCAACTGGTGGCGACGTTGAAGCGGGAACTGGAGCTCAAGGAAACTCAGCTCCAGGACGAACTGCATTTCCGCACGCTGGAGCGCATCTTCATCGAGGAGCGTATTTACAAGAAGATCGAGCAGTGCAAGACCAGCGAAGCTGTTCTGGCGGCCGTACACGAGGGATTCAAACCGTTCAGCCGGCAATTGTTTCGCGAGCTCACCGACCCGGATGTCGAGCGCCTGCTCACCGTGCGGATCCGCCGCATCTCGCTGTTCGACATCAACAAGCACCGCGAGGAGATGGACCAGGTGAAGGCCGATCTGGAGGAGACGCGGAAGAACCTGAAGAACCTCACCAAGTATGTCATCGCCCGCCTCGAAGCGCTGCTCGCCAAATACGGACCGGTGTATCCGCGCCTCACCAAATCAAGCCGCTACGACGAGGTGGATGCCAAGGAAGTTGCTTTCAAGGCATTCAAGGTGGCCTACGACCGGGAGTCCGGCTACGTGGGCTACAAGGTCTCCGGCGACGAATTCAGCGTTGAATGCACGAAGTTCGACAAGCTGATCCTCGTGTTTAAGGACGGCCATTACCAGGTGACCGAGCTGCCGGAGAAGTTCTTCGTCGGCCCGGACCTGCTGTATTGCGGATTGCCGGAACGCGATCGAATCTTCACGCTCGCCTACACGAATCGCGAGGCGACGTATCTGAAGCGGTTCACGTTCGGAGGCGCCATCCTGGCCAAGGTCTATCACTGCATCCCGCCCAAATCGAGGATCCTCTTCTTTGAGCCGGATACGCCGGCGGAGCTTTACATCAAGTACAAACCCGCGCTATACCAGAAGATCAACCAGCAGACGTGCAACCCGGCCGAGGTGGAAGTCAAAGGGCCCAAGACGCGCGGGCGGCAGCTCTCCATCAAAGACGTCTCCTCGATCAACAGCCAGCCCTCGCGCGGCTGGGACCCCGAGGCCGGCACCACCCGGCTGCAGTTTGTGTAAGGCGATCCTTTCGAATAATGCCGGCCCGGATTTCGTCTCCTCCTCGGTAGCGCGGTAATCGGACTTGCCGCCGGCTGCCGTTTTGGTTTAATTATTGAACGAATGACGAACAAAATGAATACTGCTTACAAGCCACTGCGACGCCACCTAATGTTGTCGTTGTTGTCTGGCCTTACTATCACGGTCGTGAATCTCCTGCTGGCCTCAACCTCACCCGCCGCGGACGCTGCCGGTGACATGGTGCCGCTGGTTATCAAACTGCCCGCACCCGCCTTCAAGGGCACGCCCAAGGACATCGCGACCAACTCCTACACGGAGCCGTATGACCCGAGCAAGCCCCGCCCGCTGATGCTGGTGCCGTCCGGCTTGAAGAACCTCGCGCCTGCCAGCAAGCTCACTTGCAGCGACAAGAACGTCACGGCTGACAGCCTCGCCAAGCTCACCGACGCCGACAAGGACGCCTCGGACCAGAGCATCATCTTCCTGCGCAAAGGCACGCAATGGGTGCAAGTGGATTTGGGCAGCCCGCAGGAGCTGTTTGCGCTCGCGATCTGGCACGCGCACAACATGGCCAAGGTCTATCACGACATCATTGTTCAGGTGGCGGATGATCCCGATTTCATTGAGAACGTGCGCACCATCTTCAACAACGACCAGGACAACACCTCCGGTCTGGGCGTGGGCACCGATCGCGAATACTTCGAGAGTTACGAGGGCAAGCTCATCAATGCCAAGGGCGTCAAAGCCCGCTACATCCGTTTCTACTCCAAAGGCAGCACTGAGAGTGCCCTGAACGAATATACCGAGCTGGAAGTTTACGGTCGTCCGGCCAAGTAACCCTCGCTGGGGGGCCGGAATGGACAACAGCGGATGGAATCGTCCGGCCTTCGGCAGCTTCCATCCGCTGACGGCTTTTATTTTCTTACTGGCGGGTCTTGCGTTGGCGCTCTGGTCGTTTTCCCTGGACCGGCGCCCGATGCATAACGATGAGGCTGTCAACGCCATCAAATTCGGACGGCTATGGGAACACGGTGGTTATAAGTACGATCCCAACGAGCATCACGGACCTTCGCTGTACTACGCCACCCTGGCCCTCAACCGTTTGACGGGGGCACCGAAGGGAATCGACTCATTCACCGAGGGCCGGCTCCGGTTCGTCACGGTCCTCTTTGGCGTCGGCCTGATTCTGCTCCTGCCGCTGGTCGCGGATGGCCTGGGCCGGAACGGGACTCTCTGGGCCGCCCTGTTCACGGCCATCTCCCCGGCGATGGTGTTCTACAGCCGCTACTACATTCACGAAGTCCTGCTGGTCTTCTTTACCTTCCTGGCGCTGGCCGCTGGCTGGCGTTACTGGCGCAGCCGGAGAATCGGCTGGGCACTGCTCGCCGGTGCGGGCTTGGGGCTGATGCACGCCACCAAGGAGACCTTTGCCATCACCGTGGTTGCGGCCGTGCTGGCCCTGGGCTTGAACCAGCTTTGGAGCCGCTGGCTAGACGCCGCTGCCCCGCCCACACCTCCGCCCCGCCTCAAGCTCAGCCACCTGGCGGCCGCGTTTGCCGTCTGGATTGGGGTGGCGTTGCTAATCTTCTCCTCTTTCCTTACTAACGCCGCCGGCCCATTCGATTCGGTGCGCACCTATCTGCCTTGGCTCAACCGCGCTGGCGGAGATTCGCCGCATATCCATCCCTGGCACTTTTACCTGCACCGGCTGATCTTCTTCCACGCTGCCAAAGGGGCGGTCTGGAGCGAAGGACTGATCCTGGGGCTGGCAGCCATTGGCACTTGGGCGGCTTTCGCGCGCAAAGGACTCGCCGACGCCAGCGCGAGCTTCGTGCGCTTTCTGGCTTTTTACACCTGCGCGCTGACTGCGGCCTACAGCCTGATCTCCTACAAGACCCCCTGGTGCCTGCTGAGTTTCTGGCACGGAATGATCCTGCTGGCAGGAGTGGGAGCCGCCTGGCTGCTCCATAGCGCCAAGCAACGGTTCTCGCGCCTCGCCCTGGGCCTGCTACTCGCGGCGGGGACGGGCCAGCTCGCCTGGCAGGCCTGGCAGGCCAGCGTGACTTTCGCCGCCGAGCCGCAAAACCCTTATGTTTATGGGCAAACCTCCCCCGACCTGCTGAATCTCGTCCGGAAGGTCGAAGCGCTGGCCGAGGTACACCCCCAGGACAAGCAAATGGTCGTCAAAGTGATCGCCGCCGACGGCGACTACTGGCCCCTGCCCTGGTATTTGCGCGACCTGAAGCGGATCGGCTATTGGGAGCAGATGCCCCCTGACCCGTTCGCCCCCGTGATGATTGTCTCCGCCAACCTCCGTGCTGGCCTCGATGAAAAGAAAACTCACCTCATGGTCGGCTACTTCCAACTGCGCCCCCAGGTCTTTCTAGAACTCTATGTCGAGTTGGATTTGTGGCAGGCGTGGCTCGCCCGGAATCCGCCCAAACCGGACTGATCAGCGTGGCTCCCTCTCCTTTGGGGAGAGGGCTGGGGTGAGGGGGAACGGGGCCGCCGGACTGATGGTGCCGCCTAAAACGTCTTTGGCACGCGTGAGACGAGCCTCAATTCCTAGCGGCCTTGGACAAGAATGTCCGCGCCCCTAAAAATCTAAGATGCGCCCATAGCGCGGCAGGCGTCGATTTCAGTTTGCGGTCTTGGATAGGGGTTCCTGGAGGGCCTGCTTCCCGCTGCGCAGCGGCTTGCGCGTGCCGGACGGCAGAATCGCCGTAGCTTTGACGCCCTTGGGAATCTCGACCTCCAGCCGAAATGAGGCGCCGTCCGTGTGCCAGCGGCTGGCGACGCGTCCACGGGGGGTCTGCACCGTCGTTTCCGCACTTGTCAGGGGCCCAGGGCTAGGCGCAATGATAATTTCCCGCCAGCCGACGTCGTTAGTCGCCTGCCGAATGCCGCCCACGTAACCATAATACCATTCCATGACATGGCCCAACATGCAGTGGTTGAGCGATTGCGAGCCATCCATCATCGCATCCCAGGTTTCGGGCAGCGCGGTCAGCCCCTTGGCCAGAATTCCGCCGTAGCTGCCCAAACCGGTGCGGGAATAGACCCGGTGCAGAACATCCGAGCGCCCGGCCTCTGCCAGCGCGCGGATAAAATAGACGTGACCGACGTCGCCCGGCGTCTGCTGCCAGCCCCGCTTTTCCAGGTCGGCCACGATGTCTTCGACCAGCAGTGCGCGATCCGCCGGGGGAACGAGGCCGGCGCATAAGGCCATGGCGTTGGCGCATTGGGGACTGCCGTTATGGCGGAGCTTGCGGGTGGCCGGGTCCTGGAAGTGCCGTTGGAAATCGGCGGCGATCCGCGCGTGCAAATCACGGTAGATCCTCGCGTCCTCGGCGCGCCCCAGCGCCTCGGCCGCGCGGGAAACGACTTGGGCACAGAGGCCCCAGGTAGCGGTGGCTGAAAGCTCCGTCGGGGTGAACCGCGACTCCCCTGGCGGTTGGCCGTGGCCGTAATCATACCAATCCCCGAGCCCACCAGGCGCGACGCCGTCTTTGGCTTCCTTCCCTATGAAGTCGGTGAAGCGGCGCATCATGTCGAAGTTGTCACTGAGGGCGTGCCGGTCGCCGAACCACACATACTGTTGCCACGGAACCAACACGGCCGCCGCACCCCACTCCACGGTCCAGTTGAACCCGCCGGAAAAGCGCCCGGCCGGGTAGCTGGGCGCAACCGTCAAAACCCTTCCCGTCGGCTCCTGTGCGTCGCGGATGTCCCCGGCGATCTTCCCGAACCAGTCGCTGCCCTGGTAACGATACATAAAGCTGGGTTGCAGCAAATAGGAGCACTCCAACCACCCGAGCTTCTCCCGGTGCGGGCAATCGGTCATCACCCAGCTCATATTACCGCGAATGGCGGCGTCAATAAGCTGGTGGGTGCGGTTGTAGAGATCGCTTGAGCAATGGAAGCTCCCCGCCTCAGCCAGGCCGGCACGCACCGGCACTAGCTCCAGGCGGCGGATGACGGGTAGATTCCCCGGGTTGGCTTCCCCTTCCGGCACCGCACCGGTCACCTCGACAAACTGCATGCCCAGATAGAAGAACACCCACTGGTGCGTCAACGCCCGGCCATCAGTAACAAGGTCGCTGCCCACGATATAGCCGCCGAACAAACGGTCCGACGCATTCTTGTGCTCGCCGCAGCGGAACTGGATGCGGTTGCCCGCCTGGCCGCCGGCGACCTCGACTCGCAACTGGGCGGCCGAGTTCTGAGGGAAGCGGTACAGGAAAACGCCCGGGGCCGGCTGCTTGACCGAGACAGGCTTTTCCGGTTCGAACGCCTTGATGCCTGGCCAGGTCATCGGTTCCAGTTTGCCCGGCGGCGTGGCTGCCAGTCGAACTGGCTGCCAGGTGCGATCCTCGAACCCCGCGCCATCCCAGCCCGTTTGCCGGGCGCGCATGTCAAAATCTTCGCCCGCAAAGATGTGGGAAAACACCACTGGCCCATCCGCGGTGCGCCAGGTCTCGTCGGTGCCGATGCTGCCGGAGGTGCCGCCGGCCGGTTCGCAGCGAATCTCAGCGCAGAGCAGGAACGGCTCGTCGGCCTTTCGCTGAGGGCCGTCTTTGTTGTAGCGGCCCGGAGGCGGATTGGGATTGTTCCAAAACGCATTGCCGAGCATGACGCCCACGCAGTTGGTCCCTTTCTTCAGCAAGGCCGAGATGTCGAACTCGCGAAAGTAAATCGTCTTCTCGTATTGCGACCAGGGCTGGTTCATGCCCGTATCGGCGAGCCGTCGCCCGTTGACGCGCGCGTCGAAGTCGCCCAACCCGGCGATGCGCAACCAGGCGCGACGCGGCGGCCGGTCGAGGACGAACTCCTTCCGAAACATCGGGCAGGCGCGGTCAGCGGCCGCGCCCGCCGCCGGCGCAATCCATCGTGCCGGTCCGAATTCCGCCGCCGGGGCGGCAACCGTGGTGAGGAGGGCGGCTCCGAGTGGAAGGCTCGCCAACAATGTTCCGGTTCTCATTATCTTAGTCGAATCTCCCGCTCTGCGAGCCCGTCGGGCTGAGGGACGGGATACGCGGGGTTTTGGGGTGCTCATTACAAGGTCCTGGCTCACGGGTGCCGAGTGTCCATATATTCGTTCAGCAGACGAAGATAGACGCGATACTGTTCCAGCGACACGCCGGGCGGCGTCTGGTGGTCCACGCTGGGGATGAATCCGCCTTGCTTCATCAGGGGCACGAGCCGTTCGAACTCGTCGCGCATCGCCGCCTCGCCCTGGTTCATGGTCATCTTGTTGAAATGGCCGACCATGCGCAGGCGCGGGTAGCGCGCACGCAGGCGCATCCCATCCACGCCGGCCTGGCGCTCCAGCGGCAGCACGCCGTCCACGCCCAGCTCCGCCAGCCACGGCACCAGCAACGTGACATCCCCGTCCGTGTCCACAAACGGCATGATGCCTCGCTCCAGCAGCCGCGGCACGAGCTGCCGGTAATACGGCGCGACGAACTGGTCGAACGTCCGCTGCGAGATCATCGGGCCGTGATTGTAGGACATATCCTCGGCGATCGTCATGAACGTCGGCACGCACACCTGCAATATCTTGTCCAGCAGGCGGAAGTTGAACGCGAGCAAGTCGCGATTGATCTCATGCAGCAGCTCCGGCTGGTCGGAGAACGCCAGCATGAGCTTATCAAATCCCATCAGCGTGCGCGGGAACCAGAAGAAACCCTCCAGCGTACACCACACCACCGCTTCGCCCCGGCGCTGCCGCTCGGCCCAGGCCGCCATGCCGGCGATCGCCGCATCGTGAGCGGGGAATAATTGCGGCCTTATGCGCCGGTAATCATCCATGTTCGCCACAATTCCCTCGACGTGATGCTGCGCCGCCTCGATCGTCGGGTCGGTAGTGCTAAACCAGAACTGCTGGTAAGGGTCCAGGCCGAACTGCCGGGCGATGTCGAAGACCTGGCTGAACTTCAGCTCGGCCGGCAAACCCTCGTTATGCCAGCGCCGGATGGTTTCGTCCCACCACATCGCCCATTCCCATCGTGGCAGCCGGTCCACCGGCTGGAAGTTCATAACCGCCCGGAAACGTTCGACGTGGTTCATGGCAAAAAGAAGTGGTGACTAATTCAGCCGAGGATTGAATTGAAAATGCGTCAGCGCCACGGCGGCAGGGAACCAAACCGCACCGCCGGTGTCAAGGCGGCGGACCGGTGCGGAAGCCAGTCACGCGCAGGAGAATGAGGATGCTGCGGAATTCTGAGCCTGACATCCTCCAGAGCAAGTTCCAATTCCTGGCGGCATGGGACAAGAATGTCGGCACTCCGCCGGATTTCCAACGACTCGCGAATGCTCCCGGGTTCGAGACAGCCGCGGATTTGTATTGGCCTAACGAGTAGAATCTGACAAGACTTGGCCATGGCAGAAAAGAGTTTGAATGAACTTCCTCGCGACCTGCGCATGCACTTCACCAAAGGTAACGAAGCCATGCAGCGGGACAACTTCGATTACGCGATCGACCTCTTCAACCAGGTGCTGGTGAAGGAGCCGGGCATGTACGAATGCCGCAAGGCACTGCGAATGGCGCAGAAGAAGAAAGCCGGTAGCGGCAGCGGCTTTTTCAAGAAGATGCTGAGCAGCGCGGGATCGTCACCCATGCTCGCCAAAGGCCACATGGCCTTGAGCAAAGAACCGGCCGAGGCCCTGAGAATCGCCGAGCAGATCCTCAATGGCGATCCCACCAGTTCAGGGGCGCACAAATTGGTGGTGGAAGCCGCTACCGCCCTCCAGTTTCCGAAGACAGCCGTTCTGTCGCTGGAAATCCTGGCCGCCAATTCGCCCAAAGACCGGGACGTGGCGATTAAGTTTGCCCATGCACTGGCGGAAACCGGCGATGTGGGGCGGGCGGAGCGGATCCTCTCGGACCTTTATCGATCCTTCCCGACCGACAACGAACTGGCGCAAGCGCTCAAAGACCTCTCCGCGCGCAAGACGCTGGACGAAGGCGGCTATGAGGCGCTGGCGGATGGCACCGGCTCCTATCGGGACATTCTGAAGAACAAGGAGGAAGCCGTTTCGCTGGAGCAGCAGAATCGCCAGGTCAAAACGGAAGATGTCGCCGAGAAGCTGATCAACGAATACGAGACCCGGCTGCAGACTGAGCCCAAGAACCAGAAGCTGCTGCGCTCGCTGGCCGAATTATGCACGCAGAAAAAGCAGTTCGACCGCGCGTTGGGCTACTACGATCAGATCAAATCGTCGGAGATCGGCGCGGATGCGTCGCTGGACCGCAATATCGCGGACACGATGGTCCGGAAATTCGACCATGAGATCTCGCTGCTGGATGCGAGCGCGCCGGATTACGCGGAAAGGACTGCCAAGCTCCAGGCCGAGAAGCAGACCTACCAATTGGCCGAGTGCCAGAAGCGGTCGGAGCGTTTCTCTACCGACCTGCAAATCCGGTTCGAGCTGGGTCAGCTCTACTTTCAGGCGGGAAAGATCGGCGAGGCCATCCTTGAATTCCAGAAGGCCCAGGGCAACCCTCACCGGCGCATTCCGGCGATGAGTTACCTGGCCCAATGCTTCGCCAAGCGAAAGATGTTTGAACTCGCGACGCGCACCTTGCAGAACGCGCTGAAGGAAAAGGCGGTATTCGACGATGAGAAAAAGGAGTTGATCTACACCCTGGGCTGCGTGCTGGAGAGCATGGGAAAGAAGGATGAGGCGATCAAGCAGCTCGAGCTCATTTACGAAGTCGATGCCGGGTACCGGGACGTGGCGGCGAAGGTCGATGCGTTCTACAGCGGACAAGCCTGAGGGCAGGGCGGCTCTAAAGTCCGGCCAGTTGAGGGAAGATCATGTTCTGCAGCCCTGAAATCCGAAGACCGAAGGCCGAAACCCGAAAGAAGGCCGAAACCCGAATTCCGAGCATGGCCTGATTCAATTGGCGGCTGCTCCGCCGGGGTGGCTATCAATTCGGACTTCGGGTTTCTTTCGGCCTTCGGGTCTCGGGTTTGGAATGGCCCGGACCGACTTTAGAGCAGCCTTGGCCTGAGGGACTGAGGCGGGGCGAAGAAACCGAAGGCGCGAGCGGTTTAGACCAAGGGCTTCTCGGGTAGCCGCTCTTTCGAGCATTGGCGGTTGTGCGGACAAGCGGCTGCGGGTGGTCCGCCTCTCCTCAACTATCGGCCGATATTTCGAGGCAAGTGCCGCTCATTCTGACTCCGGCATTAAGACTGGAATCAATTGTCGCCCGTGCCGGCGGTAGATGCGGAAATGCAGAGTACCTGCGTAACCTCCATCGGCC
>SESF01000767.1_pt1 | contig 12746 bp, 15 predicted proteins | sample 3171521 | NCBI WGS metagenome assembly SESF01 (sample SAMN10866945, study PRJNA518727) | freshwater metagenome | biome: subpolar coniferous forest; feature: holomictic lake; material: water; isolation source: holomictic Lake 227, 6 m and 8 m depth | place: Canada: near Kenora, Ontario | collected...
ATTCGCAGGGAGAGATCCTGGGGATCATTTCACAGCATGATTTGAACCGCATTGCCTCTCCCCAAAGAAATGAACACGGGGATTACCTGTATGACTCGACGCTTCTTTGCAAGTACATCCTGGAACAGCATCTTATTAAGGACACCCTCACTCTTTCTCCAGAAGATACGCTCGAAAAAGCCGTTGAACTCACGGCCCGAAGGAAATTGGGTTGCATTCCCATCGTAGACTCCGCGGCAAAAGTAGTCGGAATCACGACCCCCTTGGATATGATGAAACTTTTCTTGAAAGATCTTCGCGAGCCCCATTAACCCGGACCTGTCTTAATAAACCTATCACAAGGAAGTTTCTCCATGAAAAAGAAAGTTCTCGTTGTTGATGATGAACCGTTTTTCATTGAAGTCTTTACCCGCAAATTAAGCGATGCGAATTTCGAGGTCTGTTCCGCCCGGAACGGCACGGAAGCCGTAGGGAAGGCCAAGAGCGAAAAACCCGACCTGATCATTATGGACGTGATGATGCCCGGCATGAGCGGTTTTGATGCCACGCAGATCATCCGTAACGATCGTGCCACCGAAGATATTCCGATCATCATCTTTACTGCCAGGGGCACATTCCGGGATTTTTTTGCCGGGATCCGAGGCATTGAAGTCCTGACGAAAACTGTAGGGATAGACGCCGTCGTGGCTCGCGTCGAGGCCATCATCGGAAAAACGCCTCCTTCCGCGGCCGACCTCAAACGTGCCGTCCTTTTGGGAGTCGACGATATTGCCTTGGGCAAGGTTCAAAGCCTGCTCAAGAGCTTCAAGTATGAAGTTTTTCAGGCTTTAAATGAAGACGAAGCCATCCAAATGGCGCAAAAGCTCAAGCCCACCCTGATCGTCTGTCAGGTTTGGGAGGACAGCACCGTCCTGGATGCCCCGAAGATCGCTCAAGCCCTGGCCAAGATCCCCGCGGTCGCAAAAACTCCTTTTTATGTTTATTGCAAGGAAGCTCTCTCCGTGGAAGCTATGAAGCATTTCCCTATGGAGAACATCCTCCCCTATAAGGAAAGCAGCGAGCTTTTAAAGAAATTGGAAGTTGTGCTTCAAAAAAGAAACAACCCCGCCTAAAAACATCTCCTCTCGAAAAGGAAAAAGAGCCCATCAGGGTTTTGGCTGTTTTTATTTCAGGCAGACACTTCCGGGATCTTTGAAGCTATAGGGGTTTCCATTTTCAGGGAAGGAACGGGAGGAAGCGTAAGAATGAACCGTGCCCCTTTGCCGAGAGCGCTTTCAACCCACATATTTCCACCGTGCATTTTGACAAACTTCTGACTGATCGCAAGCCCTAGCCCCGTTCCTTTGAGACCCGATGTTATTACGCGGCCAGTCTTCTCGTAAGGTCTAAAGATCGGCGAATGATTCTCCGGAGCGATCCCCGGCCCCGAATCCTCAACCGTGATCCTCGCCCCACCGTCTTTTTCCCGGGCTAAGAGGACATGAACAAAACCGTATTCGGTGAATTTAATGGCGTTGGAAAGAAGATTATAAAGCACCTGCCGGAGCTTGAGCTCATCGGCAGAGATCTGAAGATGCGCCGGTTTCTCCGTAAACTTGAGGGCCAACCCCTTCTGAGCCGCTTCCCCGCCAAAGAGATCCATTGCGGTGTTAATGACGCTTACCAATTCGATATTCCGGGGCAGGAGTTGCATCCTCTTGGACTCGATCTTGGAAAGATCCAAAACGTCGTTCACGAGATCGCGGAGATGCTTGGCACTGCGCTCAATCCGCGCCAGAAAATCCTTTTGCTTCTCCGTCGGGGGCTCGGTCGGACTTTCAAGAAGTAACTGCGAAAAACCCAACATAGAGTTAAGCGGCGCACGGATATCATGGCTCATATGGGAGAAATATTCGGTCTGCAAATGGTAGGCATATTTGACTTTTTCGCTGGTTTCACGAAGTTCCCAAAGCACATGCTCGAGGCGTTCGTCTTTTTCCAGAAGTGAAGAAGCCAAAAATCTGACGAGAAAAGCCAGCAAATAGAAAAATGCGATATGGCGGATAGCGATGGCTGTTTCCTGCAGCAAGCTCACTCCGGCCCCGAAGGAGATCGTTTGGGGAATGAGATGAAGACGCCCGAAAACGATCAGCCCCGCATAAAGCACGGAGGCCAGTGTCGCCATTTGCATGGTCAGGAATAGCGGCAAATTCAAAGCACAGTAAACGATCGAGATAATAAGACAAGAGGCATAAATAAAAAGGTCCACGCTCCCCAAAAGGTGCAACGTGACAGCTTCGGCTAAAAAGTCGATCACGACCGAGGCGATCAGTGCTTTAGAACCCGAAACGGGATTTGAAAAGAAAACCTTGTAGGGACGGTTCACAAAAAGCTCGATCAGGATCACCCCGAAGAGGGGCCAGAGATTCTCGGCCGTGAAGTTCCCCCAGTTGGAAGTCAGGACATAAAGGGGAACGAGAAAGAGGATAGTGAGGATGCGAAGCCGGTAAAGCTGACTGGCCTTCTGATAAATCCCTTCGGCCGAGGTCTTCGAAGTGATCCGCATAAGGTTACCCTCAGATTTTCAGATACAATCCTGCGAAAGTTGCTTCATCATAACCAAGCACGGATTAAAAAGGAACTCCCTTTTTTAAAAAAATGACGACAGTCTTGTTGTGACAGGCTTTCCTCGCTGATAGAATAAGCTATCGTTCCAGGCAATGACAGACCGAAAGGACCCTTATGAATACAAATGACTACTTGAGAACCTGCCTCGCTATGGTGATCGAACAAAAAGGACAGGATGTTTTTTTAAAAGCGGGAGCCCAACCCCGCATGCGTCTCGGAGGACAGGTCAACCCCATGGACATGAAGTCGATCACGGCGGATGAACTTGCCGAACTCGTGGAAGAGCTTTTGGACACCCGGCAAAAGGACATGCTTCAGAGGAACCGAAGCGTGGATTTCGGTTTTTCATTCCAGGAAAAGAACTGCCGTTTCCGGGCGAATGCCTTTTTTCAACAGGGAGATATTTCCCTGGTATTCCGCATGCTATGGATGGGCATCCCTAGCTTCGAGGAGCTCCAGCTTCCGCCGATCTTAAAAAAGATCGCTCTCGAAAAGTCCGGGATCATTTTAATCGGCGGATCCGTAGCCTCAGGGAAAACCTCCACCGTAGCCGCAATGCTCCGGACCATGAACGAGAAAGTTCAAAAACATATTATCACCATTGAAGATCCCGTGGAGTACCTCCATGATGACCACAAATGCCTCATCCAGCAGCGCGAGATCGGTCAGGACGCGGAAAGCTTCGCGTCGGCGCTAAAATCCATGGTGCGACAATCTCCCGACGTGATCGTGATCGGGGAAATGCGCGACGTGGAGTCCTTCAGTTTCGCGCTTTCCGCGGCGGAAGTCGGGCGCCTTGTCATCGCGACGATCCACGCGCAGTCAGCCCCTCAGATCTTTGAACGCATTCTTGGATTTTTCCGCAGAGAAGGCGAAAGAGAAAATGTCTTGAACCATTTCGCCCGGAACATGACCTGCATGGCGGTGCAAAAGCTTCTGCTCAACAAGGAGAAAAATGGCATGGTCCCCGCCGTGGAGATCATGCTGGGTAACTATACGACCAGACAACTGATCATAGAAAAGAAAATGGACAAGCTGCCGCAGGCGATTCGCAATGCCCACCACGAAGGCATGCAAACGATGGATCAATCCATCCTGGAACTATGGCGGGCCGGACACATCGACCAGGAAACCGCGATCAGCGCAAGCAGTTCGCCGGAAGACGTTCAAGCTTCCATGAAGGGATTCCGGATCGGCCAGGATACGAAGATCCTGGGAGCATAAGATCAGACGTTGTTATCGGATGACCTGGCGGCGAAAAACACGCTATTGGGATCAGACGTATTTATTGCGATAAATTTTAATCAACGCAAAGAAGATCGAGAGCACCACCGGTGCGAGGAAGATCCCCATCAGGCCGTAAAGCTTCATCCCGCCCATGATCCCAAAGAAAAGAAGAAAATAAGGCAGCTTTGTTTTCTCTCCGATAATCGCCGGTTTCATGATGTTGTCGAGCAGACTAATAACAAAAAAACCAACCAGGAAGAGAATAATGGCTTTCTTGAAAGAATGCATCAGAATGAGATAGACCACCATCGGGGCCCAGACACTCGCGGCACCGAGAAATGGGATAAGGGAGGTCAAAAAGGTAAGAAAAGTAAAAAAAAGCGGTAGTGGAACACCCAAAGCCGTGAACAAAAGTCCCGCCACCGCCGACTGGGTGATACTTGTCAAAAGTTGTCCGCGGATCACCGCCACAAAAGTCTCATGGATCTGGCTGAAAAGCGAATCCTTCGTCTCTTTTTCCAGAGGAGCGATTTCATAAATGAACCTGTAAATTCTCTCTCCGTGTTTAAAAAAAATAAACGTAAGGAACGACATAAAAAAAACATTCAGAAGAACGAAAAAAATGTTCCTCGTAAATGCCCCCGCCTGAGATGCCGCCAAGTTCCCGAGCGTTTTAGCCGTACCGAGGAGCCACGAAGACAAACTGGCTTTTACTACGTCCGAGGCGACAAGCCGGGCCTGGATTGTCTGAAACCAAGGGATCTCCCGGACTCTCTCGACCAGCTGCGCCAGCGATCCTTCCCGCACATAGTGGAATGCCCACTGAGAGAATTCGATGATCTGGGTAGCCATGTTGATCAGGATCATGATCAGTGGCGGAACCACAACAAGGAAGACTCCCACCGTCATCAGAAGGGCGATGGAATTATTCCTTTTGGGAAAGATTTTCCGAAGCTTTGAGTAGATCGGATAGAAGGCAAACGTAAGGATCGCAGCCCAGAAAATCGCGGTGAGGAAAGGAGCGAAGATACAAAAAACTTCGTAGATGATGAAAACCAGGACTGCTATGAAAAAATAAGAGACGAGTTGCTCACGTTTCATGGAATCAGTCTAGCGGATTTCTCTTTTTTAGCAAGGGCTGAGCGTATTTCCCTAAAGCTTATTTCTTGACGAGGTAATTACGGACGTAATCGAGAATGCCTTCGCGAGTGGTGTATTTGCAGCAAAACCCGGTCAGACCCGTGTGAAACGTCATGTCCGCCTGAGTGAAGTTTTGATAGAAGGCGGTGTAAGGATTATCAAAATAATCGGGCTTGAGGCTTGTTCCGAGCGCCTCGTTCAGGGCATCAACGATCTCGTTAAATGAAGTCGCTTGACCGGTGCCAAGATTCATGACCGCAGATTCGCGGGCCTTGTGAGCCATCAGAACGGCCGTCACGACATCTTTGACGTAAATGTGATCTCGCTTCTGCTCACCCCACTTAAAGATCCGAGGACGGTGCCCCTCCATCATCTTGAGCGCAAGCTGATAGATCATGCTTGAGGCGTGACCCTTGTAATTTTCCCGGGGACCAAAAACATTAAAAAAACGGAGCCCCACAACCTTGATCCTGTCGTAATAGGAAGGAGCAAGCTGATCCATGATCCACTTTGAATAGCCGTAAATATTGTTCGGCTGTCCGGCGTCGGATTCCTTGATAGGCCGGTCCATCGAACCGTAGGTCGCGGCCGACGAGGCGTAAACGACCGCCGCTTTTTTCTCGACGGCAATGTCGAGAACGTTCCGGAATCCCTCGACATTATCGAACATCATCTTCTGTTCATCAAGGAGGGTCGTATCCGTGATAGCGGCCATGTGGTAAATGATATCGAGCTTCTTTCCCTTGGCCCAACTCATCCAGGACTTGTCAGAACAGTCATAGGCAAGGACATCCCCTTTGAATCCCAGGATGTTCTTAAAACAAGAGCTCCGGAAATCCTCCAGGACTGTGATGCGGGCATCGGAATAGCGGGACTGAAGTTCGAGGGCTATATTCGAGCCGATAAAGCCGGCCCCCCCCGTGACAAGAATATTCTTCATAGGTCGGGTATCATAGTCAAAATCCGCGAAAGTTCAAAGGTTAAATGCCGGGAAAAATGGAATTTTCTTTTCACGCTGAAGATTATATTCTTTAAATAGCTATATTCATCTAAAGGAAAAGGAGAGGGGCGTATTTGGCATAAGGAGCTGCTGTTTGTGCCGCTTGTGTGGCGGAGGATGCCGTTCCTTGCGCCATCTCACCGACACCGCCTATCAATCCCGTAACCGTGCGTGCGGTGCCTACCACAGCCCCGCCCACAATACTAACGGGGTTTAAGCCGCCTTGTAGCATTGCTTTAGGAATTTCCAAGGGCGCCAGCAAAATATTTTTTAGTCCGTTTGCGAAACCGGCATAAACGTTTGTGGGATGGCACAGCAAATAGAAAGAAACCGCAAACAAGCAAAAGAATAGACTTTTCGCTCTCATGATCAATTTATCGACTTTTATATGAATATCTGAAGGCTATCATACATACCCGGCTTGTTCAAACCTCAAACCATGTCACCCTGACTACGGCGATCAATCCACAGACCGGGAATCTCAACACCGTTTCAGTCCTTCGCAATAATTTTGGCTGTTTTCCGTTTTCCAGCTCAAAGGGAATTCGCGGCACTGCGCCGGACGCACCGCGTAGATTGAGCATCCTTCCTTTCCCCAAAAAAGACAGCTTTCATCGGGATTTTTTCTAAGGACCAAATGCTGGCGATCTAAAAGAAGGCTATAATCCTCCGTAAAGGCATAGACATCTATCTTGAAATGATCGGCAAGACGTTCGGCCTCCCCGCTAGCCAGATAAACAAATCCGGGCTGCTTGCAGCAGGCGCCGCAGCGCTGACATTGGAAGTTGATCATAAAGGAAGGATCACGGCCCACGGTTCACAAGCCCAGGCTTTTGGGCGCATGAACCGCGGGACCGGGTTGATCTTAAAATTACTTGCTGCCGCCAAGCTGCCGCTCCACGAAATCGCCGACCACCGGCAATTTATACCGCTCGCCCTTATAGGCTTTGACCATCAGCACGATCCACAGAATAAGCATGGTGATGCTGATCAAAATGGAAACAATGCCTCCCAAAATGGGAATGATCCAAATCACAGTTGCGGCAATATGCAACACACCGAAAGCGGTCAGAGATTGCAGCGCATGAAAACGCACATAAGCGTTTTTTTTCTCCAGAAGCAGGAAGACAATCCCTGACAACCAGCCGAACGCGTAGCAAAGAAGCGCTTCAAGATTTTCAGTCACTCCTAAAACAGTATTTTTATTTTCATCGACCATGACCAGGGCCTCCGGTTGAAGAGTTCCAATATCCTTCGCGTGTGCTATTCTAACTCATTCCTGAGAAAAAAGGATACCCCTCTTTTAAAATGCCCTTTAGAATACGCGAACGTAGAACCTGGGTCATCCCAAAGGAGGAATCCATGCCGACCATTTTCACTAAGATCATCGCGGGAGAGATTCCGGCCCACAAGATCCTCGAAGATGAACGTTATCTGGCATTTCTTGATCTCCGGCCTGTCAATCCCGGCCACACACTCGTGATTCCGAAGCAGGAGATCGACTATATTTTTGATATCGATGATGAACTTCTGAGGGGTCTCATGACCTTTTCAAAAAAAGTCGCCCGTGCCATTGGAAAAGCATTCCCCTGCAAAAAAGTAGGCATCATGGTCGCTGGGATCGAAGTCCCTCACGCGCATGTCCATCTCATCCCGATCAATAGCGTGGGCGATCTCAATTTCGCGAGGGCCAAAGCTTCGACTCCGGAGGAGCTCGCCGCAGCCGCCCAAAGGATCCGCGCGAACCTTTAATTTGAAAGCATTCTTCCGCGTTTCCGGACACTGAGATAGGCTTGCCTTTTCGCTTCCGGGAACCGTTCGGTCGCGTATCGCAGCATAGTCCTCGGCATGATCGCACAATGTTTTTTCAGGAACCTCTTTTCTACGACCAGATCCCTTTTGCCAACCTCCCGTAACATCCAGCCCGCCGCCTTATGGATCAGATCATGAGAGTCTGCCATAAGAAGCTCGGCTATCTTGAGCGTATCTTTAAAATCGCGCCCTTCGATGAAATAAAAGGTAGTCAGCATAGCGAGCCTTCTTTCCCACAAAGAGCCGGACCTCGCAAGCTTGTAAAGCACGTCGCGATCCCGATCTTTGAGAAAATCCCCGACAATGTGTTTTGCCGTCACATCCACCAGATCCCAATTGTTGATATAAGCCGTGTGCGCCAGATAAGCCCGGTAGATCTTTTTCTTAACCACCAAATCGCCGGCGCGATATTTCAGGATAAGGATGAGCAAAGACAACAACCGTTCCTCATGAATGCGTGACTTAAGAAGGTGCAGGACTTCACCAAGAGAGAGAGACTGATACTTTTTGGCAAGAGACCTCAATACCGGAACGTTAATCCCCATGAAGAGATCCCCCGCAGCATATTCGCCGGGGCCTGTCTTGAAAAAACGCTGAAGAACCAACGCTTTGGAAGGATCTCCGTAACCCCGTAGCGCTGACCGTATTAGGCTGAGGCTCATGGGGATAACCCTCGATGCCGAAGTTACGCTCCGGAGAAGGCGGCTAGAAGCCCGGAATAAGTGGTCGTGACCTTGAATTGCGGGAACTCGCGGGTGATCTTCCCGGGCGGGCGGAAAAGGATGCCGCGATCGGCCGTTTTGAGCATCGCGATATCGTTATAAGAATCCCCCGCCGCGACGACCCTGAACCCGAGGCCTTTGATCGCCCGTGCGGCTTCTTTCTTGCCGTGTTTTTGACGCAAATGATAATCGTCTATAAAACCCTTCTTATCCGTCGAAAGCCAATTACAAAACAGGGTTGGATTCCCGAGCTTTTTCATCATTGGCCCGGCAAACTCATAATAGGTATCAGAAAGAATGATCACCTGATAAATGGCTTGAAGTTTTTTGAGAAAAACCTTCGCCCCGGGGAGCGGTTCCATGCTCCGGATCACGGCCTGAATATCGCTTAGAAGTATCCCCTCTTTTTTCAGGATCGCGAGACGATAGCGCATGAGCTTATCGTAGTCCGGTTCATCACGCGTCGTAAGTTCAAGCGCCTTGATCCCTGTCTTCTTCGCGACGTTGATCCATATCTCAGGGATCAACACACCTTCCAAATCCAGGCAACAGATCATTTTCGAATCTCCGGTATTTTCAAGAAATGGATTATATCCGAATATAAATAGTTCATAAAAAAATCTTTTTGTCCCCCGCAAATTGTTAAGCGAAGAAATTGACAGGGCCTACGCCGTGGCCGAGGCCCGGGGCGGTTCGGATAGCCTTTGTAATGAATTTTTTCGCGCTTGCGATCGCGGTAAAAAGATCTTTCCCGCAGGAAAGACCGGCAGTAATGGCCGCGGAGTAGGTACACCCGGTCCCATGCGTGTGCCGGGTTTTGATCCTCGGCGCATTAAAGCAATGGACCCGGCCATCTTGATAAAGAAGGTCCAGAGCCTCCCCTTTCAAGTGTCCGCCTTTGACAAGTACGGCCCCCGGGCCGAACCCCGCAATGATCCTCGCGGCCTGCTCCATGGCTTTCAAACTAGAGACCCGGATCCCGCTCAAAACCTCCGCCTCACAAAGATTCGGCGTAACGAGCGTCGCATGCGGAAGTAATTTTCTGATAAAAACACGGACGGCGCTCTTGTAAAGAAGCGGAGCGCCGTGCTTGCTGACCATCACAGGATCGACGACAAGAGGAAAGCTGAATTTCCCGGCGCAAGCCGCAACCGCGCTGATTATTTTTTCATTCCCTAAAGCACCGGTCTTCGCAGCCCCTGGCGGGATATCGGCGATCACGGCTTCAAGTTGACGGGCCACATTTGAAGCCGCCACCGGATAAACGGCCCGGACCCCTCGCGTGTTCTGAACCGTGAGCAGCGTAAGAACTGCCATTCCGTAGACCTTGTGCTGGTGAAAAGTTTTCAGATCCGCCTGAACACCGGCGCCCCCGGAGGGATCGGAACCGGCAATGGTGAGTGCTGTCGAAATCACTGGTAGGCAGGATCGAAGAATTTGATAAATTCTTCCGGTGTCACGCCGGTATAAAGCTGAATCGCTCTGCCGGGCTGCGGCGGGTGGAGAAAAAAAGAAGGAAAACCGCGGACTCCATATTGAGAAGCGATCTGACTTTCGGCCCTGCCCGCTTCCGGATTAAGATTCACCTTGATCATGTCCTTCATAAAATCCATGACAAGCGTAGAAGAAAGAACTCCTTTTTCAAATTTACGGCAATACGGACACCATCCCACGCTGATATAAACGACCATGGATTTTTGAGTCTTTTTATATTCCTGAAGAGCCTGATTATAACCCTCGGCACCTTGATACCAGCCATCGGACCATTGTCCCGTAGTCGGGACAGCACTTGTGCCAACTCCCTGCGCGGGATTGGAGGCTAGCTCCTGGGCGACCTGAGGCGCCTCAGCATAAACACCGTGCCCCAGGATCAAAAAAGAGAGAAGGAAAAGCGACACTATTTTTCTGGAATTCACAAAAAACCTCCTAAGAATTTGAGACATTCTAGCAAGGGGGTTCATCCGAAGCAATCATCCCTTTTATGATCAAAAGTCTTACGATCTTACGCGAAGATCCCGAAAACCACGGGTCAACTTTTATGTCCGTCCGGCCTGCGCCATGAACTGATTCATGGACGAAGCCATAAAAGTCAGCGCCACGATACCCAAAAAAGCGATCAAGATCACGGCCAGGGTCCAAATGATCTTCGCCGTTTTTGTAAACCGCCCGCTCTGCCATAGGAGAGGGATCGCAAAGGGGCCTACCATAAGGAGCATCACGATCACGTACGGTTTGGAATCTCCGTTAAACATGCGCGGACGGCCGGATGCAGTCTGAAAGGCGTCCACCGCTGAGGGGATCATCACTGCCAGGTAGATCCCGCCCATCATGATCCAGGCAATCAGCGTGTGGGAAACAACAAGACTCACCACAATACCGCCGGTCATCGAAAAAAGGGCCCAACCTTTGGCGCGTTCCCCAAGGTAAAGCTGCCCGAGACCGGGTACCGCTAGAGAATAAAAAAAAGCGAGATAGGGGTTCTTCATAAAGGCGCGGGACGTCCCTCTGGGATGATCTTCTTCTCCAGGATCTTCATGCGCCGCTCGATCTGAAAAGTTTGCGGCGCCCCTTCGGTTTGGAGAAGAATGACCCGGTAATAATTCTTCCAGCTATCGAGTACTCTATCGTTCTGCTTGAGCAAAATATCCCCCGGCAACAATCCCTCAGCCTCAGCCGGAGACCCGGAACGAACAGTGGTGATCTTGAACTTCAGCGTTTCGGGATCACGTTCGGCACGGAACCCCAGACGCGGTGCATCGGGACTAAGATAAAAAACAATAACGGGAATGGCAACCTCGCCATCCTTCCGGCCGATCGTGAATTTAAGAAGTTTTTCGCCTGGGATATTCAGAAAAAAACCAAAAAGATTGCCGGGCGTCACATCCTTGCCGTCGATCTTGAGGATCACGTCACCATTACGCAGCCCCTGCTCATAGGCGAGAGTCGAAGGATCAGATCCCGCTATAAAATAATGCGCGGTCGCGTCATCGAAATGAAGGTCACAGCCCAGCACGACGCTCTTGATCGCCGGAAATTTTTTTTCCACAAGCCGGTCATTGATATTACGGCTCAGGAGCCCCTCGAACCTCCCCCGGGATTTGTCACGGGATCTTAATCCGCGAGATGACAATCCTGTTTTCCTTTTGAAAAAGGCTCGAATCCCCACCACGGTCATTGTCGAATCTTTTTCCACGAGACCGATCTCAAGCGCGCAAAATCCGGTTGAGGAAATTGTCGGAGCCTTTGCCCATTGTTTGTATTCTTTCTTATATAGCGGGAACGTCGCGGATTGAATATAACCATGTGCTTTGTCGGTCACCGCCAAAGGGATCTTCTCGGCTTCGAGCGTCGCGAGAGTGGCATTCCAGACTTCCTCAAAATTCCCGGGAAGAGGGAAAGAGCGTCCTTCGGATTTGGAGGAGGACAGAGAGAATCCTGAGGAAAGAAAACATAAAAAAAGCAGGCCGCAGAATTTCCATGGCCTGCCTTTTTTAAAAAGAGACTTTTCCAAAGAATTAACGGGCGACCCCGTCACCTTTCATCGCCACTTCAGGACCCACCGGCACTTTCAGATAAGCATCCGTTGCGCTCCAGAGATGGTTGAACATGAGAATCCCGATACCGATCCAGATCTGAGGATAACCCACGAGCGTACCAAGCAGGATCGTCGTCACGATGCCGCCGATCTCGAGCACGATCATGGCGCCGGTCTTAAGCTTACCGCTCTTCGTGTCCATCTCGTTATTGAGATACTGCCCCCAACCCGGCAACAATAATGACGCCGACCCGCGGGTCAAACTTTTATCCGCACTTTTTTCCTCGGCATAAGAAACGCCGGTCACAGCCATGAACATGGCCGCCACGATCACCAGACTTACGAGCTTCCTGAACATATGAACCTCCCCTTTTTATTTTTATGACACTGTTAAATATCGTCACTTCCTTTCAAAAATTAACTCAACATAAACGCTTCCTCAAATACGGGTTATCTTTTCCGCCTCTCCGGAAAAAGTCTTAAAAAACGCAGCGAGATCCGGCAAATCAACCCTTGGCAAGCAGCTCGTTCACCTTGGCCATAACGGCAAAAGCATCCGCAACATACAGCACATCGGCTTTACCTTGCGCCCACCCGCAACTCGCATCCGTATTGATCGCGCGACGTTCATTGATGAAACGCCAGCCGACCACGTGCGGCTCTTCACCGTGACAGCAGGTGGAAAGCCCCTTCGGATGACGCG
>SESF01004765.1_pt1 | contig 12740 bp, 11 predicted proteins | sample 3171521 | NCBI WGS metagenome assembly SESF01 (sample SAMN10866945, study PRJNA518727) | freshwater metagenome | biome: subpolar coniferous forest; feature: holomictic lake; material: water; isolation source: holomictic Lake 227, 6 m and 8 m depth | place: Canada: near Kenora, Ontario | collected...
AGGCTCCCAGGCACCCTCCCCGGCGTCGCCATCACCGGCACGAACGGCAAGAGCACCACCACCGCGCTGACGGGCCGCCTCTTCCAGGAGGACCGGGCCGCCTTCGTGGGAGGCAACCTGGGCACGCCGCTGTCGGAGCTGGCGCTCGAGGGCAAGCAGGTGGACGTGGCCGTGGTCGAGCTCTCCTCGTTCCAGCTCGAGGGGATCGAGCGGTTTCGCCCCCGGGTGGCCGCCATCCTGAACGTCACGCCCGACCACCTCGATCGCTACCCCGGCATGGACTCCTACGCGGCCGCCAAGGCGCGCCTCTTCGAGAACCAGCAGCCCGGCGACGTCGCCGTGGCCAACGAGCGGGACCCCGGGGCGATGGCGGCGGCCCGCTCCAGCCGCGGCGAAGTGGTCACCTTCGGATTCGGCCCCCGCGCCCCCATGTCCGCCCGCGACGACGGCGAGGTGGTCCGCTTCACCGGCCCCACGGGGGAGCCGGAGCGCTACCGGATCCGCAGCCGGGCGCTGCGCGGGCGCCACAACCGGGAGAACGCCATGGCCGCCCTCACCTGCGCCCGGATCATGGGCGTGCCGGGGCCGGCGGTGCAGCGCGGTCTGGACGGGTTCCCGGGACTTCCCCACCGGCTGGAACTGGTCGCCGAGCGCGGCGGCGTCGAGTGGGTGAACGACTCCAAGGCCACCAACGTGGACAGCACCGCGGTGGGGCTCGCCGCCTTCCCCGCCGGGACCCCGTCGGTCATCCTCCTCCTCGGAGGTCGCGGCAAGCAGAGCCCCTACGCGCCGCTCGCCCCCCTCTTCCCCGGACGCGTGAAGGCGCTGCTCACCCTCGGTGAGGACGCACCGGCCATCGAGCGGGAGCTCGGCGGCCTCGCCCCCACCGAGTCCTGCGGCGACCTTCCGACGGCGGTCGCCCGCGCCGCCCGGCTGGCCGCCCCGGGGGACGTGGTGCTCCTCTCCCCGGCCTGCGCGAGCTACGATCAGTTCCGGAGCTACGAGGACCGGGGCGAGACCTTCCGTCGGCTGGCCTCCGCGGCCCCCGTTCCATGAGCGACGAGGCCCCCACCTCGCGCCGCGGCGCCGCCCCGGCCCCCTTCGATCCGTGGCTGCTCGCCGCGGTGCTGCTCCTCACCGGGCTGGGGCTCGTCATGGTCTACTCGGCCAGCGCCGTGACCGCGCAGGCCAGGGTTCACGACCAGTTCTACTACCTGAAGCGGCAGCTCGTGGCCGCGGGGATGGGATTCGCACTGCTCCTCTTCTTCCTCAAGCTCGGCTACCGGAAGCTCGAGCCGCTCGCCGTGCCGCTGCTCCTCCTCGTGGGGGTGGCGCTCGTGCTCGTCCTCGTGCCGGGGATCGGGAAGGTGGCCGGAGGCGCCCGTCGCTGGATCGACCTCGGCATCGTGCGTTTCCAGCCCGCCGAGGCGGCCAAGGTCGTGCTCGTGCTCTACCTGGCCCGGTCGCTGGCCCGGAAGGCGGAGCGGATGCGCATGTTCTCCATCGGCTTCCTTCCCCACGTGGCGGTGACCGGCCTGCTCGTGGGGCTGGTGCTCGCCGAGAAGGACCTCGGCACCGCGGTCATCCTCTTCCTGGTCCTCTTCGTCATGCTCTTCGCCGGGGGGGTGAAGATCGGTTACCTGCTCGGTGCGGTGCTGGTCGCCATCCCCATCGGCTGGAAGCTCGTGGCCGGGACCCCCTACCGCATGCAGCGCATCACCGCCTTCCTCGACCCCTGGCAGCACCGGGACGGCATCGGCTTCCAGATCGTCGAGTCGCTGCTCGGCATCGGCAACGGCGGCTGGTTCGGCCAGGGGCTCGGCGAGGGGAAGGGCAAGCTCTTCTACCTCCCGGCGGCCCACACCGACTTCATCGCCGCCGTGATCGCCGAGGAGGTGGGGCTCGTCGGCATGTCCCTCCTCGTGCTGCTCTTCGCGCTGCTCGTCTGGCGCGGCTTCCGCGCCACCACGCTCGCCCCCGACGCCTTCGGCTGCTACGTGGCGCTGGGGCTCACCACGCTCATCGGCGCGCAGGCGCTCGTGAACCTGGCGGTGGTGCTCGGGCTGCTCCCCACGAAGGGGCTCACCCTCCCCTTCGTCTCGTACGGCGGGAGCTCCCTCATGACCATGCTCGCCGCGGCCGGCATCCTCCTCTCCGTGAGCGGCGGCCGGGGCGGATTCCTGCGCGCCCAGCGGACGACGCGGCTCGTGACCGCGGCCGGGAGCGCCTCGTGAGGGTGCTCGTCGCCGGCGGCGGCACCGGGGGGCACGTCTTCCCGGGCATCGCGCTCGCGGAGGAGGTGGTGACGCGCCACCCCAAGAACGACGTGGTCTTCGTGGGAACGTCGCGCGGCCTGGAGGCCTCGGTGGTTCCGGCGGCCGGCTACCCCATCGAGCTCATCGACGTGCGCGGCCTGAAGGGAAAGGGGCTCGGGTCGGTCCTCACGAGCGTCCTGCGGCTGCCCACCGCCTTCGTCCAGTCCTGGCGGGTGCTGCGGAAATGGAAGCCGGACGTCGTGGTGGGCGTGGGGGGATACGCGTCGGGGCCGGTGGTCCTGGCGGCCCGGCTGATGGGCATCCCCACGGCGGTGCAGGAGCAGAACGCCGTGGCCGGCCTCACGAACCGGATCCTCGGCCGCATCGTCCAGGTGGCCTTCACGGCCTTCCCGGAGGCGGTGCGCCAGTTCCCGCCCCGGAAGGTGCAGCAGCTCGGGAACCCCATCCGGCGGTCCCTGCTCGAGAACTACATGCGTCCCGTCACCAAGCTCGACGAGATGCTCCAGGTCCTCGTCTTCGGCGGCTCGCAGGGAGCCCACGGCCTCAACATGCGGCTCATCGAGGCGCTGCCCTTCCTGTCCGACCTGAGGGGACGGCTCCGCTTCGTCCACCAGACCGGTGCCCGCGATCGTGGGCTGGTCGAGAAGGGTTACGCCGCGGTGGGGTTCGTCCCCGAGGTGCGCGAGTTCATCGTGGACATGAGCGGCGCCTACTCGAGCAGCGACCTCGTGGTCTGCCGCGCCGGCGCCACCACGCTGGCCGAGCTGACCGTCGCGAAGAAGCCCTCGATCCTGGTCCCCTTCCCGGCCGCCGCCGACAACCACCAGGTGGTGAACGCCCAGAGCCTGGTGGGCGCCGGCGCGGCCGTCATGATCGAGGAACGGGATCTCACCGGGGAGCTCCTCGCCTCGGAGATCCGGCGCGTGCTCCTCGACCCGGCGGTCCTCGACGCCATGGCCCGGGCGGCTGGCACGCTGGGACGCCCGCAGGCGGCCAGCGAGATCGTCGACGTCCTGACCCAGCTCACGGTGCGGCGGTGGGGGACTCCCAAGGGGCGCCCCCGGGGCGCCGGCTTCCGACCCGTTCGCCCCGACCCGGCCGGCCCGACATGACCCTCTTCCGCTCCCGCAGCCCCCGCATCCACTTCGTCGGCATCGGCGGAATCGGCATGAGCGGCATCGCCGAGCTGCTGCTCAACCTGGGGTACCCGGTCTCCGGATCCGATCTGAAGGGCTCCGAGTCGACCCGCCGGCTCGCCAGCCTGGGCGGCACCATCGCGCTCGGCCACGACGCCCGGAACGTCGGCGACGCCGACGTGGTGGTCATCTCGTCGGCGGTCCGCCGCGACAACCCGGAGGTGGTGGAGGCCCGGAGGCGGCAGATCCCGGTCATCCCCCGCGCGGAGATGCTCGCGGAGCTCATGCGGCTCAAGCAGGGCATCGCCATCGCCGGCTCCCACGGGAAGACGACGACCACCTCGATGGCGGCACACCTGATGGCCCACGCGGGGCTCGACCCCACCGCGGTGGTGGGCGGGAAGATGAACGCCTTCGGGTCGAACGCGAAGCTCGGCAAGGGGGACTGGATCGTCGTCGAGGCCGACGAGTCGGATGGATCGTTCCTCCACTACACGCCCACCCTGGTGGTGGTGACGAACGTCGATCCCGAGCACCTCGACCACTGGAAGACCGAGGAGGCCCTGAAGCGCGGATTCGTGGAATTCGTGAACCGGATCCCCTTCTACGGCCGGGCCGTCCTCTGCATCGACCACCCGGGGGTCCAGTCGATCCTGCCCCACATCGACAAGCGCTTCGTGACTTACGGGGAGGCGGCCCAGGCCGACTACCGGGCCACGCAGGTGGAGGTGCTGGGTCAGCGGGTGGCCTTCGAGGCCACCCGTCGCGGCGAGCCGCTGGGACGGTTCGAGGTGAACATGGTGGGGCGCCACAACGCCCAGAACGCGCTCGCGGTGGTGGCGCTGGCCGACGAGATGGGCATCCCGGTCGAGGTGACCCGGTCGGCGCTGGCCTCGTTCCAGGGCGTGCAGCGCCGCTTCACCGTCCGTGGAGAGCGGGGCGGCATCACCGTGGTGGACGACTACGGCCACCACCCCGCCGAGGTGCGCGCCACCCTGCGCGGCGCGCGCGAGGCCTACGGCCGGCGGGTGCTCTGCGTCTTCCAGCCCCACCGCTACACCCGGACCCGCGACCTCCTCGGCGACTTCCAGACCTCCTTCAACGACGCCGACGTGCTCCTCGTCACCGACGTGTACGCCGCCTCGGAGGAGCCCATCCCCGGCGTGAACGGCGCGTCGCTCGCCGAGGGCATCCGCGCCTGCGGCCACAAGGATGCGACCCACGTTCCTCGCGCCGGGCTGGCCGCCGCAGCCGCCGCGCGGGCGCGCCCCGGCGACGTGATTCTCACCCTGGGTGCAGGCGACATCACCGCGGTCGGACCGGAGCTGCTCGAGATCCTGGGGAGGCCGTGACCGTCGAACCACGACCGCCCCCCGCTTCCTGGGTCCGGGAGGTCGCCGCGGCCATCCGCGGGGAGTGCATCCCGGACGCCCCGATGGCGCCGCGGACCTCCATCCGGGTCGGCGGCCCCGCCGACCTCCTCGTCCGCCCGGAGGACCGTTCCACCCTCCCGGGGATGCTCGCCGCCTGCGCCTGCCGGGGGGTGCCGGTCCTCTTCCTGGGCGGGGGCGCCAACCTGCTCGTGGCCGACGCGGGGATCCGCGGCGTCGTGGCCCGCCTGCCGGCCGAGGGGGACGAGGAGGCGGACGGGGACCGGCTCGTGCTCGCCGCCGGCGCCCCGGTCTCCCGCCTCGCCCAGCGCGCGCTCGCCTCGGGTCTCGTGGGATGCGAGTTCGCGGCCGGCATCCCCGGCACGCTGGGGGGCGCGGTGGCCATGAACGCCGGGACGCGCATCGGCGAGATGAAGGACGTGGTGGAGCGGGTCGAGGTGGCGACGTCGGAAGGGCTGCGCTGGATCCCGGCCCCGGAGCTCGGCTTCGCCTACCGGACCTGCCGGCTGCCCCCCGGTGCGGTGGTCACCCGGGTCGGCTTCCGTCTCCGCCCCGGCGACGTCGAGCGGAGCCGCGCCGCCATGGAGGCCGACCGGGAGCATCGCCGGCGGACCCAGCCGCTCACCTGGCCCACCTGGGGCTCCACCTTCCGCAACCCGCCGGGCGACCACGCCGGGCGGCTCGTGGAGGCCGTCGGCCTGAAGGGGCACCGCATCGGCAACGCCATGTGGTCGGATCTGCACGCCAACTTCGTCGTGAACCTGGGCGGCGCCACGGCGCGCGACTGCCTGGCATTGATCCGGCTGGCCCGGGAGCGGGTCCGGGAACGGATCGGAGTGGAACTGGAACTCGAGGTGCGGCTCGCCGGCGCGTTCGCGGCGGACGAGCATCCCTGAGGTGGAGGAGGCCATGGGTCGCTGGAGCGGGCATGCGGTGGCGGTGCTGTACGGCGGACGGTCGGCCGAGCGGGAGGTGTCGCTCAAGACCGGCGAGGCCTGCGCCGAGGCCCTGCGCTCGCGCGGGCTCGACGTGACCCTGGTGGACGCGGGGCTCGACCTGGACCAGAGGCTGCGGGCCATGGGAGCCGCGGTGGTCTTCGTGGCGCTCCACGGCCGGTGGGGCGAGGACGGCTGCACCCAGGGGCTGCTCGAGTCGATGGGCATCCCCTACACCGGCTCGGGCGTGCTCGCCTCGGCGGCGGCGATGGACAAGGTGGTCTCCAAGCTCCTCTTCCGCGCGGCCGGCCTGCCCCTCGCCGCCTACCGGGTCTTCGCTCCCTCGGCCATCGGCGCGGTCGGGGTTGCCGACCTGCCCGCCGGCCTCCCGGCCGTGGTGAAGCCCGCCTGCGAGGGGTCCTCGGTGGGGGTCCACCTGGTGAAGGAGGCGGCCGCCCTTCCGGCCGCCCTCGCCGACGCCGCCCGGTTCAAGGGGGACGTCCTCGTCGAGGAGTACCTCCGGGGGCAGGAGGTGAACGTCGCCGTCCTGGACGGGGTCGCCCTGGGCACCGTCGAGATGGTTCCGTCGCGGGACTTCTACGACTACGTGGCCAAGTACACCCCCGGCTCGACCCAGTACTTCGTCCCCGCCCGCCTCTCGTCGGAGGCGACCGCTCGGGTCTGCCGGGACGCCGAGACGGCCTACCGGGCGCTCGGCTGTTCGGGCGTGGCAAGGGTCGACTTCATCGTCGCCGCCGACGCCACCCCGTACATCCTCGAGGTGAACACCCTCCCCGGCATGACCGGGACCTCCCTCGTCCCGAAGATCGCCGCCGGACGGGGCATTCCCTTTCCCGATCTCTGTGAGCGTCTTCTCGACGGAGCGACCCTGAAGGGTTGACCCGGGATTCCCGGGTTTCCCTTGACAGATTCGCCAGTTAGGGCATTCTGCGAAGTCGGGCGATACCGCTCGGAAGCGCGGGCGGGTCCGGGGTCGGGTCTGGGGTACGGGAGGCGTCGGGTTGGGGAGGACTCGGAACAAGCGGCGCGCGGACGCGGGGCCCAAGGCCGCTGCGGGAGCCCTTCGTCACGGACTCATGCTGGCCGTCCTCTGGGGCGTCGGGGCCACGGCCGTCGGAGTCGGCGTGGTCGCCTCCTGGCGCCATTTCACTAAGGGTGAATCGATCCGGGTCGGCGCCGTCCGCGTGACGGGCGCCGTGCGTGCCACCGAGGGCGAGATCCAGGCGCTCTCCACGGTGCGGCCGGGGGACGACTTCCTCGCCGTGGACGTGGAGGCGGTGGAGCGCGCCGTGGCGCGCCACCCGTGGGTGGCCCGCGCCCAGGCCCGCCGCACCGTGCCCCCGGCCATCGAGATCACGGTGACGGAGCGGGAACCCCGGGCGCTCGTCGACCTGGGAGGCACCTACCTCGTCGACCGGAACGCGCAGGTGTTCAAGCGCGCCGGCGCGGGCGACGGGCTCGATCTTCCCCTCGTGACCGGGTTCGGGCGCGACGACTTCACGCAGCGTCGAACCTCGGTCGAGACGGGGATCCGCGGCGCGCTCGCGATCCTCGACGAGTACGCGCGGGAGGGGCTCGTTCCCCTCGCCGCGATCCAGGAGATCCACCTCGACGACGACTGGGGGGTCACCCTCTACGTCGGCGACGAGGGGACGCAGGTTCGCCTCGGTCAGGGCGACCTGCCGCAGAAGCTCGGCCGGCTTCACCGCGTTCTCGAGGCGCTCCGCGCCGAGGGGCGCACGGCCGAGGTCATTCACCTCGACGACCGGAGCCACCCGGATCGGGTGGGCGTACGGCTGTCGGGGAGTTCGGTGGGCGGCGTGCAGGACGGTGCGGGCGGGACGCCCGCTCCGGCGAGGGTGGATGGGGTCCGAGAGGGCCCGGGTCGGCGGCGTGGGCGCGATGCGCCACTCGCTAGGAGGTAGGACATGGCGAAAACAGGGGACATCCTGGTCGGTCTCGATATCGGGACCACCAAGATATGCGCCATCGTCGGAGAGGTGACCGACGAGGGCATCGACATCATCGGCATCGGGACGCACCCCTCGAAGGGGCTCCGCAAGGGGGTGGTGGTCAACATCGACGCCACCGTCGCTTCCATCAAGCGGGCCATCGAGGAAGCCGAGCACATGGCCGGGTGCGAGATCACCACGGTCTACACCGGCATCGCCGGCGGGCACGTGAAGGCGTTCCCGTCGCACGGCGTGGTGGCCATCAAGGAGAAGGAGGTCCGGCAGACCGACGTCGACCGGGTCATCGACCAGGCCAAGGCGGTCGCCATCCCGCTCGACCGAGAGGTCATCCACGTCCTCCCGCAGGAGTTCCTGGTGGACGACCAGGACGGCGTGAAGGAGCCGGTGGGGATGTGCGGCGTCCGGCTCGAGGCCAAGGCGCTCATCGTCACCGGCGCGGTCTCCTCGGCCCAGAACATCATCAAGTGCGCCCAGCGCACCGGCCTCAACGTGGCCGACATCGTGCTCCAGCCGCTCGCCAGCTCGCTCGCCACGCTGTCCGAGGACGAGAAGGACCTGGGCGTCTGCCTGGTGGACGTGGGCGGCGGGACCACCGACATCGCCATCTTCGCGAACGGGGCCATCCGCCACACCGCGGTGCTCGCGCTGGGCGGCAACCACCTCACGAACGACGTGGCCGTCGGGCTGCGCACCCCCACGCACGAGGCGGAGCGGATCAAGAAGGCCTACGGTTGCGCCATGGCCTCCATGGTGGACCGCTCCGAGACCATCGAGGTCCCGAGCGTGGGCGGCGGACAGCCCCGCGTGCTCTCTCGCCAGATCGTGGCCGAGATCGTGGAGCCCCGCGTGGAGGAGATCTTCATGCTGGTGCAGCACGAGATCCAGAAGGCGGGCCTGGAGGAGGCCATCGCCTCCGGCGTGGTCATCACCGGCGGATCGACCCTGCTCTCCGGAATGACCGAGATGGCCGAGGAGGTCCTCGGCGTCCCGGTCCGGCGCGGCCTGCCCAAGGGCATCGGCGGGCTGGTGGACGTGGTGAGGAGCCCGGTATTCGCCACCGCGGTCGGACTCGTGATCTACGGCGCGCAGCAACGCGCCGGCAGTCCGTACTTCAAGATCCGCGAGGAGAACGTCTACCGGAAGGTGAAGAACCGCATGAAGGACTGGCTCGGCGAGATCTTCTAGCCCGGGGACATGGACATGATCGACTTCGACACGAAGGACCCCGCGGCCCGGATCAAGGTGATCGGCGTGGGCGGCGGCGGCGGCAACGCCATCAACACCATGGTGGCCGGACGGCTGGAGGGCGTGGAGTTCATCGCCGCCAACACCGACGTCCAGGCCCTCTCCGCCAACAAGGCGCAGCTGAAGCTGCAGCTCGGCAAGACCGTCTCGCGCGGACTCGGGGCCGGGGCCAACCCGGACCGGGGTCGCGAGGCCGCGCTGGAGGTGCAGGACGCAATCGGCGAGGTGCTGGCCGGCGCCGACATGGTCTTCGTCACCGCGGGCATGGGTGGCGGCACCGGCACGGGCGCCGCGCCCATCATCGCCGAGATCGCCCGCAAGGCCGGCTCGCTCACCGTGGGCGTGGTCACGAAGCCCTTCCTCTTCGAGGGCAACCGGCGGCGCAAGCAGGCCGAGTCGGGCATCGATGAGCTCCGGGCCGCGGTCGACACGCTCATCGTCATCCCCAACCAGCGACTCCTGTCGGTGGCCGGGGAGAGCATGTCGCTCGCCGACGCCTTCAAGCGGGCCGACGAGGTGCTGCTCAACGCCGTGCAGGGCATCTCCGACCTCATCACGGTCCACGGCCTCGTCAACGTCGACTTCGCCGACGTCCGGACCATCATGGCCGGACAGGGCATGGCGCTCATGGGCACCGGCCGCTGCTCCGGCGCCGGGCGTGCCGTCGAGGCCATGCAGGCGGCCATCAGCTCGCCGCTTCTCGAGGACGTCACCCTCGACGGAGCCACCGGGCTGCTCGTCAACATCACCGGCGGCTCCAGCCTCACGCTGCGCGAGGTGGACGAGGCGGTGTCGATGGCCCAGGCCGCGTCCGACCCGGACGCGAACATCATCTTCGGCTCCGTGGTCGACGAGCGGATGGGCGACGAGGTGAAGATCACCGTCATCGCCACCGGTTTCGCACGCGCCGAGGGCGCGCGCCCCCGCGGCTCCCTGCCGCGCCAGGTCTCGCTCCCGGTGACCACGGTGGCCTCGATGCGTCGCGAGATCCCTCCGCCGCTCCCCGCCAGCCGGCCGGTCCCCGCAACCGCCGACGCGCACCCCAGCCCGGCCCGCGCCATGCCGGCTCGCCCCGTCGCCACACGGGCGGTGCCGTCACCGGACATGGACGACGTCCCGCCCTTGCCCCGCACCCGCCCCGCACCCGCCGTGGCCCGCGCCACGCGCGACGCTGGCCCCTACGAGGTCGCCGACGAGGATCAGTACGACATCCCGGCCTTCCTCCGGCGCAACGGGGGGCAGCAGCGAGATCCGTAACGCGGCTCGTTTCGAGGATCGCCTTCGGCAGCGCCGTCCGTGGTGCCGCCGGCGTGGAGCGCGCGCCGACTCGAGCGAGCACACTTCGAGGGGAGATCGGGACGCCACGCCTCCGCCCTCCCGTGCGCAGGCGAGCCGGGGTGGCCCCGGCGCGCCGGCCTCCCGGAAGGACGGGCGACGTGGGCCCCCGCGAGTAGACTCCCCCCATGCTCCTCGCCCTCACCGCCTTCGCCTCCGCCGTGCTCCTCGCGGCGCCCGAGACGCCTCGCCGTCCGGTGCACACCTACTCCATCGTCGCCCGGGACCCGGTCACGGGGGAGATCGGGGTGGCTGTGCAGTCCCACTGGTTCTCGGTGGGATCGACCGTCCCCTGGGCCGAGGCGGGAATCGGCGCCGTCGCCACGCAGTCCTTCGTAGATCCGAGTTACGGCCCGCTCGGGCTCGAGATGATGCGCGCCGGCAAGAGCGCCCCCGAGGCGCTGGCCGGCCTGCTCGCCTCCGACCCGGAGCGGGAGGTCCGGCAGGTCGCGATGATCGATGCGAAGGGTCGGGTCGCCGCCCACACCGGGAAGAAGGACATCGCAGCGGCAGGCCAGTTCGTGGGTCAGGGCTTCTCGGTACAGGCGAACCTCATGGCGAACGACAAGGTCTGGCCGGCCATGGCGAAGGCCTTCGAAGGAGCCCGGGGCGACCTGGCCGATCGCATGCTCGCAGCGCTGGAAGCGGCCCAGGCCGTGGGAGGCGACATCCGAGGCCAGCAATCGGCGGCGCTCCTGGTGGTGCCCGGCACGCCGTCGGGCCGGCCGTGGGCCGACCGGATCTTCGACCTGCGCGTGGAGGATCACGAGCGGCCGCTCCAGGAGCTCCGGCGCCTCCTCGTCGTCGCACGCGGCTACCGCCACATGAACGCAGGCGACCTCGCCGTCGAGCGCAAGGACGTGCCCGGCGCGGAGCGGGAGTACGGCGCTGCCATGAAGCTCCTTCCCGACTCGGCCGAGGTGGTCTTCTGGTACGCCGCGGCGCTCGCCATGGCCGGAGAGGTGGACCGATCGCTCCCCCTCTTCGCCCGGGCCTTCGCGCGCGACCCGGCCTGGCGGACCCTCGTCCCGCGCCTCCCTGCGTCGGGGCTCCTCCCCGAGGACCCCAAGGTCCTCTCCCGCATCGAGAAGGCCGGAGCGCCAATCGTCCGCTGAGCCGGGGGCTCGACTCCCGGACCGGGCCATGCTCCAATCCGCGCCCTGACCATGAATCCGAAGCTCGTCCCTGCCGCCTGGGTCGCCCTGGGCGTGATCATCGCGGTCCCGGCCACGGGCTGGTTCCTCACCTCCGGCGCCCGGGAGGCCCGAGCGCTCGCCTTCCATCCCGACGGGACCGACCTCAAGGCCACCGACGTGGACAACGCCCTGCGGGAACTCTCGCAGAAGCTGAAGCAGGTCGAGTCCACCCAGTCGGCCCTCCAGGGGGCTGCCATGGTCCAGCAGTCCGAGCTCGGAGAGATGAAGGCCTCCTCCGTGGAGTCGGACACCCAGATGCACGGCAAGATGCAGTCGCTCGAGGCGCGCGTCGCCGAGGTCTCCTCCCCGCGCCGCCGCATCGAGTACACCGACGCGAGCGACACGGCGCAGGTCTCCTCCAGCTACACGTTGCTCCGCAACCTGGGGACCTTCTCCAAGACCTCGGCCGCCACCACGGTGCTCCTCACCTGGAATACCCACGTCGACGCCCTCGGCGAACCGGGCACCTTCTGCGACTTCCAGCTGCGGGTGGACGGGAAGCCCGACAGCGAGCGCGACGGCGGCGGCGGGCGCGCGGTGGTCTACGTGCCGCCCGGCACGAGCGGCGGGTCGTCACCGGTCACGGTGGCGGCGCTCTTCCCGCGCGTCGGTGCCGGAAACCACACCGCCAGCGTCTGGGTGCGCGGCACGGCGCGCGAGTGCCTGGAGAACTACGGCAACTTCCCGCGCAACATCATCGTGGAGGAAGGTCCGCGCGCCGAGTGACGCGGGGCCGGTTCAGCGGCGAGCCAGCACGCCGTCGGACCGCGCGGTGAGGACCGCGGTTCGCGACAGCAGGGCCTGCACCTCTTCGCAGACCGACCTGGCGTCGAAGCGCTCGGACTCCGACTCGGAGAGGCGCGCGAGGAGGTCGGCCACCTTGAGGAGTTGCTGGTGCGCAAGCAGCAACTCGCGAGCCAGGCGCGAGCCCACGCGCGAGTAGATCGCGCCCGACTGGAAGAGCCGGGCCAGCGCGCCCTTGTTCACGTCGATGACCTGGCGCGTCCGACGCAGCATGTCCACGAGCCGGCGCGCGTCGCGAACCCGGGCCAGCTGGATCACCGGGGTCTCGCACCGCTCGCTGCGCAGGGTCGTCGTCAGGGGGACACCATCCATGTGCATCGTAGGTGCGTCGCCGAGCGGCGGTCAACGGTCCGCAGCGCGACGCAGCGCGACGCAGCGCGCCAACGTGATCACGGGTCTTGACTTCGGGGGCGAGAATTCGCTCCGGT